>Ga0153941_1000220_pt1 | contig 26627 bp, 26 predicted proteins | sample TSNJ025MetaG_FD_104733 | JGI IMG/M metagenome (GOLD analysis project Ga0153941, IMG submission 104733) | Attine ant fungus gardens microbial communities from New Jersey, USA - TSNJ025 MetaG | ecosystem: Host-associated > Fungi > Mycelium > Unclassified | place: USA: New Jersey, Brendan T. Byrne...
AAAATGAACTGCGGAGCAGTTCATTTTCGTCCTGGTATGGGCTCCGTGGAATTCCCGAGCCTGACTGAGCTGTAAAACACATGTGTACCGCCTTCTTCCTGTCCCGAGTCCCTTCTGTTCCTTCCCTTAAAATGCCTGCCTCTTGTCTCGTCCGGATAACAATTACTCATCCGGATTCTTGTGATAAACAGCAGGATAACACTGGGCTGTTATTGTGGGCTTAGGTGGCGTAAATTATTAGGATGTCGGGGAATCATGATATTTTGCTTATAGAAGGAATCATTGTATATTATCTTCAGTAGCAAGCGCAGCTTTTATCTCACTGATAATATCTTCAAGGTCTGCGTTATACACTTTGATATTAGAGTATTCATTTGCAGAATGTGCGGCGCTGTTGGCTGGGGTGAGGGAATTTAGTTTACCATTGGTATGGATCAGCCTGCCTTGCGGCCCGCTGAGAATTGTAACAGTACCGTCTTCATTCTGTCTTGCAAAAATGAGAAATTCTTCATTTTTCTTTAGCAATGGGTCATCCAGGATTACTACGGTTACATTTTCCTCACTATAGCCTCCTGTCATAACAATATTTAGTTTTTCACCCAGGCTGGCTCCATAAATCGGCATTATGATCTCGACATCAAACTGTGTAAATGGAATATTGTTTATTTCGTAGGTATCATTTGGTCCCTTCACCTTAATGAGCGCAATAATGTCACTGTCTTGTGAAATTTCTTCAATATCTGCATAATTATATGCCCAACTTGCCGATATATATTGTGTTTCGTAATCATTGACTTTATGCATATGGCTAAAACCTGCAATACCTGTAAAAACGACAAGAACTATAGAAGCGATTGCATAAACTGTTTTTTTCTTCATATTGGATATCTCCTTCATAATATATGACAAGAATAACACCATATTATTTCGCGCAGGATTAACCGTAGTTCCCGCTATGTAATTCCCTCTACATCCGATTGCATTCATCCTCCGTCGGAATATAGGGTATCTCCTCGGGACACTTTATCCGAAAGTGATTATATATGTCATTCATCCTTTTAACCGGTTCACTTGTAATCAGCGAGTCAGGATAGATAAGCGCTGCCTGACGACTGAGAACTGAAAACACCTCTGAAGGTGAATAGTCCGTTTTCAGCAAACGATCCTGAAGTATTTTAAGGATTGCTGTTGATAAAAGTGTCATCAGTAAATGCCCGCGCAATGTGGCTTCACTGTGAACATCAAGCGGAATCATTTTTCCATCACCTTTACCGATACGGAACAGTTCTTCCACCTGATTGCGCGTGTAGTATAACGAGAGGATTTTCTCTTTTGCAACAGCCCTTGATGCAACGAGCATGAACAGCCCTGCCCCTTGCATCTGCTCATAGGTATTGATAGAAGGCTCGTCCTCATCTTCCGCTTTGGCGGCAACCCTTTTCAGTTCCTTTGACTGAGTCGTAATATCCAGACAAAGATAGCCATAAGCTCTTTTGTCGGATTTTAAACCAAGCAAAACATCTATCTGCTTGATATAGTACAGACTTCGGTTATGACGAACAAGGTTCTCCTTTTCTTCCAGCCTGGAGCGGTGCAGCTTAACTGCGTCAGTAAAAACCTTGTTATTACTGTGAACCCGGGTTATAAAAGATACCTTTGCATCATATAGGGCATCCGCGTTTTTGCCGTTATAATAACCGGCATCCAAAAGAGCAAACTTGACATCGACACCGATCCCCTTAAGTTCCAGCAGTGTTCTCTTGATCGTGGAAGCATCAATCACATTGCCAGAAACATAGCGCATGAATAAGGGAAGCCCCGTCCTCTGGTGGACAACATATATGATCCTGACCTCATTGCTGATGATGCCGTTATGGTTATTGACTGCAGTAACAGGAAGCTTTGTGGAATTCGGAAGACCCACACTGTCTATCAGCACTCCTGTTCCGGACTCGCCGTCAGGAATCATGCCAAAACTTTCTTTGGTATCGTTCATCCGGCAGCCACCGATGAACTCAATATATTTGTGGTAAAACAGCTTGCGGTTTTCTTCCAGACCAATCTCCGACAGTACATCGCTGATGCGTTGGGATGACATCGTTGCATTCGGATAGAGAACCTTCGCATAACTGATGCTGTACCAGAACTCTGCACGGCTGTTTGGTTCTGACGATGTCACATAATAGCAGAGCAACGCATGCAGTGTATCCTTGTTAGTGTAGCCAATGGCATCTACTGCTTTCAGTATACCCAGCTTGTTTATAAAATGTTCGTAAAAGAAGATATCGCCAAACTGCAGCACCAGCAGGGAACGTTTTTTTCTGTCATCCTTGATATATTTTCCTTTTCTGCGTTTGGCAGGTTCAATGAAATCCTCAGGAGCTGTTCCGTATTGATCTGTCTCAGGATTGTATGTAAAGACACCTCTTTCGCGGCTGCGGAATATCCCGCGCTCCTTATCAAGGACGCGCCCGATGTTGATGGATTCTCCTTTCAGAACCTTATTGCCTTCACGGACGGATGATGTAAGGGTTGCATACTCATTACCCTTTTTGATGCTGTAAGCAATGTACATGATATGCTCCTGCTTTGCGTAGAGAGAATTTATTTAGCTTCTATCTACATTATATCACATCAAGATAATAAGTCAATCAAAAAGTGGAAGAAAATGCCAATTTTTAGGCTTTTTAGTAGTATATGCAGCATGCTGCAGATCATGTAGTAGGAATTATGTAACGGAAACTACGGATTAATATTATGATAAATTAGTAAGTAAAAAATAAAAGATGAAGCAAACCATACAGTTGTTGTTGTATACAGGCTGTCGTTTTGGGTTTGCTTCATCTTTTATTCTTTCCAAGTTAATTTTCAGATATCAATCTTCCAAGTATTCACGATAATCCGCTTCGCAGGCAAAGAGAATGTATTTTCCGTCAACCATTCCCATATATCCGATGTCAATTGTGTATCCTCTCATAGTGAAATACCTCCCTTTCAGAATTTTTTTTAGGTTCTGAAAAGAAGATATCACTTTTTGTGTCCCTTAAAACGGACTCAATAATTTTTTCATTTCATTTAGCAGATTTTCTGATATTTCCAGTAAAAGCTCCGCATCTTTTTCTACCAGGCCGCTCCTTTTGTATTTATACGTAAAGAGGGGTTTTCCGTAAGCAGTGAAGGAAAGTTCGTCTCCATACTTTTTAAGAAGTGTGGGGATGTTAGTGGGGTCAATGTCGGCATCCGGGAGGAAAGTAAAGATGATGCGTTCATTTTTACCTTTGATCTCTGTCAGGTAGAGGGTGTGGGCGGCAACCCTTATCAGGGCGATGCGCAGCAGGTTATCCACGGATTTGGGTATTTCTCCAAATCGGTCAAGGAGTTCGTCTTTCATATCATCACGTTCTCTGGTGTTCTCTATGCCTGCTATTCTTTTGTAGATATCCAGTTTTTGTACTTCGTTTATAATGTAGGTGGAGGGGATAAAAGCATCCACGTCCAGGTCTACCAGTGTGGCAAAGTCGCTGGCTGCGGAAATGCCCTTCAGGTTTCGGACTGCATCGTTAAGCATTTTGCAGTATAGGTCGTAGCCGACTGCTTCCATGTGGCCGTGCTGTTTTATTCCCAGAAGGTTGCCGGCTCCCCGGATTTCCAGATCGCGCATGGCTATTTTGAAGCCGCTGCCAAGATCTGTAAATTCTTTGATGGCGGAGAGTCTTTTTTCTGCAACTTCTTTCAGCATCTTGTCTCGTTTATACATCAAAAAGGCGTAGGCGTTTCTGTTGGAGCGTCCTACTCTTCCTCTCAGCTGGTAGAGCTGGGACAGGCCCAGTTTATCGGAGTCGTGGATAATCATGGTATTGACATTGGATATGTCAAGTCCGGTTTCGATAATGGTAGTGGTTACCAGTACGTCAATTTCGCCTTCTATGAAGTCCAGCATGATCTTTTCCAGTTCCCGTTCTTTCATCTGGCCATGGGCGTATGCCACATTTGCCTCCGGAACCAGCTGGGCAATATTGGCTGTAATATCTGCGATGGTGTTGACACGGTTATGGACATAGTACACCTGGCCGCTTCTGGCAATTTCTCTGACAATCGCTTCCCGGACCATCTCCTCGTTATATTCCAGTACATATGTCTGAATCGGGAGACGTTCTCCGGGGGCTTCTTCCAGAATGCTCATATCCCTTATACCAATCAGGCTCATGTGGAGGGTACGTGGGATTGGTGTTGCTGTCAGGGTCAGTACATCCACATTTTCCTTCAGTTTCTTGATTTTTTCCTTGTGGGTCACACCGAAACGTTGTTCTTCGTCGATGATCAGTAATCCCAGATCTTTAAAGCTTACATCATCAGACAGTATACGGTGGGTTCCGATTACAATATCTACAAGACCTTTCTTCAGATCTGTCAGGGTTTTACGCATCTCGCCCGGTGTACGGAAGCGGCTCATTAAATCTACGCGCATGGGAAAATCCTTCATCCTCTGAATGAAGGTGGTATAATGCTGTTGGGCCAGGATGGTGGTGGGAACCAGGTAGACCACTTGTTTTCCCTCCTGAACGGCTTTAAATGCAGCTCTGATGGCAATTTCTGTTTTTCCGTAACCTACGTCTCCGCATATGAGACGGTCCATTACTTTGTGGCTTTCCATATCAGCCTTGGTATCTTCAATTGCACTTAGCTGGTCTTCTGTCTCCTCAAAGGGGAACATTTCTTCAAATTCCTGCTGCCATACCGTATCTTTACCATATTGGAAGCCTTCGCTCTGTTGCCGGACTGCATATAATTCCACCAGATCCCTGGCAACCTCGTTAACTGCGCTGCGTACCTTTGTCTTGGTGCGTTCCCATTCTTTGCTGCCCAGTTTGTTGAGCCTGGGCGATTTGGCATCGGCAGAAGCATATTTTTGTATAACATCCAGTCCGGTAGCCAGAATATAAAGATTTCCGCCGTCTCTGTATTCAATCTTTATATAATCCTTGACCACTTTCTCCATCTCTACCTTCTCAATACCCCGGTAGATGCCCAGTCCATGGCTTTCATGTACTACAAAATCACCTATCTGCAGTTCATTAAAATCACTGATTTTCTGTCCCTGATAAGCTTTTCTTTTTTTCTTTTTTTTCTTTTCACGTCCGAAGATATCTGTTTCCGTTAATACAACAAATTTAAGCAGCGGGTATTCAAAGCCTTTCCTTACGTGCCCATAATAGGTAAGGACTTCTCCTGAAATCACCTCGCGTAAGGGATCTTCTGTGTATACGGCAGAAATCTCCTCCTCACGCAGATCATCGGCAAGACGTTTTGCTCTGGTTCTTGAGCCCGACAGCAGCAATACCCTGTATCCATTCCTGCGGTATAGCTTCAGATCCTTCAGCAAAGCCTCAAAGCTATTATTGTAGGAAGAGATATTTCTGGCTGATATATCGTATCTTCGCTCAGGCTTCCATAAGATATTCTTGCTTTCCATGGAAGCCAGTGTAACCACTACTGCTCCGCTCATTTTGGCAGCCGACTGTTCTGCGCTATATAAAATATCCATTTGCCCCGGCAGAATATAACCTTTCTCTGCACGCTGCGCCATGCTTTCCCGAAATTCCAGCTCCACTGCGTTTGCCTGTTCTCTGATTCGGGATGGTTCATCCATGAAAAATGCCAGGTTACCCTTCTGTCCGGTATCCGTTTCCTGCTTTTTGAGTATTTCTGCCAGGGTTACCGTGTCTTCATAAAAATAGCGGATATAGCTTTCCAGATTCACCTTGCCATGCAGCTCTAAAAGCTGCTCTTTTAGTTCTTTTATCTGTGATTTGATGCGGAATGCTTCTTCTGTCTGAAAAGCATCACGAAACACCTTCTCCTGGATTGCCGCTTCCTTTTCCAGCTTTTCAAGTCCCTTCCGTATCCTGCTCTTGTCCAGAACAAATTCCGTGGCGGGATATATGGTAATGCTTTGAAGCTGTTCAATGGAACGCTGGCTCAGCACATCAAAGCTGCGGATGGATTCCACTTCATCTCCCCACATCTCAATACGGTACGGATTCTCCTGGGTCAGTTCAAATACATCCACAATACCGCCTCGTATGGAAAATTGTCCCGGATTCTCTACCTGATAGCTTTTTTCATATCCCAGCTTCACCAGCTTTTGGGATAAATCCCCTTCCTCCAGACCCACACCACAGTGGATCTCAATGATATCATGCTCCCTGTCCCACATGGCCTGGGGAGACATTAAAGCCGCAAAAGTGGTTACAATCGTGACAGGCTTTCCTTCCATCATCCTGCGGAGAGTCCTGACCCGTTCTCTGGTCAGCTGGTTCCCGTGAATATCCGCTTGAAAAAAGATCAGGTCCTTGGCCGGAAACAGCATGACATTCCGGTCATAGAACTGATATTCTTCAAATATCTCTTTTGCCTTAAGCTCACTATAGGTAACAATAACCTTGTACTTCAGCTCCTCAGACAACCCATAAATCATATGAAGCTTCTGTGAATCCACACAGCCTGTAATAGAAAAAACCGTATTTCCTTTTCTGACAGCATGTTTCATTTGACTGAATTCTGCCAGCTCCTGTAAAGGTGCAATTAATGCCTGCATATCTGCTCCCCTCTGCCTGTCAAGACGACATAAATAATACCGAAAGTGGAAACCATTTCCTGCTGTCTATGTCTCTTCAACATCTTCCTGCTTTTTGCGGTTAAACCGGTTCATAGCAGCATCCACATTTTCACAGATGATCAAACGGACAGCCTCTGCTGCCTTTTTTGCAGCTTCTGTCATTATAACACGTTCCTTATCAGTAAAGTGTTCCAAAACATAGTCTGCCAGATCATATCCCTTTGGTTTCTCACCAACACCCATCTTAATCCGTATAAACTCATCATGTCCCAGCTGGGCAATAATACTTTTCAGTCCATTATGCCCGCCTGCACTCCCTTTTTTCCTTATCCTGATCTGTCCCGGCTCCAGACTGACATCATCTGCAATTACAATCAGCTGCCAGGTTTCATCCACTTTATAATATTGACAGATCTCTCTTATGCTTTCTCCGCTGAGATTCATATAGGTATAGGGTTTCGCCAGGACAGTTTTCTGCCCTTCCAGATATCCCTTGCCGATAACGGCTTTATGCTTTTTCTCCAGAACCCCGATGGATTCCTGATTAGCAATTACATTTATGACGTCAAACCCAATATTATGTCTGGAATTTTCATATTTTTTTCCCGGATTCCCCAGGCCCGCAACAATATACATATAGCGTCTCCTTTCCCGATCCCGACTGTCAAAGTCCATACTATACCATATCCACTGGCAGTTTCAAGAGAAAAATGAATTTTATTTGTTAATATTTTGAAAAAGCTTATAAGTTGACATGGTGTTGTCAGATTTGGCGTGGTATACTGTTGCTAAAATGCCGGAATGAAAATGGAAATCAAAAGTATGGATCTGTAACATGAATTACCGGGAATGGAGGGATAACATGAAGGAAAATCATATAAATTTAGGAGAATTGATTGTCCACGGAAAAAAAGAAACAAGGCTTGAGAATGGAATTTTAGATATCTGGACAACACATTCCGTTACGCCGTACCTTTTTAATCTGTATGGCGACAGCTTCAAAAAGCATAATGCAGCGTTACCTGGAAAGTATCGTCTTCCCTTTCGTATAGATATGACTGTAAGACTTGATTACCCTCTCTTTATCATGCTTATTGGAGACGGTCACATAAGCTTCGGTTCTCCCTGGCAGGACAATCGTAAGACAGAGGATCCGGTAAAGCCATCCGGCAAGCCGAATCAGGAAGGCAATGTATTTGAAAACAGTCTGCCTCTTGGGGCGTTTATCGACATATCCATCACCTATAACCGCGACGAGATGCAGGTGTTAATTGGCGGAGAAGAACGGTTATACTCGCGTAAGCTTGCTTATATGAGAGCAAAGGACCTGACAGAACGGAATATGGAAGGTTTTGAAATCAAGCTGGTGGTGTCCAAGCTCTCCACCCTCAGTATAAAGAATATTACAGTGACGGAATATGATGACGCAGCCCCGCTCACCCGGGTTGGTTATATGGAAAAGTTCCACGAACCGGGCGAACGGGTAAAGGCCACATTTGATAATGTCCTGGCCGGGCTGCCGGAGGAATTGAAGGAAAAGCTACTGGAAATGGATATCTTCTTCAAATCACTGCGTCCTCTCAGATTCAAACGTATTGTAGATAAAAACGGCGGGAAGATTACTTATGTGGCTTCCGATTTCGGAATCTCATATGCCTTTATCGCGTCCGGGAAGCAGTCATTACAGCATTTCGGCTGGTATTTAATCACGGCCGGTAAGGCTGAAACATGGCACGTCAAGGCCGATTACATGGAGGAAACACTAAGCGTAATAACTGAATCCGACCCGCAGCTTGCAGAACGTATTTTTTATGCGCTTAATGACTGCGTTGGCTGTTATGGCTCGCGCTGTCTTGCGAAAAGACTCTATACATTTAACGGGCAGAAGCGGCTGACCTGTCACGGACGGGTTATGCTTCGTACCTGTGATGGGGATTTTAATGATATACAGGCGTTTTTCTGTTATTTAAACAATATGATGGAATGTAAAATTACCGCCGGAGAGTTGAAGTAAGCCATAAAAGCGGCGGAAATCCCGCCGCTTTTTTATTTTCTGGTAAACTATTTCTTCTTTACCGGAATCCAGATCTCACCGAATATATTCTCGTGGCTCGCCAATCCATAATACATTTCAAACTGTGCACCTGCTACCGACTCATATCCGGAAGTGGGGAACCACTCAGCCCAAATCCGCCTCCACATAGGCTGTATGTCGCTGTCAGGTGCATCAAAGACAGCCCATGTTGACGCCGGAACATCAAGAACCGTAAATTTGTCCGGAACAGATAATCCTTTTGGCAGGAAATTGCAGAGCATATACTTGAATGTGGTCTCCGAATGATCATATAGCGCTGAAATTGTGTGGTTGTCGTTGAAACGCCCCAAAAGTGCGTTGATTTCATCGGGTACCAAATCTTCGTCACACTTCCCGAAAAATTGCGGAACCTGTTCAAATGCTTTTTCCATATCTGTACTGATTTCCGTGTATACGCCGAATACTTGAAAAGCCTCTCTCTCTGTAATACGATAGTTCATCTCAACATCTCCTTTAATTGTTATTTGAAAGGTCATCTTCGGATATGCTTTGAGCGAAACGCCTGTAACACGGGCGGATACAGGCATAATGCCATGCATCTTCTTGAACGCCCGGCTGAACGCTTCCGGGGATTCGTAGCCGTATTTCAATGCCACATCGATGACCTTGCAGCTGCCGGTCTGCAGCTCGAAAGCGGCTAAAGTCAATCTTCTGCGCCGTATATATTCTGAAAGCGATACACCGGTAATGTAAGAAAACATCCGCTGAAAGTGATAAGTTGAGCAACAGGCGAGCTGTGCTGCACGATCATAGGATATTTTTTCGGCAAGACTGGATTCTATATAATCCATCGCCGCGTTCATACTTTCAATCCAATCCATCAGACTCCCTCCCTTCGAGATAAATACTACCATGACAAAAAGGCTTATGCCTTGCATTTCATGCACGAAAATATCATGTCCCTTACAAATTGATGTAGTATCTTATATAATCACTGTTCTACCGATTTCAACAGTTTCTCAATCATATGTTATATCATGATATTTTCTGCAATCTTTCGCTATGCTCTCTTACAACCTGTTTTAACAACTTAATATCATCCTGCATAGCTTCGTAGCTTTCAACACTATTCTTATAACGTTTATATGTAGAGGTATAGCAAGATTCAATGTTCTGCAAACGTGGCATAATAGTATTCTCATTGTCTAATTTCAGCAATAAAACATCCTGCTTAAGTTCAGCAATATCATTTTTTATTTGATTTTGCATAATTTCAATTTTTTTGTCCAGCATATCAGATAATGCTAACAACAGTTCGTTATCAGTCATTTTGTTAACTCCTCTAAATATTCTTATATATATGCCATATTATTGTAAACTAATTTGGCGTACAATTATTCTTTGCCTTTAAATGATGCTATCATTTTACGATAGTTTCTATCAAAATGCAATCTATTCCTTAGCATTCAAGTACTGCAATATCCCTATATGTACAGCCCAAGCCACCTTCTCCTGATACAGCGGTGTACTCAGCTTCTCCGCTTCCGCCTGATTGGACAAAAATCCACACTCCACTATAACAATCGGAGTCCCGGTTTTTCTCAGAAGGTAATAGCTGTCATTAGCCTTCACCTGTCTGGTATTCTCCGGATCCAGCGTCATGATCATTCTGTTCTGGATACTCTCTGCCAGTGCCAGACCCTCCACACTGGTCTTATAATAGAAAACCTGGGCGCCATGCACATATTCTTCGGTATAGCTGTTCTGGTGAATACTTACAGTCAATATCGGGTCTGCTTCGTCTATCAGCGTAATCCGGTTTTTCATATCCTGCACTTTTTTATTTGAGGAATTTTCATCATACAAGCCGGTATCTTCTTCTCTGACCATGATTACACGGATATCATTTGCTTCCAGGAATTCTTTGAGCTTCAGGGCAATCTGCAGGTTCACATCTTTTTCAAGTGTTCCGTTAATCCCCACCTTGCCGGGGTCAAATCCGCCATGTCCTGCATCTATCACAACGCATGGCATAATGTCTCCCGTCACCACACTCCGGGAGAATACTTCTTCTGTGTAAGCGGCAGCTTCCCTTCCCACCACCAACATGGACAATACCAATAATACTCCCATGATCATGGATAATACTTTATGCTGAAAATCACTCATTCATCATCCCTTCCGGTATCCATCCTACTGTACGGTGCCATTGGATGCCGGCTAACTATTTTAATTTATATATATGAGTAATTTATTGCAAAAATGTATGGACATTTATCTGGTACAGCCTTATTACAGCAAGAATCTGTACTTTTTATTGTTCCACATAAGCCCGGATCAGTTCCCAGACTATTTCGGTTCCGCCTCCCAGTCTCCAGACCGCTACTCCGCCGATATTCTGGACACTCATTACCTTCAGCTTTACCTCTATGGATTCTTCGTCTTCAATCCAAAGCTTATAGGTGGCGCTGCCTGATGTCCATTCTGCGTAGTTCTGGCAGGTTTCTTCATCCCATTCCGGCTCTGCATTCACGCGGCTCAGAAAATCAGCCGTATTACGGACAGACAGACTATCATCCGTTACAACTGCACCGTCTATCTTCCATACTCTGGTATACAGCGGCAGAGCATTTACCACTTTTTGGGCAGGTACGGATTCCAATGTCTTTTTGATTCCATTTTCTACATAATTTATGCTGGCAACACTGCCCGGATTGCCGCTGCCGCCCCAATGCTCATCATAACCCATGATGATCACATAATCCACTAAGACTCCCTGAATATCCAAACGATAGTATTCATTAAAGTTAAGAGGCACATAATTATCAACGGATAATACCAGACCGGCATTCCTGCAGGCTGCGGAAATCTCCCTTAAGAACTGCACATAATGTATACCGCTTTCAGAGGTGACCTTCTCAAAGTCCAGATTGATACCTTCCAGTCCATAGCTGACTGCAGCTTCTATAATCTTCTCAATCAGATTCTGACGTTTACTGGTTGAAGTCAAGATTTCATACACATCGATTCCGGCATTATTTTCTATATTGTAATTAAAATCATCCAGCACGCCCCATACCTGCAGGCCATAAGCATGGGCTTTTGTCACATAATCCGCGGTAGCAAAGCTTCGGAAGTTCCCTTCATTATCACTCAGGCTGAACCAGGTCGGTGCAATCACATTCATTCCCTTTGACTCAGCAGCTACGCTGTCCAGTGTATCGTTTCCCGCCGTACCGCCTATGGAATGCCAGCCAAGGCATAATTTACCCTCCATAAGAATAGAGGTATATTCCGGTTCCTGATAGTGGGTTACCGGAACATCTTCCACTTCTGTCTGACTGTCCAGGAACTTATTTTCCACATAACCAATATAGGAATCCGAAGTCTTTATCTTGCTCCAGCTCTCCATCATTTCCAGGACTTCCACCTGTTCTCCTGCTTCCATGTTGCGTATTACAGGGCTTTTTACGCCTCCCCTGAGCCGTACTGCAGTTTTCTTCAGGACAGCCGCCATGAGATTGCTTTCCCATTTGGTCATAACCTGAACATGCTTCTCATATACCGTATAGGAATAATTGGTAAAACGCTCCACGTATTCTGCCGCCACGTAAACCGTATCATTTTCAATAAATGCAGGAATGTATCCCAGGTCTTCACTTCCCTGCGCACTGCTGGCCGTACTTTCCCCAAAGACTGTACGTATTACATCTACATCTGTGGCATATAGCAGAATCCCTTCTGCTTTATCTGCATAAAACACTTCATTCATATATGCATGAACTGTTGACAGTTCAAAATAACAGGTACCATTACGGGACAGGGCCTTATCTGCAAGCATTTCATCCTGCATAATAATAGCAAGCTGTTCGCCTGAAACCTGAAAATATTCATCAAGATCTGCTGCTTCCTTTGAGTAGGAATACTTATCAATCAGATACATTCCCACTGCTACTCCACCTATAATCAAAATCAAAACCAATGCAACAACAACCGGTATTACCTTCTTCACATTATACCTCCTATGCATGCCTGCTGTATCTGATTCCGGCTGAGTCAGAGAATCTGTCAGCTCAAGCCGGTCAGATACATTTTAGCACACTATTCATACTGCGTCATTACCATTTTTGACAAAATTCTGCATTGCGGTCAACATGAGAGGCATCTCACTTATCGTTAACGGTATTGCATAATAAATATTACATAATATATTATTACATAATGTGTAGAAGGCACTGACTATTGTTACCTGTTACTCCACTTTATCAAACCGAAGCTGTTTCAAACGGCCATAATCATCCAGTATGTAATCCGGCATATAAACCGAATCCTCCTGCACGCATTTTCTGGCTACTTCATCCGGTGCGGCTTTTTTGCCATCAACAAATAACTCCACACCGGCTTCCTGTTCTTTCATAAGCTTTTGCTGCAATTCCCGTCTTGCATCCTGCAAAACATTACTTATATAATTGTCTCTGTACAAGAATAGTATACCCTCCTTTCAATCGCTTCCCTCCAAAAGAAATTTTGTGATATATTAATTTGTGAAGCGTCTTGTAAATAAAATAGGAAAATATGGTAATAACAAAACAGATGAGCTAAATAGAGATAAAAAACCGAGAAACATCCGACAGTACCTTAAAATGGTTATAAATTAATGTTTAAAATGAATTATAATTGTGAAAATTAAAAATGGGATATAATAACCGACAAGCACTTTTACTTGTAAGACATCCTTATGAGCTGTCAGAATAACTGCTTCTGCCATATAATAAACTAAATCATAGGGATATGCGGAACGGACTGTTCCCAAAAATATAAATGATGCTAGACTGTCTGCCTCCTTTTGGTACACATTATCGGAAGCTTCTCTGGATGGATTATATCTTATTTTTCCTTTTTTGGCAAGTACTAACTTTTAAAATATTAAAACTTTTTAAACTTGCTTCCCGCTATTGACTTACCGTAATCAAAAGTATAATATACTTTTATTCAGCAAAATATCTGTATAATTGCTGAATATTACCCATTTGGATGAATATATTACCATAAAAGCGGTCATACTATGGTCTTTACGTTTTATCCAAAATACCGTATAATATAAGTGTAAACGTTGTATTTACACGCGACTGTTACCTGCATTCTTAATGTAGAAAGGATTGGTTGTCGTATGAAAATAGAAAAAGTAAATGAGAATCAGATTCGCTGTACACTTACCCGGGAGGACCTGGCAAGCCGCGAACTGAAAATTAGCGAACTGGCTTACGGAACTGAAAAAGCCAAGAATCTGTTTCGTGATATGATGCAGCAGGCAAGTTTTGAATTTGGATTTGAAGCAGAGGATATCCCCCTGATGATCGAAGCCATCCCTCTGAATGCCGAGTGTATCGTCCTGATTATTACCAAGGTGGAAGATCCGGAGGAGCTGGATACCCGCTTTTCCAAATTTGCACCTTCTTTACACGGTGACGAAGAATATGACGAGATTGACGATTCCCTGGAAACTTCCGATGAAGTTATGGATTTATTCCGCAAACTCCATGAAAGCCGGAAAAATAATACACAGGAAGCCGGCGAGACATTAAAAACACCGGCTTTGGCAGAGAACACAGAAGAAGCTGCCAATCCTGTTCATACCTTCCGGTTCCAGTCACTGCAGCATCTTATAACCGTGGCCGGAATGCTGATGCCCTACTATCAGGGAACAAGTACACTTTATAAGGATATGCAGAGCGATCTTTATCTCTTAACGGTAGCTCAGGATGACTATGATCCGCGTGTTTTCAACAAAACATGCAATATCCTTTCCGAGTATGGCTATCTCCAGAAGAATCTTCCTGCCGGTAACTCCTATATGGAAGAGCATTTTGATATTATTCTGCAGGATGATGCAATCAGAAGCCTTGCTCAATTATAAAGCAGGTAAAAAGCCCAAAGGAAATTCCTCATTATTCCGGAATCCACCCTTGGGCTTAACAAAATCTTTATGAAACGGCCTGCACGGCTTTAACCAGTTCATCCACATCAACGCCATGTGCATTGGCTGCTTCTTCAAGTGTCTCTCCCTGTGAAGCAGGGCAGCCAAGACAATGCATACCGCTCTCCATTAATACCGGTGCTGCATCGGGGTTTGTACGCAGTAATTCCCCAATTGTAATATCCTTCGTGATTTCGCTCATTTACTGACTCCTTTCCGCCGTTTTACGGCTATCCAATCAAATACTCCACAGCAAAGCTACAGAAATAATTGTTACCATAGTATAATACTTTAATACAATCCTGACAAGCCTGTTTATTTTTGATTATATTTCTGCTTATAAATATTTTATCAGAATTCGTTTATCCTAATTTAACAGGATGTATTTTTTGAGATACAATTCCTGAAAACCTTGATAACCCGGACTTTGTACCTAAAAAAGTACACTATGTAACTTGACTGTTTCCATCCTGTTACATATAATGTAAGCATGAAATACAAAAACAATTAAACGAAGCTTTATTAATTTATTTCGCAGGAGGCTATATAAAATGAGACCAGAATGGACAGATTTTGTAGGCGGCAAATGGGAAAATGAAGTAAATGTACGTGACTTCATCCAGAAGAATTATCACCCTTACGATGGTGACGAATCTTTTCTTGCTGATTCTACACAGAACACCAGGGATTTGTGGGCGCAGGTACTTGATTTACAGAAACAGGAAAGAGATGCCGGAGGTGTCCTGGATATGGATACCAAGGTTGTATCAACCATCACCTCTCACGGACCTGGTTATTTAGACAAGAATAAAGAGACTATCGTAGGTTTCCAGACTGACAAGCCTTTTAAGCGTTCTCTTCAGCCCTATGGCGGTATCCGTATGGCAGAAAAAGCATGTTCCGATAATGGATACGAAGTGGAACCGGAAATCAGCGAGTTCTTTTCAACACACAGAAAGACACACAATGCAGGATGTTTTGACGTTTATAATGAAGATATGAGAGCATGCCGTTCTTCTCATGTTATCACAGGTCTGCCTGATGCATATGGCCGCGGACGTATTATCGGCGATTACAGACGTATTGCTTTATATGGTATTGACAGACTGATCGAAGACAAGCTTGATCAGAAGAATTCCACCGGTCGTGTTATGACTGATGATGTAATCCGTCTGCGTGAAGAGATTTCAGAGCAGATTGTGGCTTTAAAGCAAATGAAGGCAATGGCAGCTTCCTATGGCTGTGATATATCCAAACCTTCCACGAATGTACAGGAAGCTGTTCAGGCTACTTATTTTGGATATCTGGCAGCTGTTAAGGAACAGAACGGTGCGGCAATGAGTCTCGGACGTACTTCTACCTTCCTTGATGTTTATGCAGAAAGGGATCTTAAGAACGGTACCTTTACAGAGGAGCAGATTCAGGAATTTATCGATCATTTTGTTATGAAACTGCGTTTGATTAAGTTTGCACGCACACCGGAATACAATCAGATTTTTGCAGGTGACCCGGTTTGGGTAACAGAATCACTGGCCGGTGTCGGTGTTGACGGTCGTCACCTGGTCAGCAGGATGAGCTTCCGTTATCTGCATACCTTAACCACCTTAGGTGCTTCTCCTGAGCCTAATCTGACTGTACTCTGGTCTGTAAGACTTCCGGAGAATTATAAGAGATACTGTGCGAAAATGTCGATTGCATCTTCCTCCATCCAGTATGAGAACGACGATCTGATGCGGGTATCCCATGGTGATGATTATGGTATCGCATGTTGTGTATCTTCCATGGTTATGGGTAAAGAAATGCAGTTCTTCGGCGCACGTGCCAACCTTGCAAAATGTATGTTGTATGCACTTAACGGCGGTGTGGATGAAGTAAGCAAAAAGCAGATCGGTCCCAGATACCGTAAGGTAGAAGGTGATGTACTTGATTATGATGATGTCATGCAGAAATTTGTTGATATGATAGAATGGCAGGCTGAAGTATATGTCAATACTTTAAATGTTATCCATTATATGCATGATAAATACTGTTACGAACGTGCTCAGATGGCACTTCATGACAGAGATGTAAAACGTTACTTTGCTACCGGTATTGCAGGACTCTCTATCATAGCCGATTCCCTTTCTGCAATCAAATATGCAAAGGTTGAAGTAATCAGGGATAAAGATGGTATTATTACAGACTTTAAGACCACCGGCGATTTCCCGAAATATGGTAATGATGATGACCGTGTGGACGGCATTGCACAGTATGTGGTACACAAGTTCATGAGTGCAATCAGGAGACACCATACCTATAGAAATGGTGTGCCTACCACTTCCATCCTTACCATTACTTCCAATGTAACTTATGGCAAGGCAACAGGCAATACACCTGACGGACGCAGGATGGGCCAGCCTTTTGCTCCCGGCGCAAATCCCATGCATGGACGTGATACAAAAGGTGCGATAGCTGCCCTGTCTACCGTGGCAAAGCTGCCCTTCAATGACGCACAGGATGGAATTTCCAATACCTTCACCGTCATTCCCGGTGCACTTGGGAAAGAAGACCAGGTATTTGCAGGTGACCTTGACCTGGAACTTGACCTGAACAACTGACTATAAGTAAAATATCTTAAATAAAAGGAGGGACATTATGGACGAGGAAAAAATGATTGATGATCTTGTAAAAATGCTTGATTCCGGCATGGCAAACGGCGTTGGCCATGTTAATGTGGAGGCCGTAGCCGGTGCGGCGGATCCGCAAAATGCCGATAGCACCAAAAAGGTTGAAACCTTCAGATCTTCTGATTGTTCCAGGACGCCTTTGGCCTGCAGTGTCCCTACTCTTCACGAAGGTCTGGATGATAATTAACAGTAAATCAGGAACACGTAAATATTTTCTCATGAAAACAGGAGGATTGGACTATGGAAACAAACACAGCACAGGTTGATAATCTGGTAGCTTTATTGGATGGTTATGCAGCTAAAGGCGGACATCACTTAAATGTAAACGTACTGAACAAAGAAACTTTATTGGATGCGCAGAAGCATCCCGAGAATTATCCCCAGCTGACCATCCGCGTATCCGGTTATGCAGTAAATTTCATTAAATTAACACCGGAACAGCAGGCTGATGTCATTTCCCGTACTTTTCACGATAAGATCTGACAGCGGGCAGGATAAAGTAACAGTTGATCTTGCGCTTAAACTGTTACACAATATTTACACCCCGGGAAGAATAGCCTTCCCGGGTTTTTGTAACAATGATAATGATAATATGTATCATTATTGAGGAGTGCATAATGCAGGGAAGAATACATTCATTAGAAAGCTTTGGTACTGTTGATGGCCCCGGTGTGAGGTTTGTAGTCTTTTTACAGGGCTGCCCCATGCGCTGTCTTTACTGTCATAATCCTGATACCTGGGATATGGATGGCGGTACACTTATGGAGGCTTCCTACATCATTGAGCAGTATGAAAGAAATATCAGTTTTTACAAAGGCGGCGGCATTACGGTTACAGGAGGCGAACCGATGATGCAGCTGGATTTTCTGCTGGAACTTTTTAGACTTGCCAGGGAAAAAAGCATACACACATGCATTGATACCTCCGGTATTTCCTACAATCCGGATAATGCCGGTCTGTCAGCCAAGCTTGACTCTCTTATGACACTCACCGACCTTGTTATGCTGGATATCAAACATATTGATATGGAACATCATATAGCTCTTACGGCACAGCCCAATAATCGGATTTTGGAATTTGTGGCTTATTTAAATGATCGGAAGGTGGATATGTGGATTCGTCATGTGGTTATTCCCGGATATACGGATGATGATCATTATCTGTTTGAACTGGGGTATTTCATCGGCCAGTTCAGTAATCTGAAGGCCCTGGATGTCCTGCCTTATCATACCATGGGTGAATCCAAGTATGAGAACCTGGGGCAGGAATATAAATTAAAAGGGGTACCTGCACTTAAAAAACAAGATGCCATTGAGAAAAAGAAGATTATCTTAAACGGCATAAAAAAGAGGCGCAGCGAGCTTCCGCAAAACGTAATGGTACATTGATATAAACAGCAAAAACCGCGCTGTAGCAATGTACATACATAAATACAATAATTCATTAAGAAACCCCTTGTAATCACAGTCCAATTATATTACAATAAATACAAGTTATTGATAATTTATATCAGGAGGATGGTATTATGGCTTATGTAATAGGTGATGCATGCGTATGTTGTGGGGCATGTGAATCTCAATGTCCGGTTGGTGCAATTGCCATGGGCGACAGTATATTTGAAATTGACGCGGATACTTGTATCGATTGCGGTGCCTGTGCCGGTCAGTGTCCGGTTGGCACAATTGAACAGGGTTAGTAACTATTCACAGCCAATTACGCGAGGGTGAAGGCATTTCAAAAGATGAAATGCCTTTTCTTTTTATTTTTATTTTCCTCCCCTTGTGGCTGTTTTTCGGTTTTATATGCCATATTATTATCAATACTCTCTTTTGGATTTTTTTTCTCTTCCCTTGTTTTACGCGTTCTGCTCTTTTTGCGGAGAAGCTCATCCATTCTTTTGTAATATTCTTCATTGCGTTTTGTCTGCTGCTTATCCCTTTCTTCTTCCCTCTCCTCCTGGACACGGAACTGGTAATCCATTTCCTTTACCACACTTTCTTTAATCTCTCTGCATAGCTCCTTGTTATTTTCCTGCAAGGTTTCCTTGATCAGCTGCTGCAAAAGCCATTGAAGCCGTTTTGACTTTTCTTCTTTGGTCTCTCCCTGCCGGTCTCTTAATTCCCTGCTCTCCACGATATTGATAGCCATTTCATCCACTGCCTCATCAGGTGCAGTTTCCGGTGTTTTGACATTTTTCATTTGCATCAGCTTTTCTGCCTGTGTTTTATTATGTACTGCCTTGCTGTTTTCCAGATCATTCTCAGGTACAAGCACATCCAATTTCCCATCCTTTAATATCATTTTGATCGCCTTCAATTGCAATCCCCTTTCCTTCATGCTCTTAATCTGCCTGAACCGTTCCACATCATCCTTTGTATAATAACGATGTCCTTGTTTATTACGTTTAATGGTCAGATGGAGTTCCTCTTCCCAATAGCGTAATACATGGCTTTCCACATGTACTTCTTTGGCTGCGTCTGAAATCAGTAAATAATTTCCCATTGTAATTCCCCTTTCCGGTTTCTTTGTGTTATAGTCAATATAGTCATAAAAAGGACAAGCTGATCAGCCTGTCCTCATTTGTAGTAGTGTATCTCTATTATATATTATTTCTGTAAATTTGCAAATTTTGTATATTGGGGGAGCCATGCCAGTTCTATGGTTCCGATGGGTCCATTTCTTTGTTTGGCAATAATAATTTCTGCGATATCTTTTTTCTCCGTATCATGATTGTAATAATCATCACGGTATATGAACATGACAACATCGGCATCCTGCTCAATTGCTCCTGATTCTCTCAAGTCCGAAAGCATGGGCCTGTGATCCGGGCGCTGTTCCACAGCACGGCTCAGCTGGGAAAGTGCCAGTACCGGTACCTGCATTTCTCTGGCCAATGACTTTAGCGAACGGGAAATATCGGATATTTCCTGTTGTCTGGAATCGGATCTTCCGCTGCCGCTCATAAGCTGCAGATAGTCAATGATAATCATGGACAAACCATGTTCCAGCTTGAATTTCCTGCACTTGGATCTTAATTCCGAAATACTGATACCTGGCGTATCATCTATAATCAATCTGGAACGGCCAATGACGCCAGCACCTTCGATCAGCTTCTCCCATTCCTGGTCATTTAACTGACCGGTACGCAGGTGTTGGGCATCTACCCTGGACTCCAGGGAGAACAATCTGTTCACCAGCTGTTCCTTACTCATTTCCAGACTAAAAATGGCAACCGGCATATTCTGCTTAAATGCAACATATTGAGCGATATTCAGAACAAAAGCGGTCTTTCCCATGGAGGGTCTGGCTGCGATCAGTACCAGATCAGAGGGCTGCATACCCGCTGTCCGATAGTCCAGATCTGCAAATCCCGTAGGAATTCCGGTTACCGCGCCTTTATTTTTGGAAGCCTGCTCTATCCGGTCCATGGCATTCATTACCACTTGTCTGATGGGAACGAAATCACTTGTACCACGGTTTTGCACCAATTGGAATACTCTTTTCTCCGTATCCTCCAGGATAAACTCCGTGCTTTCCTTTCCGGCATAACAAGTGTTGGCGATTTCTTCATTTAAGCGGATCAGTTTACGCAGGATAGACTTCTCTGCTACGATATTGGCATAGTATTTGATATTGGCAGAAGTAGGGACAGCTGTTATCAGGTCCCTGACAAATTCCAGGCTGCTGACTTCCGGCGGCACATCCTTTTCCTTCAGGCGGTCCTGCAGGGTGACCAGATCAACTGGACTGCCCTGCTCGCTTAACTCTACCATGGATTCAAATAAAATGCCATACTGTTTATGATAAAAATCTTCTCCTGTAATCAATTCTGATGCCACAACAATAGCTTCCCTGTCAATGATCATTGAGCCGATAACCGATTGTTCCGCCTCCACACTGTGGGGCAGTATTCTTTTTAATACGGTTTCATCCATTGCCGGCATTTATCTTTACCTTTCCTTACTATTATGATATTCAGGCTTCTTCCACCTTTACCGTTAGCTTAGCTGTTACTTTAGGGTGAAGCTTAATGCCTGCCTCGTAAGATCCAAGGCTTTTTAAGCTTTCCGGAAGCTGGATTTTCTTCTTATCTATTTCAATACCGTTCTGTTCCAGACAGGCAGCAGCAATTTCCTTTGAGGACACAGCTCCGAATGTCTTACCGCCTTCTCCTGTTTTTAACTTAACCACTACTGTCATTCCACTCAACTCATCTGCCAGGCTCCTGGCCGCATCCAACAGATCCTGCGCCTGCTTGTCCTGATTCGCTTTCTTCAGCTTCAAGTCATTCATATTTTTTGTGGTTGCTTCCACACCGATTTTTTTCGGTAAAATGTAATTTCTGGCATAACCCTCGCTGGCTTCTATGATATCGCCTTTCTTGCCCAGCTTTTTCTCGTCCTGTAATAAGATAATCTTCATGTTATTATCATTCCTTTCCTGCAATAATCTATATTTCACCATTTTCCAGCATGGTATCAATTGTCCGTTTTAAAATGCCGATGGCTTCTGCCAGACCTGTGCCTTCCATCTGGCAGGCTGCAACACTCATATGTCCGCCGCCGCCTATATGTTCCATAATAATCTGCACATTCACTTCATCAATAGAACGGGCGCTGACATATATCTTGCCCTGGAAGTCAGTCAGTACAAAGCTGGCTTTAATGCCTTTGATATTCAGCAGTTCGTTGGCAGCCTGGGCACCGATTACGGTGGGACAGGGCAGATCTTCTGCCGTACATACGGAAATAGCAAAAAACTGCTTGTATATTTCCGCCTGGCTGACCGCATCGGCTTTTGCTTTATATTCAAGGGCATCCTCTCTAAAGAGCTTGCGCACACGAGTCACATCGGCTCCGCTGCGGCGCAGGAATGCGGCTGCTTCAAAAGTCCTGACCCCTGTCTTGGTTACGAAATTATTGGTGTCTATCATAATGCCGGAATACATACAGTCTGCTTCATCCGGGCGTATTTTAATATTGTCATAGGTATACTGCAGAATCTCCGATACCATTTCGCAGGAGGAGGAAGCATAGGGTTCCACATAAGAGAGGGTGGCATTTTCTATTGTTTCTGTTCCCTGGCGGTGATGGTCCAGTACTACGATTGATTTACAAAAACGCAGCAGATCCGGGCATTCTGTAATGGAAGGCTTATTCACATCCACAATAACCAGTACAGTGTTGCTTCCGGCTGCCTCTATGGCTTGTTGGGAATTGATGATCATATCTTCTTCATATTCCGGATTATTAATAAACAGGTCTACCAGAGGTTGAATTACATTTGTCGTTTCATTTAATACAATATGGGTCTTGCGGCCAAGCGCATGGGCAATCCGGTATATCCCCACTGCCGCCCCGAAGCTGTCCACGTCAGGCATACGGTGACCCATTACCAATACCTTATCCTTGCTGGTGATAATTTCCCTTAAAGCATGGGCTTTGACCCTGGCTTTGACTCTGGTATTCTTCTCTACCTGCTGGCTTTTGCCGCCATAGTAGGTTACGCTTTCAGGCGTCTTGATTACTGCCTGGTCTCCGCCCCTTCCCAGGGCCAGATCTATTGCGTTGCGTGAAAATTCATAGTTTTGGGCATAGGTCAGTCCATCAAGTCCGATACCTACGCTCAGCGTGACAGCCATTTCATTTCCGATGTTTACGGTTTTCACTTCCTCTAAAAGGTCGAAACGGGCTTCCTGAAGCTGAGAAATTGCTTTCTTGCGCAGAACAATAAGGTATTTGTCCTTCTCCAGCTTTTTACAGATTCCATCCTGAGCGGATATGTATTTGTTTACTTTCCGGTCAATCAGGGCAATCAGCAGAGAGCGCCGTACTTCTTCCACACTTTCAAGCGCTTCATCGTAGTTGTCCAGATATACCATTCCCACTGCAAGACTCTGGTCGTCTACTTCCTGGAGGGCTATATGGAGAGCTGTTTCATCAAACAGGTATACGGCAATGAGGAATCCGTTATAGCTTTCGGCTTCTATCATATCACTGTTTTCCGCCATTTGCTTCAAGGGGATTTTGTGGAATTTGATGACATATTCCCGATCCTCATATTCCAGCTCGTACTGGGCTTCATCCACACCGCTGTCACCAGGGAGCCTGTCTCTGGTCATCGTGGGAAAAACTGCGGTAATGGATTTGTTGTAACCTTTTGACTGATGGATGATGGATTCAAATGCCAGATTGGTCCAGATGATTTTACCGGCATCGTCAAGCAGGGCGTAGGGAAGCTCCAGATCGCGCAGAAGGGTCCGCTGTATCTGACCGTACTCTGTCGCGAAGCTTATAAGCTCGTTCATGATTATGGGTTTGTTGTAAAAATATAAGGTTAAAGTTATGGCAAAATAAAACATGGTAAACCCGGTCACAATACAGCCGGCACGGTAATCTATCAGGAAAACTGCAGCATCTACGGCGCATAGGAGTATCCCTAAATAGATACTGAATTGAAGGTAGGTTTTTATTCTGCCTTTTAGTCTGATGCGTTTCTTCATATTCGATCACCTTTCGTTTTTCTCTGCCTTTATCGTACATTATACCAAAGATACACGCAGTATGCTACATTTTAATTTGTCAAATTGGGAAATGTTATGCAGAAACATGTTGATTACTGTTCAATATCCACAATCAACGCCTGTTATCAGAGAAAAATCTGCAAAAATAAAACCGCCATTACCTGTTCCAGCAATGACGGTTTTCCTGGATTTAATCCAGTACGTAAGGCATCAGGGCCACATGTCGTGCTCTTTTGATTGCTACTGTCAGTGCTCTCTGATGTTTTGCACAGTTTCCTGTTATTCTGCGAGGAAGTATCTTTCCTCTTTCTGATACATATCTTTTTAACTTGTTGGTATCCTTGTAATCAATTGTATTATCTTTTCCACAGAATACGCATACTTTTTTCCTTCTGCGCATTCCTCCTTTTTTTCTCATTGGAGAATCAGATTTATCTGTTCTATTATAAGCCATGTCAGTGCCTCCTTATCAAATCACTTAGTTAAACGGTAATTCTTCATCGATTCCGTCCGGAATGTTCATAAATCCGTCTCCGGCACCAGATGGCGCAGGTGCATTGCTGTTACCGCCTGCGAATCCGCCGCTATAGCCTCCGCCATATCCGCCTGTATTACTACTGCCTGATGAAGCATTTTTGCTTTCTGCAAACTCCTGATCATCCACAATAACCTCGGTGGTGTAAACCTTGACACCATCCTTGTTGGTATAGCTGCCTGTCTGAATACGGCCGCTAACGGCAAGCTTAGTACCCTTACGCAGATATTTCTCAGCAAACTCACCAGCACGTCCAAATGCAACACAATTTATGAAGTCTGCTGTCTGCTCATCATTATTGCTTCTGCCTCTGCGGTCTACCGCCAGTGTATATCTTGCAATGGCCAAAGGAGTCTCGCCCTGGGAGTATCTTACTTCCGGGTCCCTTGTCAAACGTCCCATAAGAATTACTTTATTCATATTTGCTCCTATCTGCCGCCGCAGGCGGCATTAGAATCAGGGAGTGTGAAAGTGCTTTTTCTTCACACTTTACCTGCTTTCTATTTCTCGTCCTGTCTTACGCATAAGTATCTGATTACGTTATCCATAATACGAATACGGCTCTCGATTTCTGCAGGAGCGGTGCTCTCAGCTTCAAATCTGATGAAATAGTAAAAGCCTTCTTTCATCTTCTGAACTTCGTAAGCCAATCTCTTCTTGCCCCACTCGTCCACCTCTGTAATGGCGCCGCCGAATCTTTCAATCAGGGCTTTGCATTTGTCGATAACCGCGGCTCTCTCATCATCTTCGATCTTCGCGTTAACAACAACGGCTAATTCATACTTGTTCATGTAGTTACCTCCTTTTGGTCTCTGGCCCCTGCTGAACAGGAGCAAGGAAATTAATATATCACAAATATGTATACTAACATAATCAGCCGGATATTTCAAGCTTTTTCGTGTATTTTTCCATTTATATTTTTTCGTGTATTTTCTTTTTATATTATCCATTTACTTAAAAACGGTATTTTTGATATTGTCCAAATGATAATTCCGGTAAGAATAAATACCAGGATTGTCATCGCAGGAATAGATATGACCGCCCAAAAGGAATCTACGGTAAAAATGTAATTCCTTACAAAAGTAATCATGAGAGGATGCAGTAAATAAATGCCAAATGACAGCTCTGCCGCCTTGGTTATGAAATTACTGATGGCAGGAGGTAACTTTATACACAGGGAGCAGAAGACCAAATAGATTCCAACTGCGCTCAAACATAAAGTCAGGGAAAAAAGCGAATTAAACTGAACGGAATTCTTTTCCTGCTGCACAGCCACCAGTAAATCGCCCATCAGCCCCAGGATCACTCCCGCCAAAATAAGCACACTTCCTTTCAGCACCGGTCTCTTTAACCTGCCTTCCGCAAGCCACAACGACAATAAGTATCCCAATATAAAATAACCAACATAATGATTTATCAAAGTAAACGGAATTCTGTTCATCATAGACACCCATATATACTTATGAGGGAAATCCAGATAAAGAATTGTTGAAAATCCTACCTGTATCACAAGAAATAATACCGTGAAATATATGATTATCCGGTGCCCGGCTCCACAGACCGCCCGCAGCATAGGTAAGACCAAATAGATTCCCATCAACATAGGTAAATACCAAAAATGATAAGATGCATTCCCTCTTAATATCTCAATAACCATAGATTTCAGATGGGGTGCTGTATAAATCCCTCTTTGAACCAGCCCAATCACATGATACAGCACAATCCAAAATACATATGCGGTAATCAGCCTGAGAAAATTATTCGTATAAAACTTTTTGTAATTAATCCGGTATTGTTCTGACAGCAGCAATGTTCCGCTTATAAAAAGAAAAAGGATAGTTCCGGAATGTCCTAAAGTATTATATATATGCCCTATTTTCCATCGGGCGGAAGTAATATCCAGCGTATCAATATCTACTGAAGAAATATGTGATAATATTACCAATATACAGGCAATAACCCTTAATACATCCAAATGAATAATATGATTCCTCTCCTTAGTCTCCATCCACAGAGGTCTCCTTTATCTTATTGTTCATAACTGCTAAAGTGTTATATTTGTCTATTTACCAGCCCGAAGTCTGCACTGCGTTAGAACTAAGTCAAATTATACCATATATCATTAATATTCTCAAATATTTTATTTATTTTTACATAGTGATAAATCCAGACGAGAGAGGTACAGAACTGGTTTTACGGCGGCAGGGGACATCATACACAGGGAAAGACATACAGTGCCCACGGGGATGGTTTACAGCAGATTTTTCAGTGC
>Ga0153941_1000221_pt1 | contig 26460 bp, 17 predicted proteins | sample TSNJ025MetaG_FD_104733 | JGI IMG/M metagenome (GOLD analysis project Ga0153941, IMG submission 104733) | Attine ant fungus gardens microbial communities from New Jersey, USA - TSNJ025 MetaG | ecosystem: Host-associated > Fungi > Mycelium > Unclassified | place: USA: New Jersey, Brendan T. Byrne...
AGCATCCATCCATCAGTATATGGGAGCAGATCAATATCATGCTTCAAAAGTTGTCAAAGGTACTTTTCTTCATGACCTGTATGGTGAGGATGTGATTATTAACAGTGCACATCATCAGGGACTAAAATCATTGGGCAAGAATTTATGTGTCATCCAGTGGTGTCCGGAGGATCGCTGTGTGGAAGGAATCGCACATACATCCCTTCCCATACTGGGTCTGCAGTGGCATCCTGAGCGTCTGCAAAAAGATAAGACCACCATTACCGGTGATCCCCTTCTTTCTTATTTCGCTTCTTTGGCTTCCTCGGTTTTAAGGTAATCTCTTCCTTTACTTTTTGCCTGGTCAGGTCAAACAGGGACTTAATGACCGCTCTGAGTATATTTTTTGTCTGGTCATCCACTTCTTTCAGCGCCGTTATTATGCTGTTCATACTCTTTATCCAGTCTTCTGTAAACTCGATCAGGCTTTCTGCACTGGAAGCAGAAACCACGTTGTACAAGGTGTCCACAAAGGTCCTGATCTGCTCTTCCTCCAGAGACAATAACCATTCGTTAAAGGTTTGATTCAAAAACTTGCGGCTCTGATAGAGATCGTCCACTCTGCAAAAATCTCCATCCTTTACTTTCCATTTAAATGAGTTGTGCTGCGCCAGCCCAAAAGTTTTGCTTTCCACAACCTGATAATTTGAGTCATTTTCAAATATCATGCCTACCATGGAGGATTGGGGCAGTATCTTTACAATGCGGTCCGCTATCTTCTTATATCTGTCGCTCTTAAGGATTTCCGTACGGAATCCGGGGCCGTCCATCGTGTAAATTTTGCGGATACGATCCTGAACCTGGGGAATACAATACATTGCGGCATAAACTGCCAGATTCCCGCCCTTGGAATGTCCGCCGATATAAAACGGTCTGTTAATTTTGCCCATTACCATGTTAAGGTATTTTACACTTAGTGCCTGACCGGGTACAGGAGACAGAAGTACCATGTTAAAATCTTCTTTCCAGCCAACAATGGTTTCATCCGTTCCCCGATAGGCAATATAAATATTTCCATCCTCCAGCAAAAAGGTAACTGCTGAAAACTGGGACTCCTGTTCCAGTTCAATCAGATTGATATGGCAGTTCAGTTTTATGCCGCCAAAACGCTTTCCTGTTACCATGGCTTTGAACAGCGCTTTGTTATCCTTTACATATCTGGAATCGGCAAATACCCTTTCATAATCCCCGTGCAGCGCAATGTCCCGCAGGGTAACAAAGGGTTTATTAGCCCATACATCAGGGACCATACCATCGAATTTTAAATAAGACAGCTGGCATAATGCCAGACTGTCCACATCATTCATGGGATACTCCCAAAGTGTCCGGTCACCATATTCATTTAAATAATCAATCAGTGTACCTGACATACGTTACCACTCAGCCTCTTTCTGATATATCCACATACTCCTGCTCATCCATAACACTGCGGTAAGCCGGTCTGATAATCTTATCCATATTCACCAGCTCTTCAATCCTGTGTGCACTCCAGCCGACAATCCTTGCAATCGCAAAAATAGGTGTGTATAATTCCAGGGGTATCTCAAGCATGCTATATACAAATCCGCTGAAGAAGTCCACATTGGCGCTGACGCCTTTATAAATTCTGGCTCTCTCGGCAATAACTTCCGGCGCCAGTCTTTCGATCATGGAATAGAGTGCAAAATCTTTATCCCTGCCCTTTGCCAGTGCCAGGTCCTCTACAAATCCTTTAAATACCTGGGCACGCGGATCCGATAAGGAGTATACTGCATGCCCCATACCATAGATCAGGCCTTTTTTATCAAATACTTCTTTGTTCATGATCCGTACCAGATAATCACGGACTGCGTCTTCATCTGTCCAGTCACTTACATTGGCTTCGATATCCCGCATCATTTCCACTACCTTGCAGTTTGCTCCGCCATGCTTGGGGCCTTTTAAGGATGACAGGGCAGCTGCCACTACGGAATATGTATCAGAACCGGAAGAGGTTACCACTCTTGTGGTAAAGGTGGAGTTATTACCGCCGCCATGCTCCATGTGCAGGATCAGGGCCGCATCCAGTACCCGTGCCTCAAGCTCCGTATAGGACTTATCCGGACGAAGCATCATTAAAATATTTTCAGCTGTTGACAGGTTCCGTTCGGGACGGTGAATGTACATACTTTCCTCACATTCATAATGACTATATGCATGATACGCATATACTGCCACCATTGGAAATACACTAATCAGCCTGATAGACTGGCGCAGCACATTTTCCACGGAGGTATCATTGCAATTCTCATCATAAGATGACAGTGTCAGGATACTTTTTGTCATGGAATTCATAATATCATTGCTGGGTGCCTTCATGACAACATCCCTGGTAAAATTGGTCGGCAGTGTCCGGTTGTCTGCAAGAATACCCTGAAACTGCTCAAGCTCCTTTATGCACGGAAGCTTGCCAAATATGAGAAGATAAGCAATCTCTTCAAAACCATTTCTTTTACTCTTTAATCCTTTTAACAGCTCAATGACATCATAACCGCGGTACCATAACTTACCTTCACATGGTGTCTTCACTCCATTCTCCATTTTAAATGCATCAATCCTGGAGATATTGGTCAGACCTGCCAATACACCGTTGCCATTCTTATCACGCAGTCCCCGCTGCACGCCGTATTCTTCAAATAAACGCAGTTCCACCTGGTCTGTCTGCCGACACATCTTTGCATATTCTTCCAGATAATTATACTTATTATTCACTTATTATCCTCCTTTTTCCCTGAAATCTTTCATGTCTTCAGATGCCAGCTCCTTATTTGCATTGTCTCCGATCATTCTCATAACCTTGACTGCAATCCCTCTGTCCTCTTCTGAAATATCCTGATACAGACTCTCAGCCATGTCTTCCCGAATCGCCCTGAGTTCCAGGATAACCGATAATGCACTCTCTGTAGTCTCAATATGTACACAACGGCGATCCTCCGGATCCTCAGACAATGTCACCAGTTCTTTCTTGCGCAAATGATCCACTGATTTGGATACATTGGCTTTTGACATTCCGATATCCACGATATCCTTGGACAGATTCCTGGAACCGGAATGGGCAATGTAAAATAAAATATCCAAATCAGCAGTGCGCAGACCATACTTTTTCATCAGCCAACAGCATCTCTTTTCATAAAGTCGTTTATACTTGTAAAGGACTGTCAGCATATCAAACAGGTTGAACATGACTACCTCACCTTATAAATATTTATCTATATCAAAGATAAAAAAGAAACTATATATGGTTTACATTGAAACAGTTTCTTTGTAAACTAATTATGCACGTTTTGAGGGGATTCGTCAATAAGTTTTCGGTACTAATATAAAAATTTTATATTCCTGCTTTTATCCTGAACCGGATATATTTCAGCTTATCCCGGCTTCTTACTGCTATTAACAGTAATTGCCGTTCTTCAGATACAGCCTCCATGATCTCTTCCGCATCCCGACATCCATACCGCACTTCCTCATAAAGGGGAATAAAGGCGAGGGGGATCCATGATAATTTTCCGGATTCCTTTATTTTTACTGCCAGTTCTTCCAGCGTACCGCCTTCCTTCAGGGAAAATCCAAGATATCCAAGCAGAAGCAGGTTCTGACTGACAACAGCGTTAAGCTTTCCGGCAGGAGAAAGCCTTCGATAGCGATATCTTTTCATCAGATAGTCAAGAATAAAGATCAATATAATACCGATTGCCAGAATCACCAGTACAAGTCTGAGTATGTGGTTATAAGAATTATCCCGTATGACAGTTTCTTCCGGCCAGGCAGGTTCTGCTTCCGGAATCCCGGTCAGTATATCATAATCAGCCTGTTCCTCTATTCCTGCCATCACAGATTCCATATTCCCGTTTTGTCCGCTGCTCTCCGTTACTTTCCAGGGCTGATACCTGATACTGCCATAATCCGGAGTGGGCTCAAAGGGAATCCAGCCCACTCCCTGCATATAAACCTCCGGCCAGGCATGTGCCATTCCTGACCATACCGTGGTACGGGACAGGGATTTTCGGTCAACAGGTACGCTGAAGCCCTGTACATATCTTGCCGGAATCCCTTCCGCTCTGGCAAGCAGTACAAATGCCGTGGCAAAATAGGTACAATATCCCTCCCGGGTTTCCAGAAGAAAGTAATCCAGAAATTCCTTATCCCCAGGTATTTCCCCAGGTGTGAACGTATATGTATATTTTTTCAGCTCCCTTTCTATTGCCTTTAATACTTCGATATCATTTTCACAGTCTGCCGTAATCTCATCCAGCCAGATTACAACCTCCCCGCTCAGCACCGGTTTGTCAAGATAGATTTCTTCCATCCTGCGGCTGTAAGCAGCCAATTCATCTTCTGTTACTGTTATGGACGCATTTTTCAGATATTTTTTGCCAAGTTCCCTGAGAAGTTCCTGATTTGCATCATTTTCTGCATTATATTGCCAGTTACTCTCTGCAAGTATCATTTCATAAAATTTGGGATGATCCAGATTCATCTGCATAAAAGAAATACTATATGCAGTACCCAATCCCTTTTGCTTCTCAAACAGGAATTCGCCGCCGGCATAAGAAACCTCCTGTCTGTCAGACTTAACATACCAGGTTTTCAGCGGAGCAAACAGATACCGGCTGCTTAATTCCCTGTATTCCACAGATATACCGGCAGTTCTCACATAGTCGATTATCTGTTCAGGATCATGTCTGTATATCGCATACAGCGTTTCCATGAAGTCCATCTGATAATCCCATTCATCCTCCTGGTATACGGTATACCATTCGTTATCCGCAAAACTGTCAAATACCCTGCCGGTCAGGTACAGGTTTGTCCGAAGCTCATGATCTGCCTGCACCATTAATTCAGCCCTGTCCTTTGACGAAGTATCGCCGCCAATCTGTCCCGACTCTGAGAAACCGATAAAGCTGATACCAAAGCCGTCTCTCCGGCTGTTTCCTAATTTCTGGTCTGCCAATATCCTTATTTTTTCAAGTTCATCCATCAGACTTTTTACAAATTGCCAGTCATAGGGCTCCTGCCTGACAGGAGTTGCCAGAACCAGCAGAAAATACAACAGGAAAAACGGTAATAACCATACAATGATTCTTTTCCCCACATCGGATTCTTTCCCATGTTTCCATATTCTGTCCTGAACAAATTCCACACAGAACAGCGCCAGGCAGATCAGGACCAGACACACTGTCAGCTTCTGAAGCTCTTCTCCCCTGACCAGACTGCTCCCCATCCACAAAATCAGCAGTGCACAGAAGGAATATTTGACAGCAGGCAATCTTTCCACAGCGGTGGAAAAAAGTGCCAGCCCCAGACTCACACCTGCCATGGCTGCCATGTGATAACCTAAGAGCCATTCCATATTCCATTCCCCAACACCTGTCACCCATCTGAAGAAATCCGGTATAAACCGAAACAGGAATTCTTTATCTGACAACAGGAATACTGCTGCAATACCCAGAAGCGGGATCAGGATCAATATGGCTCTTCCCCTGACACCACAGAAAGAAAATGAAAGGACAAAGAGTACCGGCAGGAACACACATAATAACAGACCGCCGGACCATACATCTTGGGTAATATAAAAGGAAAATCCCTGTATCCCGATTGCGGTTATCAGTATAGTGATTATGACTTTATATAGTTTCGTATTTTTCATCATAATACCTCATCAGGTTCTTGTTCGGGTCCGATTGCCGTAATATATAAACGCAGATTATTCTGACGGACATATTCTGTTATATCCTCTTGTGTGATTACATAAACCACAACAATTTTTTCTTCTCTGGAAAGCTTTTCCAATATCGCAAACAAATCTCTGTTCAGTTCATGGACTACAAGGAAAATCAGGCTGCTCTCAGCAAGCTGGCGGCTACTGATCGCTTTCTCCAGGGTAATCTGTACCTTCTTCCCTTCCTGGAACATAACTGCGGACAGCTCCGGAAATACCAGTTCAAAATGACGCAGGTTCATCACGTCCTTTTTCTCAAAGGAGATACTTTCCCAAATCAGCTGTACGCCCGTATTCTGTGCGGCAAAATAATAAAGGAGCGCAATCCCCACCTCCAGGATCTTGTTTTCCAGGGGAAGATAAATTTCTCTGTGGGCAGACACTCTTTCCATATCAAGAATCAAAGTGATATTCTGCCTCCGGATACCGATTTCCTTCCTGACCCGGAGCTCGCCGCTTCTGGCCGTCAGCTTCCAGTTCACCTTTTTCAGGGGATCTCCGGCAATGTATTCTCTGGTTAATACATCATTTTCAACTTCGCTGTGTGCATTTTCCATTTCCAGCAGATTGCTCAGCTGCGGAAGGCTCTTAAGCTGTACAAGCTTCACGATCCTGGGAGAGACCAGTGCCCGTATTGTAGAAGGAATCTTATAGCAGATCCGGAAAATCCCAAAAAAATCATAGAGCAGGATTTCTTTTACACCGATATCATATTCACCCCTGTACTTACATAAAAGCCTTGTATGAAACTGCCTGCTGCTGCCGGGAAACAGCAAATATTGTTTATTGTCTTCCATATCCTCTACAGATGAAAATCCTGTAAACAGCCGGACCCCAATTCCCGTATATACGGTAATATCCTCATTCTGCAGGGTAAAACTGTATGGCATCGGCTGTCCGCATACAATATCCCGGGATTCTATCTCCTGATAAATCGTGAATCTGCAATATACATAGAATAAATAGACAGCAGAAATAACCGGCAGTATGATACAGGCATAAAGGAAGCTGTAGCTGATAACACCGCCATAATAAGTAATTGCAGCCAGGGACAATACACACAGGCCCAGCCAGACCAATCTTCTTCTCCACATGTCAGTACCCTCCGCCCGGTATATTATACAATCGGTACTTTAACCCGTAAAACGAGACTCTTTAATATGGATGCAATATTCTCCTGCTTTAACCTGGCTTCCGGCGTCAGGACGATGCGGTGAGCCAGTACCGGATGTGCCATAGCCTTCACATCATCCGGCTTACAGTATTCTCTTCCTTTTAGAAAAGCTGCTGCCTGGGAAGCGCTGACCAGTGCCAGCAGGGCTCTCGGACTTGCTCCCAATACAAAGCGTTCTTCCTTTCTGGTCAGTTCAATAATATCTGCAATATAACCAAGAACATCTTCATGTACTTTTACATTTCTGACTGTTTCCTGTATAGCAACAATTACTTCTGCCGGACAGACAGGCTGTATCTGTTCATAAGTCGTTCCCATGATATACTGCCTGGCCATGCGGATTTCATCCCCGCGCTCCGGATATCCAATGGACAGCCGCATCATAAAACGATCCATCTGGGCTTCCGGCAGCGGATAGGTTCCCATAAACTCTATGGGATTTTGTGTGGCCAGAACCATAAACGGCCTTGGCAGTTCATATACGTTTCCGTCTACTGTTATCCTTCGTTCTGCCATGGCTTCCAGAAGGCTTGACTGGGTCTTGGGGGACGTACGGTTGATTTCATCCGCCAACAGGATCTGATTGACAACCACCCCTTCCCGGAATTCAAATTCACCCGTTTTCATATTGTAAATGGATACACCGGTAATATCCCCCGGCAGGGTATCCGGTGTAAACTGAATCCTGCCGAAGCTGCATGTAATTACTTTGGCAAGTGATGCTGCCAGTGTAGTCTTACCCACACCTGGTACATCCTCAAGCAATACATGTCCGCCCGCCAGGAATGCCGTAAGCATCAGATCAACCACGTCTTCTTTTCCTACGAATACGCGGTTGATTTCGTCTTTTATCATGGTTATGGTATTGTAATTTTCCATGGAATGCCCGTCCTTTTTCTCTTGGATTTCATTACTGAGCAGTAATTAATTTTATCCTTTGTGTTGTATCTGCATGGTGCTTATCAATTATATTGTACCAGAACACTGGTACGATGGCTAGTATAAGTATTTGGTATTTAAGTTTTATATTGTCAGCCGTCTCTCAAATAATCCATGGAATTTTTCAGGCACAAAATTCCATAACCCCAGATAGGGTTAGGGTAGCTTATTCTGGTGTTTCTTCGTGCACCTTTTTTCAGAAAAGCTTTGACACGCTGTCCATATAAAAAGGAGTCGTTGTTAAGTACGATGCCCCACTGCATCATCAATGCCGCTCCTCCTGTTACAAAGGGAGCCGCCATACTCGTTCCCGTAAAAGAGTCATACCCTCCTCCCGCTCGTGCAGATACAATACCAACAGCCGGAGCCACCAAATCAGGTTTTACATAAATATTGGTACGGGTAAAACCGCGCCCCGAAAACTGGGCTGCCGAGTCAAGAGCCCCATTATAGCCGCCGACAGATATTACATTTTTAGCCGTTGACGGTACGGTTAAGGTTATTTCGGGATCCGGTTCAATAAAACGTGTCTCTACTCCAACTTCTTCTATCGTTGGAAGCCATATATCAAACCTGCCGTAAACAATTTCAATCCCTGTTATTCGAATCCTCCATAAACCTTGGGGAATATTGGATTCCAGTTTACTGATTAGAAAAAATATCTCCTGATCCTCATTGTAATGAGTCGGCTGACCATAATATACCTGTAAAGATACTCCCTCTATATTTTTAATAGTAACCTTCTGTGTGGGGTCAATTGTTCCGGTTGAGTTTCCGCTTGGCAGAATCAGTTCCAATGTAAATTTGTCAGCAAAACTCTTCCAAAATGTAAGATACAGAGAGCTAAGACTTTCTGCAATTATAAATCCAACATCCTGGGTCTGCATGGGAAGCATTTTTCCGGAATAATGATGCCCCGCAGCGCCTTCGTTGCCGGTGGCTGCCACAATTACTGTTTTCCATCGCTCCGCCACTGCATTTATGTAAGTCACAAAGAGGGAGCTTCCGTCATGAGAACCGTCGTTCGTTCCAAAGCTTAAATTAATCGCAACCGGCATTGCAAATTCTTCCGCCTTGTCCAGAATATATTTCAACGCCCGCATGACTTCCGTTGTCCGCGCAAAGGATTCAAACCCCCTGTATCCCAGTTTAACAATAATCAGGGAGGCTTCCGGAGCAGCCCCCTTATCCATTCCTCCGCTTGCTCTTCCATTTCCTGCAGCAATACCGGCCACTGCTGTGCCGTGACCAACAACGTCCTGGGTCCTTACTATTTCCAGAGGTTGTTCACTGTTTATTGCTCTATTGATCTGCTCATTATCATATTCTGTTCCCTGCCTGAATCCATCAGGGGGACTCCCTTCTGCCATTTGATCCCAGATGCATAAAATTCTGCTGTTACCATCCTGATCTATGAAATCAGGATGGGTATAATCAATACCCGAATCAATGATACCGATCAGCACGCCTTTGCCTGTAAGATCATAACCATCCTGTCTTTGCACATCTGAAATACAGACTGCATTTATGCTTTGATTCAATGACAGAATCAATGTTATGGGAAGCTCCGTGTATTCGATTTCCTGATAGTTATCCAGTAAAGGAACCTGATCCCTTCGCAATGTAATGATAGCAAAGCCTTCACCAAGTATCTCTGCTATAACGCCTGACTCGGCTTCTACCCTGGATATGTCACCGTTGTATTTAACGATAACCTCCCAAATGTCCGGATCAGAATTATTACCGGATGACATTTCCTCAAATTTCTTACTGTTTTGACTGCCTGGCATCTGTCCTACCTCCATTTTCTCTCTAATGTTACTATCCACAGTTTTGTTGTAATAATCGTTGTTATAATAGTCTGGCCGCCGGACTGTTATATTGGCGGCTGAACCGTAATCTGCTGTTCACAGAGGCCTCATAACATTCATTGTATTGTACAGGTTAAGCCTTCCGTATCCCCATTGTGCATTGGGGTACTCTGTGAACATATCCCGGTCACACCCCCGGATCAGATAAGCCTTGATGCGTTCTGTATTCAGTACAGTTTCATTGTCCTCCACAATACCCCATTGAAGCATGAGTGCACAGGCACCGGCAGTAATAGCTGCAGCCACGCTGGTTCCGCTCATCTGACCAAATCCGGAAGGAAACATGCCTCCCACATCAACTCCCGGGGCAACAAAATCAGGAGCCATCATTGGCCGCCTTATGGGTCCCCATGATGAATTATAATACAGGGAGTTGTTATTACCGGCATATGCACCGCAGGTAATTACACCTGTGGCAGAAGCAGGGACAACGATGGTGAAGTTGGGGGTAGGGGTGAGAAACATGGTATCCGGGTCAATAAACCCAGTGAGCGGCAGCCAGAAATGAAACGCACCTTGTAACACAATCTCTCCATGTACGGTAATAGTCCATATTCCCGGTGTGGGATTGAAAATTTTGATTCTGGTAAACTGGTCTCCGCTTACTCTGAGAGGCAGATGATATTCTACCAGAACCCTTGATTTTTCCAGTATCAGGTTAGCTGAATAACTTGCTCCTGGCCGAACCGGAATTTTAGGTATGATTTCACCGGTAGGAGAAGTGAGCGATACGGCAATCCGATCCGAAGCGCCGTTCCACAGAGACAGATATATGTCCTCCGCCATTGCCCCTACTGCCAGCTCCACATTCTGGGATGTCCCACTGCCAGCAAGTGTACCATTGGTGTGGTGTCTTGTCTGGCTTTCATTTCCTGCTGCACATACAACAGCAACCCCATTTATACCGGAAACACTGGTAAGGTATTCTTCCGTCGGATTAAACCCGCTGTGACCTCCCAAATTGGAACCTGTTGCTATGCAGATTACAACCGGGCGCCCCAATTCTTCTGCTTTGTTTAAAATATAATGAACGCCAAGCATAAGATCACTGGATAAATATGCATTTTCCTGCCGCTCCGGAATCAAAAACTGTTCATAATGAAACGCCCCTGCTCTTTTCATTTTTACTGCAATAATCTCCGCCTCCGGTGCAGCACCTATATATTCTCCGTCGCCGCGGCCGACTGCAACGGATGCCAGAAAAGTTCCGTGCCCTACCGTATCCCTGTGAGGTACTGACGCCCAGGGATCTCCTGTTCTCAATGCGTCGTTGATCTCCTCCTCTGTGTATTCCGTTCCAAAATAATAACCTTCCGGTGCATTTCCCCGGATTGACTGATCCCATATGTATTTGATTTTACTTGTTTCGTCCTCATATCGAAAAGCATCTTTTGTGTAATCAATACCGGTATCAATAAAACCCACCAAGGTTCCCCGCCCCCTCAGGTCCAGATAAGGGTGCCGCTGTACCTGCAGGATACCTGCTGCCCTCAGGTTCTGCTGATCCAAAAGACCAAGCACAATCGGAAACATACCTGTCTCATCCGATCCTATTTCCGCCGTTATAGAATCTGCTTCGTCCTGATGTACATAATCTATGGAGTAGATACCGTTTAAGACTGTACCTTTGCGGATATTATGCGCTTGTCTGAATGCCTCGCTGCCTGATGATTCATTCCTGAATATCAAAGGAATGGTATCCGGTAATGCGATAAAATCTTCAAGAGGCAGCTGGTCTGGTAATTGATTTCCATTCATATGTATTCCCCCTATATTAATATATGTTGAGCAGTGTCCATTAAGCCAGTCCGCAGTTGGCGCTGAACAGTAACCCATTCATACATAATTATGCATTACCGGTATCTCTTATGTACACTAACTACAGTTCAGGGAAAATTAATGTGATTTATACCTTGATACAGGCTCTCAGCTTATTAGGCGGAGGATTTATTTCCGGTGCTTTGTTTATGTATCAATCTGATATATTTGAATCAAATAAATACTGGACCTATACCAACTCCAAAACAAATAACAAGTGCTATGTGAAACTTCACATAGCACTTGTTTAACAAAACTAATTTACTTCTTTGATGCTACCCATTCATCCAGCTGTCTTTGCACCTCTTCCTGAAGAGTCTTACTGCCTGCTGCTTCCATCTTTTTAATCATTTCCGGCAGGACAACTCCCGGATCAACAGAACCAGTTGCCAGAGACAGCACATATTCATCTATCACTGCACTTATACTGGCAATCTCAGTTTGAACAGGAGAAGGATCAAATGCAAATCCCAAGGCTACGGAAGCTTGTGCTGACTCATTGACTTTAATTGTATTTTCCCAATCATCTTCTGCCTGCCCTTCTCTAAGGAGTGCATTGAACTGATTCCCGTACATCCAGTCCATGGAAGGATTATAACCTGAATTCTCGATTGGAACAGCATAGTTTCCTTCTCTTGTATAGTGAACACCTTCGATCCCAAAGCATACCAGATTATAAAGCCCAGGGTCTGTATTCAATTGATTCAGGAACATCATTGCCCGTTCCGGGTTTTCAGATGTTCTGCTGATTGCCGTCATAGTTGCAGTTATACCGGAAGTAGTAAGATATGGTTCCGTAATTGTTTGAAATTTAAAGTCTGTTCCATATGTTATTGATTTTAATGCATCAATCCCCGGCTTGTATGTGGATATTACCTCGGACATCGTGCGTCCGGCCTGACAATCTGCTTCTGTATCCACCAGGGTGGCGGCATCCCTTCTGAAATATCCTTTTTCATTCCATTCACGCATCATCATGAAAAACTCCATCATTTCAGGCAGTTCAAACTGATTGATAACTTTATAATCTGTATCGTCAAACTTCACTACCGCCGGAAGATGCCTTCCCGCAAGCTCATCATACCCAAGTGCTGTAATATAATGATTTAAGATAGGATCCTGGCTATTGCCCATAGGATACATATCAGGATTATCCGCTTTTACCTGCTCCAGAAGAGGGGTCATGTCTTCCAGTTTTTCTACAGCGGATAAATCAAAATTGTACTTCTCCAAATATTCTGTCACCGAACCAATTGCTGTTTGATAGGACCATACCTGATAATTAGGAATTGCATAAATACTCCCTTTGTTTTTGGTAACATCCCAGGATGCTTCCGGAAGAAGTTCTTTTAAATCCTGCCCATATTCATCAAGTAAGTCATTCAGCTCCAAAAAAGCATTTTTGGTAATATTATTGTAGAAATTATTTGACCAATGAGCTGTATAACACATATCAAACGGATCCTGTGACGCAATCATCAGCTGCATTTTGTTATCATAGCTGCCCCAATCAGTCTCTACAATTTTCAGCTTTACATTAAGCGTATCCTTCAAATATTCTGCAATTGCCTTTTCTACACTTTCCGTGTCCGCCTGTGGTCCGCTTCCTCCCACATACCAGGTTAATGTCACCTCCTCCAATCCGCCTACAGGTTCCGCACCATCGATTTCTTGTGATGTCTGTTTCTCCTGTGCTGTCTGACTCTCTTGTGATGTCTGATTCCCTTGTGTCGATTGCTCTTCTTTTGCCGAACATCCTGCCAGAGTACCCGCTGCCATAACAATTGTCGTTAGCAAGGCCAACCGTCTTTTCCATTTCTTATTCATTACCTCTTCCTCCTTCATTTTTATATGTTAACAGACAAAAAAGCAGTCTGCTGCAACCAAAGTGTCATCCCTTAATAGCCCCAACCGTAAGACCTTTCACAAAATATTTCTGAAAGAACGGGAAGATAATCAGCATAGGTCCCGCTGCTAGTACACACAAGGCCATTCTTGCGGTCTCACTTGGTATTTGCGAGCGATCGATGGTTATATTTCCGGCAGTTAATGAAGTAGATAAAAATTGTATATTATTCATAATTCTATATAAGTAATATTGAAGGGATGTAAGCTTCGCATCCTCAATATAAAGCATCGACAACCACCAGTCATTCCAATATGTGAAAGCACAAAACAATCCAACTGTTGCAAACGCAGGCTTAGAGATCGGTGCTACAATTCTGAAAAATATACCAATCTCAGAACCCCCATCAATTTTTGCCGCTTCTACCAGCGTGATTGGCAGATCTGAGAAAAATCCTTTCATTAAAAACACATGCCAGGGAACAATTACATAAGGAAGAATCATTGCCCAAATAGTATTTTTAAGTCCATAGTATCGGGTAATCATTATATAAGATGGAACCATGCCTCCATTAAATAACATCGTAAAAAATACCATAAAGGAAATCAGCCTGGAGGCTTTAAAATCCTTTCTTGCCATTACATAGGCAAGCATACTGGTAAGAAGAAGGCTGATAACCGTCCCAACCACTGTTGTTGTTATGGTAACCCCATAAGAATTCAGTATTTGTTTGGGGCTTTTAAATATATACACAAACGCTTCCAGCGAAAACTTGCCTGGAATTAATTTATAACCTTCCTGCGCTAAAACCAAATCGTCTGTAAACGCTGCGGATATAACAAATAAAATCGGTACTACACAACACAACGATACCGTTATAAAAACAATGTGAGTCAATATTTTTTGAATGTAATGAGACCTCTTATTTTCAATCATCTTTATACCCCATCTCCGCCTCAAGCTCAGCGTGCTGAGCATGCGGACTCAAATTCAATAGGTTCTTGTCCGCTCCATCTCAGCTTAAATCATTTCTAGAAAATAGCATGATCAGGATTTGACTTTTTCACGATCAGATTACTTGTTAAGACTAATATAAGTCCGACAAAAGACTGAAACAACCCAACCGCTGATGACATCCCTATATCTCCGGTTACCCGCAGTGCCCGAAATACATAGGTATCAATTACATCTGTTGTTGCATATAACCCTCCCGAATTTCTTGTGAGGAAATAGAACATTCCAAAATCCGAATAAAATATCTTTCCGATCTGCAGTAAAGTCATCATTATAATAACAGGCTTTATATAAGGAATTGATATTTTTAACATTAGCTGAATTTTGCCGGCACCATCTATTGCCGCTGCTTCAAAGTAACTTGAATCAATTCCGATTAGTGCCGTATAGAATAGTAACGTCATATAACCAACATTTTTCCACAAATATGCCAAGGTTAGTATAACCGGCCATACCTCTGGCTTATAGTACAAATTCTCCGGGATTTTTCCCATACTTTTCATCATATTCGTCACTGCTCCCATTTCAGGGCTAATCATCGCATATAATATATAACTTGCAACCACCCATGAAATAAAATAAGGAACAAATAATGCGGTTTGGTATATTTTAACTGCACTTCTCCCTAATTCAAAAAGCAGCAAAGCCATGATGACGGAGAGTATCATTGTTAAAGTAATAAAAATGAAATTCAGTCCCAACGTGTTTCTGGTAATGCGCCATGCATCTTGTGAGCCAAAAAAGAACTTAAAATTTTTTAGACCCACCCAATCACTCCCAAGGATTCCTTTGGAATAATCTATTTGTTTGAACGGAATCACTATTCCAAAAAGAGGGATATAGTAAAATGCTATAAGGAAAATCATTCCCGGCAATGCCAATATCACCAATCCCCAGTTTATCTTAGAGAGCTTCACAATACGTTTATTTGTCATTTACTCACCACCTTCGCTTCTTAAATGTAAGCCCTGCTCATGCTCATATCGTATCAGTTTACAGGGAAAAATCTACTGTAATTTCCGCCGCTTACTGAAAATATGGCTCTTTTCAGACCTTTGTGGCACCATTTTATAGTAATGTACCTTTTTTATATTTCCTCTTCTATTTACAGCTACCCTTCAAGTAGCTATAATGAGGTTACATCAGGATTCCAATCATGTCCGTTTGGGAATAACGGATTTTTATAATGAAGGAGATGGCTTTATGAAATGGTTCTATAGAAACCGTCATTATTATTATAAAAAAATAGTCATTTTACTATCCTTATTTTCATTTTTAATATTCATCCCTTTTACAATACTTATTTTCAATATTTCTAAAAATAAAATATTGAATACCATTCATACATCCAATAATAAATCCCTGCATCAAATGAAGTATAACTACGACTATTTCAGCGAAGCCATGTCCAATATTTCCCTGTCTTTATACCTTAATAATGACAATCAGGCACTCTTGTATAACCACGATATATCCGTATATCAATCTATCACCCAGATGAAACGGATTAAGGACACAACTGCCAATGTATATTCATCGATTTATGCAATATCTATATTTAATGCCGGCAGAAATGAAGTATTCACCACACTGCAGGCTGATCCGTCAGGCTATACTGAAGATCTCCTGACTTTTGTTGCCAATACACCCAATATCCCAAAGCTGAAGCCAATTCTAAGAGAAATAAATATTACAAATGCAAACAGTTCTCTCTATGTATTCTCATACTTCATGTATGACTTTACGAATAACAATCAGCCCTCCGGGTTCCTGATCATCGATTTAAATGCCAGCTGGCTGATTGATAATTTTGTGGAAGCTCAGAAGTCAACGGAAATAGAGAACCATATCTATTTAGTTAATACAGAAAATAACAGAGTGGTTACTGCAAACCACGCCGCCGCTCCTGATGTTGACAATATGCTGTTAAGCCGGTTTTCTGCATCATTAAAAGACGACCCTGCATACAATTCGGATGGTTCATTTTACATAGAAAAAATAGCGAATGAAAAATATCTTGTTACATACCTTACACTTGATGCGCAAAATAATGCCATCGTACTGATTCAAAAATACAATGAAGTATTCTCTGACTTTATTTCCCTGCGTCAGAATCTAATTCTGTTAATCAGTCTATGGTCCATTATTTATATTATATCAATCCTGTTTATTTCACGGGAATTATATCGTCCCATCAGCAAACTCGCTGCTTATATTAACAACTTTGCAGGAACCGACCATATCTCTACCAGCAAGAATGAATTTGAACAATTTCAAAATGTATACAGAGTCTCGTCTGAAAAGTTAAAAAAACAAAACAGCCACGTTCACAGCTTATTTCTAAAGAGATACCAGCTTGAGCGGCTTATTACCAGCGATTCAAAAACCGAATGGCAGAAATTCAAAGATAACCAACCCAACCACTGGTTACTTGAAACCTCTCATTGTCATTTCTGCCTTTTAAATGTCAAAATTGATGGATTTCAGAATGATGCTTCCTTTGAAGATCATAATTTTAAATTACTCTTATATGCTGCTGAAAACATTTTGAATGAATTATTTAACAGACAATATCATGCAGAAATATTTCAAAGCAGTGATTTTCAACTATTGGGAATCGTTCAGGTTTCGGATGGGGATTACACAAAAGAATTCAGGAAAATCATTCAGGAGGCTCAGAATTTCATTGAGAAGTATTACGCTGTCACAATCACGGTTTACTTTAGTGATGCTGCAGACAACCCGGAGCATTTCAATGCACTCTATCTCCAGGCTGTCAAAGCATTAAAGTATGGATTCCTGTTTTCTCCCAATTCCATCATCAGTAATGAAACAATCATGAAGAATATCCGGAATACGGAAAGTATGTACTCACAGGATCTGGATAAAAAACTCATAAACTCATTAAAAAGTGAAAACCAGGAATTGATTAATGACACACTGGATAAAATTTTTGCGCAAATAAAAAACTTAAACTATGATAATATCTTAATCAATCTGATGACCCTGGTAAATCAAACGAATAATGCCTTAAAAGAAATGGGCCGCTTCAGGAACACATTATCAAAAATACATTACGAGCAAGTATACCAAAAGGCAATCAATGTGGAATTCATATATGATTTTGAAGTCTATTTCAAAAACTATATTAAGGATGCGTTAGGTACAATCACGCAAAAGAACGAAAGCGACAAGCGTGAAACATTCGTACGTACGATCACGGATTATATAGACGCTAACTTTAGTGACAGAAACCTTACTCCTCAAAGTATCGCTGATTTACTTGGCCTTTCTAATAAATATGTCCTGCGAAAATTCAAAGAATACTGTAATATTTCTCTCAATGAGTACATATTACAGATCCGGTTAGAACATGCAGCCGCTCTTTTAGCAGATGATACGCTGCCCATCAGCCATATTACTGCCAAAGTCGGCCTTGAAAGCGAGACCTATTTTTATCGGTTGTTCAAAAAAGCGTACGGATGTACACCAAGGGAATATACACAGCATATAAAAAAGCAATAAGCTTGTATAATGATCCTCTACTGAATGCTTTTACTTGTGCTCCATCCAGAAGTAAATACTTATTCCCAAATATCAAGTTTACGTTCTTTGTAATAGTACTGACGATCCTTTTCACCAATCTCGCGAATCACTTTGCAGGGAACACCAAATGCAACAACATTTTCTGGTATATCATTTGTAACAACGCTCCCGGCACCAATAACCGAGTTATCTCCTATTGATATTCCCGGCATAATCTGTGCACCTGAGCCAATCCAGACATTGTTGCCTACATGAATGGGAAGGTTGTAAACATAATGATGTTCACGAAGAATTGGCAATACCGGATGTCCGGAGGTTGAAAATACAACATTAGGTGCAATCAGGCAATTATCACCTATATATATATGTTCATCATCCACAAAAGTTATATTGGAATTGCAGTATACTCCCTTTCCCAGATGAACATGCTTACAGCCCCAGTTTGCATTTACAGGTGTTTCAACAGTACAGCCTTCCCCTATTTCTGCAAACATTTCTTTCAGAATATGCTGTCTCTTTTCCATTTCTGTAGGAAGGGTTTGGTTATATGCAACCATTTTATCCTGATATATGTGCTGGTTCCCCAATAAAGCCGGATCATCATAACAATACGGCAATCCCTGTTTTTTCCGTTCAACATTATTCATAGCTGTTCCTTCCCATTCTCAAGTACCGCTTTTGCAGCTGTCTCTCCGGCAATCCTTCCTGAATTAAGGGCAAAACCAAATCCATGGCCGCTCATTGTCATATCATACACATCTGCATCCACACCGCCGATATCCACACCTGCCACATAAAGCCCATCAATTCTGCTGTAATCTGCTCTCAGAGTATGAAATTCTTCATCAATCCGGATGCCGCCATGCGTAATCAGCATATCCGCGCCGGCACGTACCGCATAATATGGACCATGCTCCAAAGCCTGCAAATAACGCCGTGGTTTTGCCATCTCCTGATCATGACCGCATTTGCAGCTATCATTATAGTTAGCCAATGTTTCTCTTAACACATCTGCAGGGCATCCTATAAACTCAGCCAGTTCTGCGGCGGTATCAGAAATACAAAGAATCCCTGACTGTACGGCTTTCCTGATTGTTGCTTCCAACATCGCTCCGGCATCAGGCGGCGTATGCAATTTCTCAATAATATCCGGACCATCAGTAAGAGCGCGGCTTTTCACTGCCTCATCAAAAACTACCCATACCGCTCCGTCCGGCTGCCGCATAATGGCACCGGCACTATTGGTAAAATCATATACAATGCTTTCGCTGGCAAAGCGACGGCCGAATTTATTCACCCATATATTATAAGGCTTTCCCAGCAATAGATTAAGTGCCGAATGGCTTTGTATTTTCGGTGCGGCAACCTCCATGGCAAAATTCCCTTCAACGTCAGCACCTGCTTCAACCGCCATGCGATGTCCGTCCCCCGGATGGGCTATCCCGCCAAAACGGCTGAACTCCTTTATATCCAGTCTGGGAAAATATCTGGCTACCAGCTCACGGTTACCGGCAAAACCGCCGGTGCAGATAATAACTGCCTCCGCACTTATTTTCATCTCATTCTGCTTAGCATCTTCACATAGAACGCCTGTCACCCCGCCGTTCTCATCCAAGAGCAGCTTTTTGGCTCTGGTTTTCTCAAGAAATGTGACTCCCTTCTCAGTACAGCATTTCTTAAGTGCCGATATCACGTGCCATCCGGTTGTCTTAGTTCCATCCGTAACATGAAAGACCTCCGGCGTCTGGTTGGGCAGATGGTGTACCACATCGGTAAATACGACACCACGCGCTTCCAGCCAGTCAATCGTATCGCCGCTCTTGTTAATCAATACCCGGACAATTCGTGCATCAATTTTCCAATGGGCATAATCCATACAACGTAAAAACATCTCATCACGATCTGCAAAAATCAGCTTACACCGCTGTATCTTACTGTCTACCCCAAATATTCCCCTTGGGAAAAGACCATTACCGCCAATCGCGGAATTTGCTTCCACAACTATTACCTGTGCTCCGGCCTCAGCTGCGGCTGTCGCCGCCGCCATGCCGGAAGCCCCCGCACCGATAATGACAATCTGTGTTTGTTTATGCATACGCTCCTCCATATAGTATTTCGACTTAAATCAGTTAATGATATTATAATTGTGCACTTAACCACAAGTTCACATTACCACTGATTCCACACCGGTTGGTGGGTACTGACGGTGGCATTCCGGGGATCATACTCTTCTTCTCCACAGCACGTTCCAGGGTAGTGGCAACCTCTATTACGATTCGGTTCCTGCCTTTTCGGATCAATTCCGTAATATCATATAAATATGCAGGAACAATCTGTATCCCGGCGCTGACATCGTTAATAAATACCTCCACACCTTCCGCGGCATCTGTAATCTCCAGAATTATTTTACCAGTACCGCCAAGCTCCACTTCCTTCTCATACCGCACAAATCCGGCAAATCCCGGCTGTTCCTCCTCCAGTTTATCCGGCAGACCAACCTCCTTCTCACCTGTAAAGACCGGATAATGAATGGCTTCACAAGTGCTGCGTTTCCATCCATTCTTTAGCTCCTCTGCCTTTCCTTCCAGCTTTATCGGTTCCTTTAACTCCAAGTCGGGTGTATCAAACAGGACAATCAGGCTCTTTTTAGGTTCTATGCTTACCGTCAGCTTCGTTTTTCCATCCGCTTCCGATGCAGAAACCCTTTCCAGAACATTATCCCATGGGTTGTATGCATAGCAGTCTCCCGTTGACGGAACACTGACCGTGCCGCAATATTTTTCCAAACCTTCATTTACCAGGTAATACATATCACTGCCGTTATGATAATGCAGATACCGGATATGTCTGTTGGCCGGGGAGATCTGGATTTCTGCCACGCCAAGTGAATCAAGGTAATCGGTCAGTCCTTCAAGAGAAACCGTCTTGCATCCGCTGATGCCGTTAAGCAGGGAATAATCACCATTGCAGATTCCAGTAGGAAGCCGGTTAATAAATACCACCAGGAATCCTTTTTCCGTAAGCTCAGCTGTTGCCTGAGCGAACTGCGCTGTCACATAAGAGGTTTCCGGCACAATCAGCACCTTATATTCCTGGGTATTGACTTTTAAAGTCCTGCCAATTATAGTATTATATTTTTCTTCTGCAAATACATCCGATGGGAGGAAGTCATAATCAATCTGTCGGTCAGCCAATATTCTGGCAGGTTCCTGGCTGAACATACAGGTTCTGCCTGTCCAGTCCGCTTCCCCATGATACAGGATCGCAGCCGGTGAAGTATGATATCCATCACTGATCAGCTCACAAACCCGGTTCATATAATTCATTAATTTCCCAAAATGACGATATTGAGGGTTATGTCCATGGGCATAAAAATGGGGCGGACAATCCGGGTCAGGAAATTCTTTCGGTGAAAAAGCATGAGGTACATAATGATTGATACCTCTTACCATAAAATGATCCGCCAGATATTTTTCCAGATGGACTCCCTCTTCCCAGCCATAATTGCCGAATATTTCACACATGGTGCGGCCTTGTTTGAGTGGTTCGATGGCTCCCGCGCTGGCTCCAAGCTTACCGAGGGCATAATGGTAAAATACACCGTCCCTGTTACCGCCAAAGAAATTCTGCATCTCCAGGTCTTCACCCTGGGGAAGCACCTGTCCGCCGATATCATCAATACCTGCCATATCCTGCCCTGCAAGTCCCCGGAAGAAATGCCCGAGGCTAGAACCGGTCCGGGAATGCTGGTTATTATCCTCAATCAGGTGGCCTATGTACGCCACACCATGAGCGCGGCACCAGTCCCCAACCTGATAAGAGAAGTCCTTCTCCACGCATCTGGTTACCACATCCATGTAATCATAGCGTATCTTCGCCTTTAAATCGGAATCAAAATCCCTCTCCCAGATTAGCGGTATATACAAATGCCATTTTGCTCCCCAGCGCTTTTTAAGCTCTTCTTCTATCTCCCTGCTCCATGGCTGGTCATCCACTTCTTCCAGTGTTTTGCCCATTTCATACAAGTGCCCGTTTCCGATTTCCGGCTCATCCGAGAAGAAACCGGCGATAGTCTTGCCAAAATCATCTTTGTAACGCTCATAATGAGGCTCATAGACGGCTTCAATCAGCTTTCGGCAGGATTCCCTATCCATCATATTCATATAATCCCTGTGTGGTCCGCGATTTCTGGTCAGATGACAGACATAGATCTTCCATTCTCCTTCGGGAGCCGTCCACATAAACATCCCGTCCTTTTCTGTAAGCGCTGTAAGGCAATGACTTTCTTCCATGGAATGACTTTCTTCCATATTCTTATCATCTTGCCCTGATACCTTTACAGCAATAACTCCCAACAGGCGGTCATCCCCGAAAGTCCTCATCTCTCCCTGAATGATAAACTGCTCTACCATGTTCCTTTCAAAGGGCTTGGGGTTCTCAAAATGATCACGTTTAAGTGTAACAGCTTCCCCTTTCTTCACAGTTGCCGCAATCTGATACGTCACACTCTGCCTGCACAGCTCCTGAGGCGCATCTTTAAGCGCACCGTTGCAATAACCGGTGGGAAAATGACTGTCATCCAGAATCCATACCTTCATACCCCGTTTTCTGGCCTCGTCCATAATAATATCCATATCCAGCCACCATTTGGGACCTGCAAAGTCCGGATGGGGACGGCTTTCCACGCAGACTGCGCCGATCCCGCAATTATGGATGACTTCCATGTACCTTCGGAGTATACCTTCCTCTTCTCCATGCTGCCAGAAAAATGGCAGGATATAGTTGCCGCCTTTACCTTGTAATAAATTTTTTATTTTTCTGTTCATTTTATCAACCCCTTATCTGTTAAGTTGCTATATATACTTTCTCATTATACCAAATTAACAGACAAACTGTTACAAAAATATATTTTTCATATGATATTTTGTAACAGCTCAGCCGGATGTATTCCGCGAGGTGTTCTTGTGCAACGCTTGCGTAGCATGCGTTTATTTTGCACAAAATCCCGAGGGTCGTAAGCGCCAAATCACGTGCTTAAAATGAACTTGTTCGTAAAACGAATAAATTCGTTTTATGATTGTGGGCATCATTGTAACTGTTTAACCGCCAGGCTGAACTGTTACGATATTTTAATATTCCCAAAAATCTAGCTTCCCCTTCCTCATAACAGAAGAAAAGTGCATATATGCTTGTCAATTTTTAATATTTACTCAAATGCCAAACTATCTTTTACACTCATATTCGCTGCACGTTTCCCACAAGATCGGCTGGCAGAACGCCCTACTGCAATGGTAAGGAAAAGCCAGATAATATAGGAAGCCATAAGTGAAACAATACTAAACTGTAATGGCGTTTCAATGACCAGGTTTCCAAAAACATACACACCAAGAACCGAAAGCGGTATTCCAAGGGCAACCGAAACAATCCAGCTGATCAAACTGATCAGAAGACTCTCCGAGGTTACGATGTCAGTGATTTGCTTCCTGTCAGCGCCCATTGCTTTCATTATGCCGATTTCTTTTGTACGTTCCGCTGTCTGCACATTCATCGTGGCAGCCAGTCCAAAACCGGATACAATGACCAGCATACAGATGATAAAAAGGAATGTCTGAAGGGTTACGGCAAAATGTCCGGCTGCTATGGCATTTAAGTCAGATTTGCTTTGACTTTGCAAAATAAGGATACCTTGTTCTTTCAGCGCCAGTTCGGTTGCTTTATAAACTGTCTTTCGGAGTCCGTTAAAATTTAAGACTAACTTAATGTTGCTGAGTCTGTCTGCTGTTGGAACAAACTGCTCATATCCGTTTTCGCTCATGTATATGGCTGCACTACCAAAGTCTCTCATGGAACCCACAATGATGAAATCCTGTATCTGCCCGCCGATCTGCAGGGTAAGTCTGTCACCGATCTGATAATCCGGTTCGGACAGAAAAAACTTATGGCTTACAACAATCTGGTTACTGTCTTCGTCTGTAAGCCACCTGCCCTCCAGCATTTCCGGCTCTATCATTACACTGGCTCTGGGCGGCGATACAATGGTATAAGAATTGACGATCTCTCCATTATCATGCACCAACATTCCACTGCTGCTGCCCCACTTTTCATAACCTGCCACAGCAGGAACATTTGCCATGATCTCCTTTAACTCCTCGTCCTCATAAACCGTGTTGGTCATAAAATGATAATCAAATTTCCAGGAATCCAGATTGTCTGACAAGGTAGTCTGAATGGAAATCATAGAGGTAACCACCGAGACAAACATTGCTCCTGCAACAGAAAGTGTTGCAACATTGAGCAAAAGCCGACTTCTCCGGCGCAGGGCATTCCGCAGGGAAAGCAGTACGGGACGGGACAAAAATTTCGGTTCCGGCAGCTTTACAGCCTTATTATCCAGATTTACTCCATAATAATTGACTGCGTCCTTTACGGATAAACCTACACCCCTGCGTATAGGAAAGAAAGCCGCAATCATCGGAACCAATAATGCCAGAGCGCAATACATTCCATACAAATACCCGGGTACGGAAGTATCTGCCGGACGCATATTGCCAAGACTCATTAATGCAGAAGATAAACCGCCGACAAAAAACGTTGAAAGACACAGGGAAACTGCTGTAGTTAATACAATCAGGAGGAAAAACACCAGCATATAAGAACCCATGATTTTCCCCGTATCCGCACCCACCCCTTTTAAAATACCGATTTGCCGGGTTTGACCGGATATGATTGAGGATATCAGACCGCTCATAATCATACAGCCAAACAGAAAGGTCACAAATGAAAAAATCTGTAAAAGAAATAACGCAGACTTATATTCTTCCAGATGCATACTCAAACCCGGTGTGTCTGATACCTCAAGGTCTGTTACAGTATATCCGTTTTCTTCCAACATTTTGATATACTCATTACTGATTGATAAAATACGTTCCCTATCGTATTTTTCCTCCGGACTATTGTTACTCCCTGTGATGATATAATCAATTTTGTTGCCTGTAAGTCCGTAATTCTGAAGCGTATCATAGGAAATATAAGCATAAACCGTATCATGTGCCGTTGCAGGATGCAGGCCAATATCCGCAACAATCCCTGTTATAACCAGCTCCTTCGTACTTCCATCATGCAGGGATATCACCAGCGTATCGCCTATCCCGGCGTCAGCTACTTTAACAGCATCCCGTTCAATCAACGCCTCACCCTCTCCCGGCTGAAACGATCCTTTTTCGCTGGTGATTTTATTCATTTCCATAGCACTGAAATCCTTAACCGCAAACAACTCAAGGGTTTTCCATTCACTTTCTCCGGTCTGAACACGAAGCTTGCTATAAGCTTTTTGCTCAAAAATCGCAATACCATCAAAAGCCTTTGTCAATGCAATCAGCTCATCATCAATCCTGTCTACCTCCAGGGAACCGGAAGCAGGGTTTATCGCGTCATAAACACTCACAAGTTCACGGCTTATAATCTCATAACAAAACGTAACCAAACCAAATGACATCGTACCAATCAGTATAGCAAGAAGAGACATGACCGCCCTGCGCTTATCCAGAAACAAATCCCGCATTGCCTTTTTAAACAATCGCTTCATTGTACACAACCCCCTTTCAACAGGTAATCCTCTAAAACCTCACCATCTTTTACAATGATTTTCCTGCTTGCGCCTTTCATGGTATCTTTTTCGTGGGTGACCATTACAATTGTTTTGCCAGATTTATTCAATTCACTGAGTATGTCAAATATCATTTCCGCATTTTTGGTATCCAGATTGCCGGTAGGTTCATCCGCCACGATCAATTCAACATTATTTGCGATTGCCCGTGCAATAGCCACACGCTGCTGCTCGCCGCCTGACAAAGCGGAGGGCATTTTCCCGGCATGTCCGGACAATCCTACCATAGCCAGCAGCTCCTTTGCCCTTTCCATTCTTTTCCCCTGTGGAATCCTGTTCATCAAATCCATGGGAAGCAGGATATTTTCCAAAACAGACAAGGTTGGAATCAGTTGAAAAAACTGAAAAACAATCCCAACATTTTCACCCCGCCATCTTGTCATCTGCGCCTCATCAAGGCGAAGAATATTTGTGCCGTTTACCATAACATCACCGGAAGAGGCATTGTCCACACCTGTCAGAATATTTAAAAGTGTTGACTTTCCGCTGCCCGACTTGCCTGTAATAATGACATACTCTCCCTTCTCAATCCCAAAGGATACATTTTTCAATACCGGGTAATCGTTTGCGCCAGTGCGATAAATCTTGTTTACATTTCTAAATTGAATCATAGGAACCTCCATTTTTTGTTTTGAATTTTCTTTCTGTAATGAAAGTATCCTATATAATCCTTTGAATTTGCTTTGAAACTGCTGTTTAGTGTACTGGTGGGGGGGATTGAAAAAAACGGACGAGTAAGGTACAGGTATGGTTTTCCGGCAGCGGAGGAGACAAGGCACAGGGGCAGGGATACAGGACAAACCCGAAGGG
>Ga0153941_1000225_pt1 | contig 26344 bp, 20 predicted proteins | sample TSNJ025MetaG_FD_104733 | JGI IMG/M metagenome (GOLD analysis project Ga0153941, IMG submission 104733) | Attine ant fungus gardens microbial communities from New Jersey, USA - TSNJ025 MetaG | ecosystem: Host-associated > Fungi > Mycelium > Unclassified | place: USA: New Jersey, Brendan T. Byrne...
AAGAGGTGCAATCTCTTCATGCAGCTGGGCATGGGCTATTATGACCGGAACATTCAATTCTTCCGCACTGCGGATTACCGCCAGCAGGCATTCGAAATTAGGTGTATTGAATGCACCTGCTGCATAACCTCCCTTTTCTGACATTTCCAGGACCTCTTTTAAAGTTACTAACATACTTACCTCCATTCTGCCTGCTTTATTTGCAGCATATATATGATACTTTTTCCATTCTTCTTTTTATTCCTTGCATTTCTTCCATTCTTCTTCGCCATCAATCATAGAAATATCCACATCATAAGTTACGGATTTCCCCGGTGCCAGGATAGTAAGCGTTCCTTCCTCGCGCATTTTATCACGTCCGTCCGGATGACAGTTACCAGGCTCCATCCCCAGCACATAATCACGCTCTCCCATCATTTTCCATTGCGTAAAATATTTCAGTTTTTTCCCATCATAGGTAATTACAAGTCCCTGCTTTATATCCGGATTATAGATACCAGCCAGTCCCATTCCTTCAAATCCATGGTAATAGCACTGTTCCTCAAACAGAGGCTGGGGAGAAAGCACCTGCTGCCATGTATCCAATCCTTCCGCCGCTTTTTCATTTCTTGGAATAACAGTTGCTGATGGTATATGTACTTGCGCTTTTTCACTCAGCAGCGGATATCCCATATTCATATGATACAAAAGCATAACAGGACAGCTTGTATCTCCTCTGTTTACAATTTTGTCACTTACCATAATTCTGTTCTCCTCAAGAGAGCATATAATCTCTCTGTACATCACCAGTTTATGGGAAAAGATACCTTCATCATTTATCACAGCATGAATACGGATATCTTTTTCCCCTCTTTCCCAGTAAATATGCTCTGTAGGTATATTGGCTGCCGTACCATGTAATGGCAACATCTCCCCCTCATCTTCACATGGCGAACCAACCGCTGTTAAACCGCAGGTTGTTAAAAATCCGGCAGTAAAAGACTTTAAGAATCCTGCATTCTTATCATCGTAATAAGACGGCGCAACATAACCGCAAGGCGAAAAATAACCCATGTTAATACCCTTAAAACTCAGCCGTGAAATATCTGCACACCGGTCAGCCGATACCGTAAATTCCAGGCCCCTTCCATTCTTTACCTGCAGCAGACGCATACCGTCTCCCTTACCACCAATCAGCCTATGTTCTTCTACCCCATATAATTGGCTTTCATGACCAATATATTTATTCATTCCGTATCCTCATTTCTCCGTTTCCTTCTCACTTCCAACCATGCCGCCCCAGGCGGCACAAACAGTCCCCACGAAAACCCGGAAGAATATAAAAATGAAATTCCAATGGATTTCATTTTTATATTCTTCCCAGACGAGACTTAGTTTAACTTAGGTGGCGTCCTTTGACACCTTAGTTAAACTTCTCGTCTTTTCTAACCGAGAGGTCTTACTGCCTGGTATAATCCCTTATATTTTTTATAATATTTCATATAAGCCTCATGCTGATCTTTTCTTGGATAGTAAACCGCTTTCTCAATAACAAGTGCTTTGGCGGCTTCTTCCAGACTCTCAAATACACCAGCCGCAATACCTGCCATCATCGCACAGCCTGCCGCACCGGCCTCAGCGCTTCCAAGGGAAGTAATCGGCATATTCAACATATCCGCCTTCATCTGCATCCAGACTTTTGAGGAAGCACCGCCGCCGGTGGCGCGTAATTTTTCCGGATGAATGCCTGCTTTTGCCAGATGTTCCATATTCAGCATCATCTCGTAGACAACACCCTCCATCATTCCACGATACAAATCGGCAGTATTATGCTCCAACGTAAGCCCGACAATGGCACCTTTTGATCCCACATCCATATAAGGTGTGGCTGCACCTGCAAAATGAGGCAGAACCAGAATACCTGTCGGTTCATCTTTCATACCTGACTCCAGTATTTCATACACACTTTTATTCTGCATTTTTCCAAGCTCAGCCTCAGCTTTTGCCATATGATTCACAAACCAGGAAATCAAAGCTCCTCCCGTATAAGAAAAAGCATACGTAACATATTTACCCGGAAGCACATAAGGTATCACTGCATAATGATCCACAGCCATTGACCGGCCTTCTGGTATGCCTTCATACACAGGGGTAATGCATTCCACGGTTCCTGCTCCATCCACAGCACAATCTGTATCAAACACACCTGAACCGATGGCAGCGGCTACCTGATCGTGGCCTGTAGGGACGATTATGGTATCCTCGGACAATCCCAGTTCCATTGCAAGCTCTCTTTTTACTTTTCCGCCATTTGTACCGCTGATTACCGGAGTTGAAAAAAGCGTTTTATCAATTTTTGCAGTATCAAAAACAGTATCACTCCACTTAAGCCGGGAAATATCAAAAGCCATGCTGCGGGCAGCCAATGAATAGTCAATGACTGCATTCCCTGTCAGTTTATAGATGATGTAATCCTCCATCATCAAAATACGTTTTGTTTTTGCGAATTCCTCAGGACAGTTCTTTTTCACCCACATGATTTTGGGAAGACTATACATGCTGTGAGGACTCACACCGGTAATACGCTCAATCGTCTCATTGCCCAAAGCTGCTGTCAGTTCCTGACATTCCGTTAATCCTCTGGGATCTGTATAGAGCATGACAGGCCTTACCGGCATATCATTTTCATCCAGCAGGACACAAGACTCACCAAAGCTGGTAACTCCAACGGCTATCATATCCGGATACCTGTAAGCCGCATCCGCAATGACCTCCTTTACACCGCTCCATATGTATTCTGCATTTATTTCATGCTCTCCGGTATTTCTGGACACCGGATAATCCCGATAAGCACGGTAACAAAAAGTACCATCATTGTCATAAACCGTAATCTTACATCCCGTGGTTCCGATATCTATTCCACCCAGCATTTTCAAATCCTCCACAACACATAGTCCTTAACCCTCAATTGATACCACATCATAACCCAGATAATATTTGAATGCTTCTTCCAATATATTCTTCACATGACCATTTACAGCTGTGGTATGATGCTTGAAACCTCCTCTGGCAAGTTGGATCAGTTTATCCTGTAAATCATCAATCCTTGCAACGCCGGCACAGCCAAAATATTCTGCTTCAATTTCATCTTCTGTAAATTCGCCTTCGCTGAAATAAATTGTAATCTTCCCATCCTCTGTCTTACAATTTGAATAAGTCATGGGGAAAGCGGCAATCCGCCCTTCATTGGTTCCCCAGCCGCTGCCCGGATCCCCTTTCTCAAACATCTTATGTGCTGTTACTTCCCCTTTCGCTTTCATCAGTTTCTGTGCAGCCGAACCACAGTGGAACAGTATAACCTTATCCGGATCCTCCCCATAATTGTTATTCCAGTCCAGGCAGGCTGCCGGTCCCCGGGCTGCCAGCTGCAGGGCACGCATTGTAATCGCTGAACACATGTCAACCTCACAGGATGCCACGATTCCCCTGTCATTTAATTCACTGAGCAATACACAAGGGCATACCCGAAGATATGTTTCCATCTCATTCCAGCAGCGCAGGGAAATTGCATCCAGATGATAAGTTTCAATATATTCATCGATTACTACGCTGATCTTAGCCAGCATCACCTTTTTATCCTCCGGTACTTTAGAAAAATCCGTATAATCTTCCAATACAGCTTTCTTTGCAGTCACCTTCACATCATCATCTGCTTTTTTACGAACAAACTCAAACAGTTCTGACAGATCAAATGATTCCACATTGATCCCATGTCTCTGCATTGTTATTTCATCGAAACGTACTGTCTTGAAAGCAGTCGTCCTGGCACCGATACATCCAATGGTAAATCTCTTCATTCCCCTTACAACACGGCAGATCCCTGCAAAATCATGCAGATTTTCAGTAAACTCCCTTGTTAACGGATGTACCACATGGGGCTTCATAACAGTATAAGGAACCTGATATTGCTCAAACACATCTGTTACGGAAAATTTACCGCAGAAAGCATCCCTTCTGTGTGCAAAATCCATTTTCCCAATCTCATCGGGATAGGCCTGCATCAAAATCGGAACACCTGCGTCCTGTAACGCAGTAATTGCACCGTTCTCATCAATAAAAATAGGCTGACAGAGAATAACGCCGTCGTATTCTCCTTCATGGGATTTCAGCCATGCTGCATAGATGCGTCCCTCATCTCTGGTTTCCACTGCTCCATAACGTGTAGTTTCTTCCTCCATGATCAGATAGTCATAACCTGCATCTGTCACCGCCTTTACCATGTCTTCTCTGGCACCTTTAATTAATTCTGCCGGCATAAAACCTCTGTTTCCAAAAAACAGGGCAAATGTTGTCTTTTTCATATTTACCTCATTTCTAAAAGTTATTTATACGTTTCATATATCTGTATTTTATAGGATACCAAAAAAAGAGTATAGAGTAATACGTTTAAAAAACTGTAAAATCGTTTTAAATTATCCTGTTTTTATGATATAATGAGCGTTAATGAGCGTGCGAACGGCGAATGTCGATCATGAACGCAGTTCATGATATAATGAACAATATTCAACTATTTTGTTATTTCAAATCAAACAGGGAGATTTTATCATGAATACAATAACCTTGAATCTGAATAAACAGCCTTTAAAAGAGCTGATGAAGGATTTCTACATACTGACCGGTATCAGAATTGTAGTTTTTGATAATAATTACAATGAAATACTTGCTTATCCGGAATCACACTGTGATTTCTGTGCTTTAATGCATGCCAATGAATCCAGCCGGAGCAAATGCCTGGAAAGCAATGAGAACTCCTTCCAAAACTGTCGCGAAACTTCACAGCTTGTAATTTATCACTGCCATGCCGGTCTTGTAGAAGCCACTGCTCCTTTAATAGATAATGGTATCGTGATTGGATTTATTATGTTTGGGCAGATTACAGATATGGAAAACAAACAAGAAATAACAGAGCATCTACACTCTGTCATTGCAGAATATCAACTTAAAAGCAAGGCCGACTCTGTTAGCAATGTTAACGGAGTCAGCCTTTATACTGTCACAAGCAAAACATCTGAGCAAATTTTGGCAGCCGCTAAAATTTTGGAAGCCTGTACTTTTTATGTGCTGTTGAAAGATATGATTTCTCTGCAACGCCAGAATTTTATGAAAAATCTGAACTCATTTCTTCAGGAACATTTATCAGAAGATTTATCTATTGAACGACTGATGCGGGAATTTCAGATCAGCCGGAATAAACTATATGAATCTGCCAATAACTATCTCGGGACCGGTATTGCTGAGCATATTAAAAATCTCCGTATTCAGGAAGCCAAACGGCTGTTAAAAGAGACAGATTTACAGATTATGCAAATTTCTGAAAAAACAGGATTTGCAGACTATAATTACTTCTGCCGGGTTTTTAAAAAAGAAGTGGGAGTACCTGCAAAAAAATATAGGAAACAGTTATTGTTGGGGCGGACAACGTGATCAAATGCCAAAAGCAACAAAAAAAGATAACTACATTTCTGTAATGACCTTTAAAATTTATTCTTCAATTTTTTACATATACTTATTCAAAAAATCTTTCGGCTCCATCACCTTAATCATTGAATTTGTAAAATCAGATGGATTTCTGGTTATAATATAATCTGCTTCTTCTTCCTTTGCGCACTCTGCCTGTAAACAGTCTTCAAAATCATTAAACCCTTCATTTATAAGAGCTGCCAAATTTTTCGTCCCTTGCTCTTTCTAATTCTGTTTTATAATCAAAATCTTCCGGCAGTGTCCCTTGAAACTTCATCAGTGTCTCAAATGCTTCCTGCGCTTCTTTTATTTCATCTATCGGCTGGCTGGTTGAAAATGCTTCAATATTTTGAAGGATATTAAACACATATACCACTTTATCATCTGGCAGTCTTTCTATCATTTCCAGTGTCTTTTTCTTAATTTGTGTCATATTTATACCCCTGTCCGCTTCAGCGGACATCGATTCAATATTTGAAAGTGAACTTCTTTCAAACTTATACCCCCTGTCCGCTTCAGCGGACATCGATTCAATATTTGAAAGTGAACTTCTTTCAAACTTCACCGCTCCTTCCAGAAATTATTATTACACTTATATCATACCCGACTTTCTACAAATCTGCAACGCTCAACGCTGCTTGAACGTTGCTTGAGTTTTGTCAGTTATTATGGCAAGGTTGTTTTGGGTAGATGGTTATGGTAAAATATAAACAGATTTTTTTGCTCGTCTATAGAATGATAAAGTATATTAGAAGGTTATTTGGCCGTTATGAACAAAAATAAAAAGTACCTGAAAAGAAAATACATTAGCTTAATATTTTGCGTAGTTGTGATATCAGCCATCATGTATGTCATGTTCCGTTCCGATGGTGAAGATTTTGATTTTATAGAATCGGTTAACAACGAAGCAATTTCCGCTAATGTTCTAATAATAAATAAAACGGAAAAATCCGACTCAATATCATATTCCGCAGGACTAAGCGGCGTAATATTCAGAAAAGATTCCGAAAAATATTATGTGCTGACAGCTTTGCATGGAATACCTTTAGATTCTGGATTAAACGATACAAAATTCATTGTATTGGGATATGACCAGCCAACATATGGCGAGGCTGATATTAGCATTGGCCTATCGGCATATTATTCACAATTTCCTGAAGCTGTCCTTGAATATTATGATGATGCCTACGACCTTGCGGTGATAAGTTTTATTTCCGACAAAGAATACACGGTATTACCCATTGCATCCAGACCCCCAGAATATAATGAGCCTGTAGCAGCTATTGGCAATCCTTATGAAAACAGTCGAAATACTGTGACTACAGGGAAAATTACAAGCAGAGTGCCTGTCCCATTCGGAGATAAGGCTGGGATAAATCAATATAATATTGTTGAACATTCGGCAAAAACTTCGGTTGGCAGCAGCGGCGGGGCTTTATTAAATAAAGATTTGGAAATTGTCGGTATTCATTTGGGTGGAGGCGAAAATATCTTCCATAGATACGTAAAAGGGAAAGCCATGCCCTGTGATCGAATAATGGATTTTTTAAATGGTATGGATGTGAAATAATTGCTGAAATAATTACTGAAATAGATAGTATAAATGAAAAGCAACCAATAGTAGCGGAATAGTTGGTGGCGCAACTCATTTGCCAATGATAAAATTAAGCCATCAAGAAAGGAGGCAGATGAGTATGGAACAATCTGTCATAATAACAGTAATATTGATTATTGTTGCAATCGTTATACTTGGTGTGCTTGGGACCTTAATAACCCTTATCATTCGGGCGCTTTTGAAATATATAAAATCAAAAGACGTTAGGACAGAAAAAGCTGTGACGAGAAAATCCCTCGGTGATGCAATCCGAGAATATCGTACAACCAGTAAAATGACACAAGAATTTGTGGCTGAAACATTAGGAGTAAGCCGACAAGAAGTTTCAAAATGGGAAAATGGCACATCAGATCCAAGCACAAGCAACTTGATTGCTTTATCAAAACTGTTTGGGATTTCAGCAGAAGAATTACTTAAAAAATGTGATGAATAAGCAAAACCGCCCGAGTGCCTTTCAGCTTTCGGGCGGTTCCATGTTATAAATAAAGAGCCAATGAAATCGTGAATGAGAGTGTGACTATTATCTCCATATTAATCTCTATTCTGTCCTTTTAATGATTCTCCCTCCTGCCGTGAAATAAGCAGCGCCATCCCTTCTTTTCCAGGCAGACTAATTTTAATCTGTCCGTTGATTCCATCTATGACCACCCTGCGTTCCATTTCCCACACATCAATCATCTCAACACGATATCGGCCTTCCCTGGGTAAATCCGCTCTTGCATATACAGGGCACATTCTGCCAAAATACTCCAGTCGGAAATCATCTGCCGTAAGTACCATCGGTCTGCCGGATATCATATCGTACTTACGGTCAGGTGCAGCATCTTCCATAAGTTTTCTGAAAACAGAATCCGGATTGGCTGCCCCTTCATCGCCCTTATCCTGATTGGGATCGGTATCCACTGCATGTAATGATACCGCTTCCATTTCCGGCAAACTGTAGAGCAGATTCTTTAAAAAAGAAATCCTTCTTTCACTCTCACCATGTAAAATCCCGCCTTTTGCCCACCAAAGCACTTCATCCTCGCGGTGAAATGTCTCCCCATGGGTACAGTATCCGCCACGGCAAACAGATACCCAGAACCGATGAACCATCTCGAATGCAGAAATATTTCCCCACGCATACTCAATATCCCCTTCATATCCGCACTCATCAATAATAACCGGGATCTGATACTCCTGTATCCATGTGGGGATATAGTGAATTCCCATTGTTTGTACGGAACAATGGGTCATCCAATCCTTCTTCGGATACATCACCAGAATCTGATGAATCGAAATAAGATGTCCGTAAGGATCTTTTTCCCGCAGCAGCTTTCCGTATTCATTCCAGTCTTCCATGTTCTTTCGATAAACCATCTCATATTCATTCGCCAAACTCCACCAGACATTCCGGTAAGCTGCCAGCCTGGCAATACAATATTCCAGATAGGTAAGTGATTCCTGTTGGCTAAGCTCAGCAAATCCCCATCTGTCATAAGGATGGAACAGGATTACATCCGCTTCAATCCCCATCTCACATAAAGCCTCTATTCTGGCATCCAGGTTATTCCAGAAGTCAAAGTCCGGCTGTTCCACATCCCATGTCTGATTCCCTTTTGCGACAAATGGAAAGTATTCCGGTTCGTTATTGTTATACGGCATGGACTTGGGAAAGATACACATACGGATTTTATTAAAGGAAGTGTTCTTCAAGGTATCCAGTGTCTGCTCCTGAAGTTCCTGTGATTGATTCGTCCACGCATAGCAGGTGGTTCCAAAAGGAATATATCTGGAACCGTCGGTATATCTAAAATGCATATCTTTTGTCCGCACTAGTCCGTGATTATCTCCGGTACATGGGATACATTCAAATTCTCCGCAATACTCCTGTCCGCCAAGATTAATCCGAAATTGCCACATACCGGTTTCCTCCGGCATAAAACGAACCGTATACTCTTTTTCACCGCTCTTAAATGCCGGAATAACTCTTTTTACATTTCTATTTGTAAAGAATCCGCAATACTCCACCAGTCTGGAATTCGCTGTTGTTGTTATAATCGCTTTAAATAAATCATATTGCTGTATTTTTTTCATTGTTACTGACAACCTCCGTTTGCTTACTCATAATCTTCTATCCGCCATTCCTTTTTCCAGTCAATATAAACCATTTCTCCATCAAATCTCAGCGGCAGCCATACATAATCCGCAATAGAAGTATTTCTGGCAGAATCATCACCAAACTTATTTTTCGGTCTACCTGTCGCATCTGGATCAAACAGTGCCTCATAAAAGGCTTTATACTCTTCGTATTCATAATCCATATGATCCGGTACCCACCGGTCAGCACAAGCGATATACAAATCTTTTTTACCCTCCACCTTAAAGACCGAGGAAATCTGTGAATGAAAGGATGTCCTGCTTAAATCCTCCGGATGAGGATTACCCAATACCTGAAACGGTCCATGCCACGTTTCTGCGATGGCTGCTTCTGACGGATTCGGAAGATAGCCGGTCGTCCCTGAGGTAAGAAGATAATGCTTCCCTTTTCTCAAAAAATGTGCTGTAGCCTCCCGTACATACGGCGGATGCTTCCTGGGAAAATGCGTGCTGTAATAACCGGTCACATCAGTATAATCGTTGGTAAGATCCGCGCAGATTGTTTCAGAATGCACTCTTTCAAAATAGTAATATGCTTTTCCATCCTCTGCAGCTACAAGGTCAAAGTCACCCGCACTCATATTCAGCGGTTTCAGTCCTTCGCGTACAATCTCATATGGCCCCAGTATATGGTCTGCCGTCAGAACTGTCTCGGTCTGAGGGCCATTTCTGTGCATAATTTTCAGCCAGCACACAAACTTGCCTGTTTCCTTATTATAAATGATATGAGGCCGGTCCATCATGGAAGTAGGGTGAAGGGATGACTGCGGATCCTCTGTCTGCGGTGGAATAATAAGTCCTTTATCCTCCCAGTTATACAAATCTTGTGATGTATAACACCGTACACCCCAATGCCATATCCCATTATCTCCTGTTGTTTTTTCCTTATTTTCTCCATACCAGTAATAAACCCCGTCCAGATACATGACGGAACCTCCATGTGCCTGAATACGGTTACCGTTTGTATCATACCAGACCTTGCCTGGTCTTATACTGTTATATTTCATATCTTATCCTCCTTCTAAGGAATTGGCGATAATAGTTGGACAGATATTTTTAAGGCCTGGCATAAGGAAATGTTTGAGAAAATATCATTGTCCAACTTATTAAGCGATACTTCCTTATCTCTATGAATTTCATCAGGATCTCTGACTTGATTTGTATTATAGCACAGATTATCATACAATACATGCCAATTACCGGATAGAATCAGCCAAATATTGCACGATTAAAGGTTTCAGTTCACACCGGGTGTTGTTTTGAAAGATTCGATTCTAGCCACAGATGATTGGGGAATTCCACAAATAGAAGCAAGGTTTTCTGCCTCCTCAATATCCTTTTTGCTTTCGGGATCAACTGCTTTTACATGGTCTTTATAATCATTCCAAGTCTTCATGCTTTGTCAGCTTCCTTTCTGGAAAGATAGTCAACACACTTTGCAATTTATTGCTTGAGTCAATGATAGCATAAATGTTATCAAACGTCAAAACGTTTTTCCGCATTCTTAAAAAAGAACACTCCCTGATAAGCTTTCAACATCACACTTGACATCGCATCATACAAATGTACCTTCCCATCCTCCGGATCCCATACCTGTACCGCATCAACACCGTCCCATTCCCAGCGGATCTGCATATCCTTCTCTGCATTATTAACAACAAAATAGAAATAATTATTCTCTCTGCAAAACATCGCTTTCAGCAAAATACCGGGATTACAGTCTTCAGCCTGTACCCGAAACTCCTGTCTGCATTCATTTAAACCCTTTAATATTTCCTCTTCACTAACCGCAGTAAAACGCCCGGCTTTTTGAAGCTTTTCATGCAATGCAGCTTCCTCACGGAAATCATAATATTCAAAAGCTGTCATATGCTCTGCAAAAAAGCGCGGCAGCTGATCTGCAAACCAGACCTTCACACCTGCTTCCTGCAAAGCCTCCAAAGCTTTCCAGCTTTCCTCATAAATCACATCCATTGCAGGCAGAATAACATGTTCCACTTTCATGCCGGAAATGGTTGGTTCTCCTTTCTCCAGGCTTTCCTTCGCCTCCGCCAGATCCTCCCTGTCGCAAAACAGATAATCATGCCCATTCTCATAGATTTTGGCAGTAATAGAACGAAGAGACCGATCAACAGCGGAATCTGATGCTTCAACTGCACAATGAGACGGTCTTGTTTTCGCCTGAGCCTCTTCAATGGCATAATACACAAAAGTACCTGTTATATTTTGAATGCCCTCCAACAGGCTGTTTAATCTTCCTACATAGGCATTCAATTCCCCTCCCTGTTTCTGGCTCATATACCCCTTATACCCTGCCAGCTGCTGCGGCTCATACTCCGCAAAATCAGGCGCAAAATAAGAATTCACTTTTCTGCAGCCACCCAAAAACATCAGATTCAAAATACCCCTTGCATATAATACAGGATTCTTTTTGAAATGGGACATCCTGATAAACGGGCACAGTTCCACCATAACCCCGCCGCTCCCATTTTTGCGTGCTGCCATTTGGGCATATTTCGGTGTATTATACTCGAATATTTCCGGATAAGATGCCAGAATATCCACCCCCGGATAATCCGTTGCCTTAAGTACCTCAAGATAGGAACCATAGTAAATAACATGCGCCTGCAAAGATTCCTCTGCCAGATAATGTCCCGAAAAAATACTGCCAAGGGCTCTGCACCAGTCAGATATCTGTTTCACGTATGACTGCGCAATCAGCTTCCCCACAAGGCGGTAAAAAGATACCCGGACACTGTACGCATTGCTCCTGCCCTCAAAAATCATCGGCAGATAAGGGTACAAAGAAAATCCATACTCCTCTTCAAAGCTTTCAAACAATCCGTTTACCCATGGTGCCAATGCATATGGCCACGTTTCATCCCCATGTATATAACCCACCATCAGACTTGGCTCATCCGTAAACACTGCCTCTGCCTGCTGATAAACAAAAGGAGCCTCACGCACAATCGGTTCGTAATTGATTTCCAGAAATCGTTTCACCGCATCCCGGTTCATAATATTGATATACCTGCTGCGGGAACACACATTATGTACACAGTGTGTCCCCTCATATGCAGACTTCACACAAAAGATAAACAACACCTCTTCTGCCTCCAGCTCACACGCACAACAGGTATCAGTGAAAGCAACCGGCTCCATCTTCTCATACGCAACAATACTCGCATTCATTACAGAACAATCCAAAGGATATTTTGCCGCCCATACAATACGGTCTGATTCATTGTCTAAATGATAAACCACCTTCCTGGGCTGATAAGCAATACGCCGGACCATATAGAATCCCTTTGCTTCCAGCTCCGGATGCTCCTTAAGCGTCTGCCCGCCTGCATAACCTGACGGATATCCGTTCTCATCATAAATCCAATAGCTTAATCCTCTGTCCAATATTTTCCGCGTCAGTTCCCCAAATCTTTTCAGATTGTCCGGATTTGCCGTATAACCGTTTTCAAAGGAAGGATTTGTAGCAACTCCACCGTAACCAAATGCCTGTACTGCATCCAGTAAGATCTCCGGTTCCTCCGGCCACCCGTGAAGAATCGTCTTCATACGATATTTTTCCGAAGGATTTTCGAACTCTGCCCTCCATTTATCCGTCTGCATGTTTCTATTCATTTGCTCCTCTCTCCTACGCCTGCATACTACCCCTTGACCCCGCCAATAACAATGCCCTTCACAAAGTATTTCTGAAGGAACGGATAAATAATCATAACCGGAAGCACCGCAATGACTGCGATTCCCATACGAATACCAATCGTGGGAAGATCAACTTTTGTGGCGCCAAACAGGCTTGCATTTTTCGCGAGGAAATTAATATTATTGATCATATTATTCAAAATCATCTGTATCGTATACAAATTCTGATCCGACACATAGTACAGACCGTTCATCCAGTCATTCCAGTAATTCAGCCCCACCATCAATACCAGCGTTACCACCATGGGTTTGGACAGGGGCAATATGATTTTACTGAGAACCCTAAGTTCACTGGCTCCGTCCAGCTTTGCCGCCTCAATCAATGCATCGGGAATACTGGACGAGAAGAAGGAGCGCATCATAATGACATAAAACGCATTCATCATCAGGGATGGAACAATCAATGCCCAAATCGTATTTTTGATATGTAATGTATTTGCGTACATCATATAGGTAGGAACCAGACCTCCATTAAACAACATGGTAAAGAACAGAAAGAACGATATCCCACTGCGAAAGGGCAAATCCTTTCTTGATAAGGGATATGCAAAAAGTATTGTCAGCATAAGATTGATTAGTGTTCCCACCACAGTGATAAAAATCGTCATGCCGTAACCCCTGAAAATAGTACTTGCGCTTCTGAATATATAATTGTAGGTCTCTAAACTGAATGCTTCCGGAATAAACTGATACCCGTTTCTGGCCAGTGTCGCTTCTTCTGTAAAAGAAGCCGAAACCATCAGTAAAAACGGAAGCACACAGCACAATATCAACAAGATCATAAATACATGCATCAGTATTTGCTGTAATCTGTCTCTTTCAACCATAAGTCACTTCTCCTTTCTTAAAACAGAACATTGTCCTTATCCAATTTGGATACGGCAAAATTTGCACCCAGTACCAGTATAAATCCGCAGATAGATTGAAAGAATCCTGCAGCAGCTGATCTGCCCACATCATTTAATACGATCAGACCCTTATATACATATACATCGATGGTGGTCGTCACATCATACAGTAAACCGGAATTTTGCGGCACCTGATAGAATAATCCAAAATCAGAGTAGAACACACGGCCTACAGCCAGAAGTGTCAAGGTAATAATCGTTGGACGAAGTCCGGGCAGCGTTACATTCCAGATTCTCTGCAGTCTTGAAGCACCATCCACAACTGCTGCCTCATATAAGGAAGAATCGATACCGATTACTGTGGCATAATATATAATGCTGTTGTAGCCAAAACTCTTCCATAAATTTACGATTACCAGGATATACGGCCAATATTTCGGCGACATATACCAATTTGTCTTTGTTCCCATTGTATTATTGATAAAACCGCTGTCTGTAGCCAGAAAAGCATATGCAATATAGCTGACCACTACCATGGAAATCAAATATGGAATTAATATAAAAATCTGATATATTTTTTTAGGTAATGTTTTCTTGATTTCATTTAATATGATTGCAACCACTATTGCAAAAATGGTCCCTGTTATAATAAAGATAAAGTTGTATCCCAATGTATTCCGGATCATCAGGTAAGCATCCTTTGTGCTGAACAGAAATTTGAAATTGTTCAGCCCATTCCAGACACTGCCCCATATTCCTTTTTGATAGTCATATTGTTTGAATGCAAGGACCAAACCGCCAATCGGCAGATAATTGTTGATAATCAGATACAATGTACCCGGCAGCAGCATTAAATATAATTGCCAGTACCGTAATATTTTTCTTTCCTGAAACTTATAAGAATTTACATTCTTTTTCGATTTTACCATATTACTCATATCTCTCCTTTCCATGAACCTCTGTTATTATTAAGCCGACACTGTTTTGACCTCACAGGATATTCAGCATTGAATAGTTACGGATTATACGCTCCTGTAACATCAGCCGGTCAGATACTCCTCCGACCGGCTGTGTTTATTACGCATGCATATCGTTGACCATGACAGCAGGCACTGAACAGTAACTGCTTATTATTTTTCAGCAAGAAATGCATCCAGACCTACCTGTGTATCAGCAATGACATCATAAAATCCAATGGATTCAAGTTCGGACTTTATTGATGGAAGTACCTCCTCCAGAGGGATGCTTCCTGCCATCAGGGCAGCCTTGTATTTCTCTTCCAGATTTGTATAAGCTGTTACAAACTCAGCATATCCTGATGTGTCAAAAAAGTATCCAAAGGTGGCACTTACATTAACACTGTCATCCCATTCAACAACTGCCTTTGCATAGTCATCCAGAATGGCAGATGCTTTTACAGGATTCAACAGATAATTGGGATAAGTGGCTGTAGCGGCAAAACCACCATAAGGCTCATTGGTTGAATCCATTCCTTCCGGATAATCTGCGCGTCCATCTTCGTTGATTACATAGTGTTCCCCTTCAATGCCAAAGGAAAGCAGGGTATGAAGTTCAGCATCCGTATAAAGAGCAGTTAACAGCTTAAATGCTTCCTCCGGATGTGCACTGTTTGCACTGATTCCATACTGCAGATTCGCAACATCTGTTGCAATTGCATGGGGTTCAACTATCCAGTCCGAAATAACAGTATTGGCATAAAAAGCATCCAATGGATCAATATCAGCATTATGGAAACAACAGAATGCGGTTCCGGCACTTACTAAGTCGGTACCCTCCATGGTATTACTGATTACATCGGACATGATCAAACCATCCTGATACCACTTTCGTGTATAAGCGCAGATTTCTGCAAAGGATTCCAGTTCAAACAGGCTCTTTATTTCCGTAGACTCAAAATCCTCAGCATAGGCAAAGCTCGTCATTCCAATATTACGGTCCCATGGAAATGCCCACATCATTTCCTTACTGCTCTGGGGAACCATAGTATAAGTAAGCTCCGGATGCGCTTCCTTTACCTGATAAAGAACTTCCCCAACACTGTCCATATCATGAATGGACATCGGATCAATCCCCATCTCTTCCACAATATCCTTGTTCATTACCAGCTGTACTCCGCCGCCATACTGATACTTACGCGGAACGCCGTAAATACGCCCGTTAATGGTGCACGCCTGAAGTTCTGTGTCTGTAAATATACTTTTCAGCTCTCCTGTTTCATTTAAATAATCTGTGATATCCAATAACTGATTATTCTTCACATAAGTCGGCAGCTGACCGGTGGAATTAAAGTAACAGGTAACATCCACCTCACTGGTGGTCATAGCTAAGTTAATCGTGCTCTCAAAATTACCGATTTCTGTGTACATTAATTTTGTCTGAATTCCATAATTCGCTGCCAGACGCTCATTGAGCGCCGACTGAACTGCTGCAATGGCTTCCTCAGAATAATTCGCAAGCGTTGGAATGAAAAGAGACACTGTAACCATATCTGCGTTATTTGCAGGTGCCGTTGATTCTGTCTTTGAAGCAGACGAACCCGTATCTCCCGCGTTTGTCGCTGTTTCCGGGGTGCTGCCGCAAGCTGCCAAAGTCCCCGTCAACAAACCCATACACAATATTGCTGCAAGAATTTTTTTCATTTTTTTTGTTCCTCCCTTTATTTATTATTGTTTGCAGTTTGATTATATAAAAAAGCAAACCGTAAAAGTAGTCATTTTACGACTTAGACTATCATTTTTACGACTTGCTGCCTTCAGCCGTACCGCCTTCATAGCAACTACGACCTATCCTGCTCCTGGTGCTTTTTACGATAAATCGTAGGAGATACACCGATGATCTTGCGGAACATCTTTGTAAAATGTGCGAAATTCTCATATCCAACTTTGGAAGCAATCAGCGTCACCGGTAAATCTGTCTCTGTCAAAAGCTTCCCTGCATAATCCATTTTGTTCTTCAATACATATTCCTTATACCGCATTCCCGTCTCCTTCAGAAACACACGGGAAAAATAATCCTCATTTAAAAATACATATTTTGCAGCATCCCGGCGTGAAATCATTTGCTCCATATTATCATCCAGATACACCAATATCTCCTGCATGCGCTCCTTTACAGAATAATGATCTCTTCTGTCCTCTTTTTCCGACAATATGGATTCATATTGCTTCAGGCACAAGTCTACTTTTTCTTCCAACTCCTGAATCGAAAACCTCTCATTCATCATTTTCTCATAATCAAAGGACTCCACAAAAATCTCAGTCATGTTCCGCTGCTGTTCATGGCAGGCAATTGTACAAGCCTCCACAAAAGCACGGATAATCTGCTGCATATAACCAATTGTCAGATGCTCCTCCTGCGCGTACTGCAGCAGGTTCCTGACTTGATTCCTTACCAATACCGTATCACCCCTGATCAGCCATCTGCTCCATACCATTCCGTCAGGCTTCCGCAGCTGTATGGACTTTTTCATCTCCAATAAATATACTTCATTTTTTTTCGATATTCTTCCGGTACAGAAATCAAAAATCAGCCGGATCTGGTTGGGTAAATCCTTTTCTGCATATTGACCCATATATAAATTCCACTCACATCCACATTCCTGTTCCATCTGCATAAATGCATAATACAGAAGTTCCTTCATAAAAGGCAGCTCCTTCATTTCTCCATTTCCATACAACAGGATGCCGATCTGCTGTGCGTTCAGTTCGCAGGAAGCAAAAAATATACCTTCTCTTCCCATAAAAACTTCTTCCAGTACCTTATCCAGTAATCCGCTAATTATCTTTATCTCCACTTGCCACACCTCAGCCAGACATGGCAGATACCACCATGACTCACCTTCCGTACAGGAATCCTGTCTCCACTCCTCCATCTGTGAAAACAGGTCTTTCTGATGAAACATTGCCAATACATGCGCTTTCAGGCGTTCGGGAGTCTGTAAATCGTACCGGCTGCTTTTTTGCTCTAAAAGCTTTTTCTTCTCTACATGCCGGATGCACCTGGTAAATACCTCCTCAATTTCGTGAATTGCAGCCGGTTGTAAAATATAATCAAATGCGCCGTTATGTATGGCTTCTTTTGCATAAGAAAAATCGGCGTGGGATGTTAAAAAAATACATACCACCGCCGGATACTCCCTTGTCTGCCACCTATGCAGGGCAATTCCATCTTCTCCCGGCATTTCAATATCCGTGAGCATGATATCTATTCTCTCACGGCGCAGTATTTCCTTTGCAGCTTGTGCGCTGTCTGCCGTAAACACCTGCTCAACCTTCAGTTTTTCCCAGTTTACCAGTGTACTTATGGCGTCCAAAATCCGCTCTTGATCATCTACAATCAGGACATTCATTCTTATACCCCACCTTAGTTAAACTTCTCGTCTTTCGTTGGTAATAGCAACTCACTTAATGCGCCTCTTGTATTTTCGAAATACCAATGTGCTTCTGTTCCATAATGAATACGTACGCGCTTTAACAAATTAAGAACGCCCACTCCAAGCTCTTGATTTTCAAGCGGCTCCTTTTCATTCAACAGCTCCAGCATCTCTTTCGAATAACCGGGACCATTATCCTGAACGGTAATGCTTAAGTATTTCCCGTTTTCTGTCTTACGATATTGTATCCGAATCCGGATTATGAGAGTTCCTCCCTCATGATTTCTACCATACTTGAAGGAATTCTCTACAAAGGTCTGAATACTCAAAATCGGTATACTTTCCTCCAATATTTCATCTTCAATCAAAAGCTCATAATCAACAGACTTTGTTGTCATCAGCTTTTGCAGATTGAAATAGTTCCGCACAAAGTCACTTTCCTCCTGCAAGGTTACAAGCTCTGCATCCTTCTGCAGCAAATACCTTAAATGCGTAGACAAACAGAGTAAAAACTGTCCCACACTGTCATATTCCCTGAGCATCAGGGTATAATAAGCATTTTTCAGACAGTTTGTATAGAAATGCGGCGCCAGCTGCAATTTCAGATACTGAAGCTGTGTCTTCTGGGTTTCCAGTGCTTCCTCATAGCTGCGTATTTTATACCGCTCAATCTCCTTAAGCATGATGCTCACGGTTTGCCTCACATCTTCAATCTCAATAATCCGGTTTGGTGCGTTAAATTCCACTTCCCATTCCCCCATCCGAATCTGGCCCAGTACCTGTGTCATATCCGCCAAAGGCTTGGATATCTGGTAATATATAAATTGGTTAAACCGAATTAACAGATATATAAGCGCTGCCATCAGGATCGCAATCACAATATGTATACCGCTGAAATACAGCCATGGACTTTGCGGCACTATTTCCACCAATGCCAAATCTGCCGCTTCCAACTTCTGCAGATAAATCACCCTGTTTCCAACTACATTCCGGCCATGTGCCAGCCCGCTGAAATTCTGTTCCTCCTCCGGGAGTTCCCCTATAATCCCATAAAATCTTTCTTCGTAAAGGATACCATAGACACCTGTGCTGTCTCTGTTTTCCTGTTTCTCCAAATTTAACACAACACATCCCATGACGGCCGCCATCGCCTTTTTCAGAATCACATTATAGTAAACATCCTCTTCTCCTGTTATAACCGCACTCTCATAATTATTGTTCATTTTTTCCACATATGTTTTTCCGGTATTTTTCAGTATTTCTTTATCTGTAAATGAAATTTCTTTTTTCAAGCTATAGATAACATGCTGTGCATTATCGTAATACACAAAAAGCCCACCCAGATTCTGGCTGGACCTTACCTGTATTTGCAGAAGCCCTGAAATTTCATATGCATTATCATATTCCGATACTGCTGAGCGATACCCTTTCAATTCATCAAATGCCTTATTGTCAGCGTAGATTGAACCGATTGCATTACTCATCTGTATAATACGGTCATCCAGTATCTGCGCACATACTGCCAGATCGTTCATCCTTTTCTCATTCTGGCTGACCTGGTATGAACGAACCATCATTGATAATGCGATTATCGTAAGCAGCATAATAATTATGATCCCTATCATAACAAACCGGGAAATCTGTCGTTTTAAGCTGAACATGATTATAATCCTCCTGTGGAGTTAAATATGGCTTTATACGAATTTTATCAGTATCCTATGGGCAGCTTCCTTTTGACCTTCCGAATAGTCATTGCTGCTCTTCAAAGTCGTATCATGTAACATCAGTCTTTATTATTTCCTTTATCAGGATTGCATTTGCCAATTCCTCTCCGCGCCCCTTCAACCCCATGCAATCCAAATATATTTGTACCGGGGATACCACATGACTTCCTTTCATTATCCGGCTATCTTTTAATACACATTCATCATATGGTTCTATTATGGATAGATTCGCACCAGACTCAACTACTTTACATCCCAGATAGTCCATTGCCTCTTTTATATCTTCTGGTTTAATATATACGTGTATTTTGTTGTATCTCACTACCGGAGCATAGCGAACTCCTCCTGTAAAACCGGTAAGATAATACGCTATTCCACATTCTTCCTTCATTCGCTCCAGTTTTTCTTCTATTTCTGCTATATTGTCAAGAGAATAACATTCATAGGCCTCTTCTTTTTTACCACTATAGACTCTTGCCCATTCTTTCATAAGGGACTCAATGTCAGTAATTTTGACTCCTTCATTACCCACTTCAATCCATGCATTATTTGCTAAGAAGTCTTTCACTTTTGATACTTGTCCTATACTGCATCCGGCTTTCCCGGAAAGATTTTTAAGTCTCCATGATTTACCTGCATCTTCAAGCATAGTCCTGAGTATCAGGGATGATACTGTAGATGATTTTTCAAATATGGATCTTAATGCCCGTTTTGATGATTCCGGATTCTTGTTGCCAGAAACTGAAATATATATGGAATGATATCTAAACAGACAGTTTCCTGCATGATCAATAAATCCAACATCCCCGCTTTCACACAACAAAAATGACTTCTCTGAAATAAATGGCGCAACCACCACTAAATAATCTGTTCTCATTTTTTTCTCTGCATTATTAATCAGCTCTTTGATTTTTACAGGAAATGCCTCTTTCAATACATGGATATCCATATGAAAGACTTGACCGTCTTCCAGCTCCACGCGTGAAATAAAGCCCTCCCCTGTTGTCTCTTCCACTTCATAATTATCTACAAAAGGTACTGATAATATTTTTCTGCTAACTAATTCCTTTTCTTTTATAAAATTGGGTTTCACTGTTATCTCCGGTTTCACCATTTTGATGAAATCTATTGTAACAGTGAAACCAATGTCTGTCAACTTATATTTACATATTCTGCCTTACCTCACCTTACCTCACATACTGCCTCACATACTGCAAAAAACTTCTGTCCTTTCCATTGATCCACGTGCCGGGAAAGTCAGTGCCATAGGCAAAATCACGATTTGGGTCAGGGAAATGATTCCCAATGCCTCTACACTCCCAACGATATATTTATAGTAATAAACGCTGATCCCCATACTCGCAATCAGGTTAATTACGAACATCATGATTGCAATGATGTAAACATACGGGGTATTTTTGACAGCCTATTCTTCTGGCCACAGGACTTCCCGTTTAAGGGGTAACCATTCGTATAGAGCTTTCTTGAGCGCTAAATCCCAAAATGGCCACTCGTGCGTATACCCGGGGATCTCAGTATATTCCGTCTCATATCCAAGTTGTGCGAAATATTCTCTTGACGCTATAACATTTTTTACTGCTGAGAAATCATCTCCTCCGCATGTGTAGAATAATTTAGGCAGCACTTTACCATTTTTAACATTTTCCGCCGCTTGCCTGTATATATATGATTCTGTATTAAGATCTGCTGCAGAATTGCTTTGCTTATTCGCAGAAAGCAGTGAAAAGATGTTACGTTCCAAAATCGGTGTCCGATCAGTATCGTCCAGAGCGGTGCCAGACATAATCAGTGCTCCGGCAAATCGTTCGCAATTCAAAACGGCCATTTTCATAGCACCATGGCTGCCCATAGATAAGCCTCCCACATAGGTATCCTCGCGATTGGTGGAAATCGGAAACGTCGCTGCGCACAGCATTGGCAACTCTTCAGAGACATATTCCCAATATTTGCTTATGAAAAAACCTTCCACACCATCGGTGTAAAATGACTCATAACCGTTTGGCATGATTACAGCTATCTTGTTATCTTCGGCATACTGCGCGATGTTGGAGAAGGTGATATAATCCGAGTCATCACCGAATCCGCCGTGAAGCAGGTACATAACCTGAAATTTTGCTCCGGTCTGACCACCTCCGGATACTCCACTCAGTTGATCCTTAAACGAAAAAGAAGGCAGGATCATTGTGACATTTGTCCGCATCATAAGACTTTGGGAGAGAAAATTCATCTTAACAATCATATTTTTATGTCCTTTCTTAATTTTATTGCTCATAGCTTGTAATATGAAACAACTATTCGCTTTATTTAAGAAAATTATAAATAATGTGCCAAAAAGATAATACGCTTAAAAATAACCATTTCACAGTAAATATTTGCACAATCGTATTTTTTCAAAAAAAGCATATGCTGTCAAAGACAAATAGTGAACGAAAAAAGTGCAAGAACGTTATCAATCGTTCTTGCACAATATTTATAGCTTATCGGACTGCCGTAAATCTGATTATGGGAACATGTTCTTTGTTCCTGATTCGTAACAGTTCAGCCTGGCAGCTGAACTGTTACCCTGATTCATTCATATTATTTTGCACAGTTGTATTTCATGCGGATTCAGCTGTGCACGCAGAATGATACTTCCGTTGCTTTGGATAGATTCGGTACTGTACACCGGATGAACCGCCTCTAATAAATACTGCTCTTCCTGACGTGAAAGCGGATTCGGGGCACCCATCTTCAGCCATTCATCATAAGCGCTTCCCCCATCCGGTCCCACATAATACCGTCGTACTGTATAGCAGCGCTTTTCAAGACCTTCAACTCTGACATAAAATGGCTGCGCTGCTTTTTCGTTAAATACCCTGTAACGCTGCATCGGGGAAATATTTGTTGTGTGCCGGTAACGATACAGTGTATCATAATGAGCATAATTATAAAGAAATACTTGTATTGAATCGGCGCTTTTTGTAATAAAGTACCCCTCGCCGCGGGCAAGCAGAGAATCTCCCATATCTGTCAGAAGCTGCAGGGCTAAAAACACACTTTTGGGAATTCCGTTTCTGGTAAACAGACCATATCCGCCATGAAATATGTCTGGTACAGGTGTACCCTCATCCATATAGTCACTCACATTGAAATATCCCATCGCATAAAAATTGTCATAGTTTTCTAAAACATTCTTGAAGAGGTACGCAGACTTAAAACTGGTGTCGTTGCACAAATCTCTCGGCCAGACATTACTGTTCCATTCATCAAGCATGACCGGTCTGTCCTCCAACCCATTCTGTTTTAGAAAATTCAGGTTAGAGCGAAACATCTTTTCCAAATGCTTTTCATCGCCATCCATCACCTGATGCATATGCTTATCCCAATCCGGCAGAGGAATCGAAGTCTTATCTTCCTCCGGATGAATACCGCCAAAGGAACGAAATGTTAATATATCCGGCAGGCAGTCATTTTCCCGGCACATATCAAAAAACCATTTATTTTCCTCGTCGCTGCCGATCAAGTTACCTGCCCCGCAGACTCGAAACGACGGATTTGCGCGCTTGATCGCACGGTAGGACACGCAGTATGTTTCTGCGTATTCCTCGCGGCTGAAAAACCCAAGCTGGTGGAGTCCTGAAGCGATCCACGGCACGAACAGCCAGGTCTCCATGGCAGAGCCGTACCTTTCCTTGAGATGCAACAGCAAATCTGTAATAATTTTTTCCCAAAGAAGCATATTCCCGGGTGCAGATATTATGGTAGGCCGTTTGAATACCTGGACTCTTTTTGCGGCAAGCAGAGACGGCATAAAACTGAACTCAAGCATCGGCTTTGCTCCTGATTGCAGGATAAAATCCAGAAGATTATCAATGTAGACAAAGCTAAGTTCCTCTTCCTCATATAGACTTGAGGTGTAAAATACCATGTCATCGTCCAACATTCCCTTACACCGGATATATTCAAATCCAACAGTCTGTTGTAAGAATAAAATCTGTTTTTGTACGGAAGCGCTCAACATATCCTTGGCATATCCGCCATTTATCAAACGTTTCCATGTATGTTTTAATGTAACCAATATAGAATTTACTTCACATATTACATTGCATATCGGGGCGATGGCGCGCAGTTCTTCCTCTTGATATTCTTCAAATTCCAAAAGATAAGAAAACACCTGTGAAACATCTTCATGATCTGGTTGTAAACTATCATTTTGCTGTTTCCGAAGGTTCACCTCATTTCGGAACTGCGTCGGTGTCTTCCCTGTTTGATGCTTGAATGCCCGGATGAATGCACTCGTATTAGCAAACCCTGTTTCATATGCGATATCGGTTACTGGAATAGACTTAGCCAGGAGCTGTATGGCCTTCGTCAGTCGTATCCGGTTATAGTAGTCGGTAAATGTCATTCCAAAATACTTACGAAAACTGCGGGACAGATATGCACTGCTTAAATGCGTATATTCCGCCACCTCACTTAAGCTGACGTTTTTTCGAAAATTGCGATGGATATATTCTGTGGCATCCCTTAAGTGATCTCGGCCGGAGATGTATTTAGAATCTGATTTGTCAGGAAAATGCTGAAAAAGATCATATAGTACTGAGAGTACCGTATGCCTTTTTTGCAGGGTGGATTTCGATTCACTCTTGTACTGCGCCCGAAATGCCTGAGAAAAATCCCTCCGGAGCAAATCAAAGGTTTGTTGCTGGTCTTTGGCATACAGGAAAGAAAAACAATACACATACGGGTCTGTAATTTCCGGAAACATTGTTGAAATGAATGACTGACTTATACAAAGAGACACCGCCATCGCGTTTTGATCTAAGTGAATATGATAAAGCTGGTAGGAATTTATGGCAAAGATATCTCCTGTCTGAATGATATATGTGGTATCATGACCCTCAACGCTCAATAAACCAATACCTTTTACAATAATAATAAGTTTCAGTTCCGTATTCCAGCTTAACGCGGGATCATCATGGATAAGCATCTCAAAATGGATTTCTTCCCGAATATCCTTATTGTCCATTGCTATAATCCGCCTTTCTGCGAAAGACACCGGAAAGGTTATGAAACCCTTTCGCAGTGGCTTTCAAACACTCTCAGACAAATTATAACGCAACTGGTTCTCCATTGTCCATAAAAACATCAGTAATTACCTTTATAAATAATTCCATAAGCTGCAGTACTTTCCTTCTCATCCGGCATCCCCAGACTCAGCCGGATACTTCCGCTAATTGCCACAGAGGACTTTTTAAAATAAGCATTATAATTTTATTAATACAGAATTTTTTGGGGTTGACAACAAACTTGTTTGATGTTATTCTTTCACATGAAAAGTTTTTCTTTATTCTTATTGTTTGGAAATTCTAAAATTTCCAGGTACTTCGAAGTGGACAAGACATCGTCCATATTTTCAAATTATTTGAAGCAGGGTGATATAGGCAGGCAGCAGTTTACTTTGACTGTTTATGTTTATATTCCCCTCCGAACACTTCGCCCCATGTAATAAGATATTTCCTGGCAGGATTTCCCAGCCGGGTAAAGGAAAGGAGTATGAATGAGTGAGAGCAATGATGCAATGTGTGCATATTTATCCAACAAGGATATTTTCGCAGATTTCTTTAATGGCGTCCTGTTCGAAGGGCATCAGGAGATAAAGGGGGAAAATCTGGAACTGCACGACAAAGAGTACTATGGGCGAAAAAAATCCGGTCATGTACCTGTCCCATACCGGCGCAGGGATGTCCTGATGCAGGACAGGAATGGAACTGGCTATGTAGTAATAGGCCTGGAAAGCCAAAATCTTGTCCACTATGGGATGCCGGTCCGTTGTCTGGATTACGATGCCAGAGAATATTCCAGACAAATGGCCGCACTCCAGAAGACGAACAGAGCAATGGCAAAGGAGCAGACAAACTTTTGGGATAATGCAGGAGAGTTCCTGTCTAATCTGCGTAAGGATGATAAATTAAATCCAGTAGTAACAGTTACTTTTTTTCATGGGATTGGTGAATATGACGGTTGTACGGAATTACATAATATGCTAAACTGGAATCAGGAGAACCAAAAGTACAAACCATTTGTCTGCAATTATCGCATGAATCTGGTTACCCTGCTGGATATTTCAGAAGAAAAATTCAGGACCGGTCTTCGGGATCTAATCGGCATCATGAAGCGCAGTGAGGATAAAAATGCCATGGAAACTTATTGCATGGAGAATGAAGAACGTTTCCGGAATCTGGATGTGGAGACATACGAGACTATATGTACACTTATAAAACAACAGGATTTTATGAAGTACCAGAAATCCTGTAAGAATGAAACGGGAGGAATTGATATGTGTAAAGCTTTCATGGATATGAAGGAAGAAGCTATGAACAAAGGTATAAGCCAAGGTATAAGCCAA
>Ga0153941_1000226_pt1 | contig 26321 bp, 25 predicted proteins | sample TSNJ025MetaG_FD_104733 | JGI IMG/M metagenome (GOLD analysis project Ga0153941, IMG submission 104733) | Attine ant fungus gardens microbial communities from New Jersey, USA - TSNJ025 MetaG | ecosystem: Host-associated > Fungi > Mycelium > Unclassified | place: USA: New Jersey, Brendan T. Byrne...
ATTCACCATCCTTTACGCCAATATGAGCCTGCCACATATTACGATATAGCGGAGAAGCTTCAAGCAATTCTTCATGTTTCCCAATTGCCTTTATCTCGCCGTCAGCCACCACAACAATTTGATCGGAATCTGTTATAGTAGACAGGCGGTGCGCAATGACAAGCAGTGTTTTACCGGCTACTAGTTTGGAAACCGACTGCTGTATAATCGCCTCATTTTCAGGGTCTGTGTATGCCGTCGCCTCGTCAAGAATCACAATAGGCGCGTCTTTGAGCATGGCGCGGGCAATAGCAACGCGCTGACGCTCTCCACCTGACAGATGGCCTCCCGCCCCGCCCACACGGGTATCGTACCCATGCTCAAGATTTCGGATGAATTCATCACATCCGGCCTTCTTTGCCGCTTCCTCCACTTCGGCATTAGATGCGCCTCGGCTGCCAATGCGGATGTTTTCCCTTATGGTATCGTCAAATAAATAATTATCCTGTGTTACATAGGCAATCTGCTGGGAAAGTTGACGTAAGGGAATTTTTTGAGCATTAATATTACCAATATGGATTTCTCCCTCCGTGACATCCCAAAAACCGGCGATCAATCTGGCTATTGTTGACTTCCCGCTGCCGGACGGCCCGACAAGCGCTGTTACAGTTCCAGGCCGTATTGTCAGATTGATTCCCCGCAATGCCGGCTCTGCACCGTTCTCATGATAGGAAAAAGAAACATTCTTCATGGAAACAGTCAGGTCGTTCAATGCCATATCCTCATAGGGTCGTTTCAATTCATGGGAAGAAAGCAGAGTGTCCACTTGTCCAGCCACTGTGCCCACAGTGGCAAGACTGTCTACAAAGTTACTTGCCGTGATAATTGGGCCAACGATACTGAGAGCTATAATAATTATCGTGATAAAATCAGAAGCAGTTAGACTGCCTCCCACAAAAAAGAGGAACCCGACAGGCAACACAGTTACAAGCGTAGAAGGGCAGATGGCGGTATAAGCCGACATCGGCCACTGGGCGCTTTTCATCCAGTCGAAAAAATACGACGCGTTATAATTGACGGCATCGGTATATTTCGCATAAGAACTGGCGCTTTGATTGAACGCTTTGATGACTTCAATACCACCTATATACTCTACAATAGCACTATTCATATTTTTTCCGGCCTCTACCGAACCGGCGTATTTTTCAGGGTAAGATTTCATTGTCCCCAGCATAAAACAAAATCCTACAGGTAACGTGATAAGTGAGACAAAAGCCATCCGCCAATCTAACGTAAATAAATAAACAATTAATAAAATAGGGACAAGAATATTTGCCGTCATTTCCGGCAGCAGGTGTGCCAGAGTTGTTTCCAATCCTTCCACCCTGTCAACAATCGTATCTTTCAATCTGCCGGACGGCGTGTCAATTAAAGTACCCATCGGTAGCCGGGAAAGCTTTGATAGCATACTCTTGCGTATGTCTTTTAATGTCAGAAATGTTGCAGTGTGTGAAATGGATGTGGAGTAGTTTGCGAATATAATCTTGCCTATGTATCCGGCGACTGCGATTCCGCACCAAAAAAGATAAACAGAAAATTCGCGCTCCCCGCTGAGCAACCGGACGATCATCTGTGCCGCCGCAAAGTAGGGGATTAGCCCCAGCGCAACTCCTATGACCGCAAAAATGACCGATACAATGTACTTGCCTTTGTGGGGCGACATGAAATTTAAAAGTCGTGAAATAGGCGTCTGTTTCTTTGCCTGTTCCATAATATATTCCTCCCTTAATTAGTTATGGTTAACATATGTTGCAAAAAAAACCGATAATCTGTGAAGATACAGCTTCACAAATTATCGGCTCTGCGTCTGGGCGTCTGGCTCTTTCAATATATAATTTTCAATATTTACAATCCTTTCATGCCCGCACTTGGGGCAGTAAAGGGGAAAGTTTTTTAGTAGCGTATCCGCCCTGACCTTGGTCCTCGTCTTGCTGTTGCAAAACGGACAATGTACCCATCCATTCTTATCTATTAGATTCTTTCCGCTGCACAAAACACATCATCTCCTCCCGCCTGTTTTTCATGAATCATAGCGGATCATCTATCTTGCAGGTTTAAAATGTCTTTCCACCCGCACATAAAAAACCTCTGGAGCTGGCGCACATATATATGGGCATCCTCACGGCTCATATCGTGAACAACCGTTTCAAATATCCCCAAATAAAAGGCACTGGTGACCATGTGGAGCAGTTCTGGCGACGCCCTGCCGGACGGGATAGCGTCGTTTTGGGTCAACGCAAGGTATTTAAGAGTATAGTCTACATCAATCTCAACAAAATCGTTGATAAAATTTGAAAAACCTGTACCGTCCGAACCGATAATAAGTATTTTCAAAATATCGGAATTATCATAGATATAATCTACAAGCAACTCAGTCTTATCCACAGAGTATTTAAACATACTTTGTTTTTGCTTGCTGGATGGTAATTGATGAAACCCTTCCTGCACCTCCAGAAACCATTCTTTCAGACCTTCTACTACAGGAGTTGCCAGCGCATTAAATAATCCCTCTTTATCGGAAAAACGCGTATAAATCGAGCTCGTACTTGTATCTGCCTTTTGCGCGATTATCCGCAGAGAAGCGTCTTTATAGCCTTTTTCCACAAATTCTTCTTTTGCACATTCCAAAACCCGTTCATATACGCCTTCAATTTGTTTTGCCATAAGACTGTTCTCACTCCAATTTAAAACACTGTTTCATAACGCTGTTTTAAATGTAGCACTCTATGAGCAATTTGTCAATATATTTTATTATGCTTTCATTTCAGGTTAATAAAAGACAAAGAGCAAAACACGTGCAGAAAAGCCTGTTTCGTTCTTTGCCTTGGGGGAATGTAATATGGAGAGACGAACGGTTTAACCCGCCATCCGTCCCGGTACAAACCAATTACCGCCGCTGGGCCACTTTGCCCTATCCAGCGTCGATGATAATCCCAATCTTAATATTCCTCATTCCTTTACGCTGCCTTGTATCCAAAAGCTTCTGCTTAAATACCTCTTTATTCACTACAAAATCTGGTTTCTCTCCGCTAATAGCCTAAATGCAATTACGTGCAGCTTGCCTGGCTATAGCCTTTAATGCTTCGTCCGACCAACCAGCGGCATAGGGAGATAACTCAACTAAAGAAAAATCACTTTATAAGTTGCCATAACAACTTATAAAGTGATTTTATCATTAAACAACCCTAAAGCTCTACCTGTTTAGTACTTTTTCTTTTTTAACTCCGTAAGCAAATAAGGATTAAGAATTCTGATATTTGTCCCTTTCATGCCAAGTGACTGAGATTCAATCACCCCTGCACTCTCCAGTTTTCTCAAGGCATTAACGATAACTGACCTGGTGATGCCGGCACGGTCAGCAATCTTGCTGGCCACAATCAAATCTTCATTACCATCAAGTTCACTTAAGATATTTATAGCTGCTTCAAGCTCAGAGTAAGACAGCGAATTTAAAGCCACTTTTACCGTTGTCCGTTTGCGTGTCTCATCCTCGATTTTGTCTACGTGTCCCCGGAGCAAGTCCATACCAAGCATAGTGGCCCCATATTCAGCCAGCACAAACTCGGGTTCAGCAAATTCACCTTCAATCTTAATAATAACTAAAGATCCCAGGCGTTTACCAATACCAACGACGGGGACGACAAGTGTATGATTTTTGCCAAAAGGACAAGGCAACTGCTCACTAAACCCGCAGTAGATATTATTGATACTGATGTTGGATGTCGTCTCACGCACACTGCGTACAAACTGCATATATTCTTCCGGAAACTGACCTTGTTCTAACACACCATTAAGCATGATATTGCATTCAAATTCTTCATACAAAGCATAGCCAATAATAACGCCGTCTTTGTCAATTAGATAAACATTAGCTGCCATAAACTTGCTGAGAAGGCTGGTCACCTTATTGTAATCTACTTTCTCAGATTGTTGTAGCAAGAGATTTATTTCTCGCGTTTGTTTTAATAATGTTGTCACGGTCCAAGCCCGCCTTTCTATATACAAAAAAATGATTTTTTTTAGGATAAAGTCGTTACAGTTTTTTAACATCTCCTCCCTGATTGTTAACAGTTGTTATGCTACATATAATTAAATATACAAAACTCCTACCATATCCAGCAGGAGTTTTACAATTTTTGCCGTTACGAGGGATACGGTTATACAATCATAATGTAAACTAACGCTGCCTTAGTCTAGTCTAAATGCCGTCTTGCTGGAGCCGCACATAAGTGGGCACTGAATAGCCAAATATTTGCTTATCGATTTCGATATTAGCATAGGTGTAGAGCACTACCTGCTCCGAAATACGCTGGACAGTTCCTTCTAAAGTATAGCACACTCCACTGAGAAAATCATCCATCCGTTGCTGAGTGTCAAAATCAACTTGTTGGTAATTGGTAACAAGCGCAACATTACTTTTCAAATAGTCAGCATAAGCTTGTACATCGTCAAAGCCAGTTGGCAAATCAACGACTATCCTTAATTGTGCTGTTTGCTGACTATGTACGCGCAGCCTGGGCCGCTGCTTAAGTTCCTGAACAGGCGCTTCATTGACTGGCTGCTCTGCCTTAGCTGGCTCGATGCCTTCTTCGTTAGTTGGTAATAAGAAATTGGTTAATTTATCAATTAATCCGAGGGCCATGAGTAACGCCTCCTCTAAGGATGTCCTTCCATATCTTAATGACATTCGACATCATCTATGATAATTCCTTCAATACCTAGCCGAATATTCATGCAAATAGCAAAACAATGCAAAAATTCTCAGTAAATTGGGAATTTACCGGCAGAAAAAGACAACTTATTCTTTTTTATTATAGCAAAAAGACTACATCGATTATACCCTCCAGATTACACGAAATGGGATTACTATTTAAGTAATCCCATTTCGTGTAATCTTATCCTTGTGACTCTTTTTTCCGTTCACGTCCGCGCAGATGCCGGTCTAATATGGTTTTGCGCAAACGGGTGCTGTGTGGAGTTACTTCGACTGCTTCGTCATCGTTGATATATTCAAGGGCCTGTTCAAGACTCAAAATCCGCGGCGGTGTCAGACGTATACCATCTTCAGTACCGCTGGCCCGCATGTTAGTGGCATGCTTTTTCTTGCAGGGATTAACGTCCATATCCATTTCCCTGGCATTTTCGCCGACGATCATGCCCTGATACACTGCCTGACCAGGCACAACAAACATCGTTCCCCTGTCCTGAATGCTGTTAATGCCATAGCTAGTTGTTTCTCCGTCTTCGAAGGCGACGAGCGCACCTCGCGAACGGCCAGGAATATCGCCTTTATACGGCACATAGCCATGAAAGATATGGTGCATGATGCCATTGCCTTTGGTGTTTGTCAAAAACTCTGATCTAAAGCCAATCAGCCCCCGGGCCGGAACGATAAACTCCATGCGTAAATAACCGGCCAGCTCGACCATGTTGACGAGCTCGGCGCGCCGGGTACCTAGTGATTCCATAACTACTCCCATAAATTCCTGGGGAACGTCGATCGTCAGAAACTCCATCGGCTCACAGCGATTACCATTGATTTGCTTATAAATAACCCGAGGCTTGCCAATTTGCAGCTCGTAGCCTTCCCGACGCATCGTTTCAATTAAAATTGATAAGTGCAATTCACCCCGCCCGGCCACTTCAAAGCTATCCGGACTATCAGTCTCGCTTACCCGCAAACTAACATTAGTCTCGGCTTCACGGAACAGGCGGTCACGGAGATGGCGGCTCGTTACATACTGGCCGTCTCTGCCGGCAAAGGGGCTGTTATTTACTGAAAACACCATGGAAAGTGTCGGCTCGTCAATCCTGATTGTGGGCAATGCTTCCGGATGATCGGTATCGGCCACCGTATCGCCAATGTTGACAGCATCAAGTCCAATGACGGCAATAATGTCACCTAACTCCGCCTCTTTTACCTCTGCCCGTTTTAAGCCTTCATAGGTGTATAATCTGCCTATTTTAGTCTTGTTTTCACTTTCGCCGTTAAGAATCGTGACATTTTGGCCGGCGGTAATACGGCCTCTAACGACCCGGCCAATGGCAATCCGCCCGACATAATCATCATAGTCGAGCGTCGTGATCATGACCTGGAGCGGTCCATTGATATCACCGCGCGGCGCCGGGATCGTTTTTTCGATACATTCAAATAGTGGCTGCAGATTGTCGCTTTCGTCGGACATTGCCATTTTGGCAATACCGTCCCTGGCCGCCGTGTACACGACTGGGAAATCAAGCTGTTCATCACTGGCATCAAGCTCCATGAACAATTCCAATACTTCATCAACAACATCTTTAACCCGCTCGTCCGGGCGGTCAATTTTATTGACGACGACGATCGGCTTTAAATTCTGTTCGAGCGCTTTTCTAAGCACATATTTAGTTTGCGGCATAGGGCCTTCAAAGGCATCAACTAACAACAGTACACCGTCAACCATATTGAGTACCCGCTCTACTTCGCCGCCGAAATCAGCGTGTCCCGGAGTATCGACAATATTGATTTTGATGTCCTTAAACATTACTGCGGTATTTTTTGACAGAATGGTGATGCCTCGCTCCCGCTCAAGGTCATTCGAGTCCATGACGCGTTCAGCTACATGCTCATGAGCACGAAATACATTGCTTTGTTTTAGCATAGCGTCAACCAGAGTAGTCTTGCCGTGGTCTACGTGGGCAATAATGGCAACATTACGTAAATCTTTGCGTTCCATATAAAATAATAGTCCTCCCTATAATCAGCAAAAAGGATGCATCAAGCTGCACCCTTTTCTAGTGTCATGCACAATTCACTATATTATACCAGATGTTATATGTCAAATCAAATTTATAATAAATTAGCTGTTATACTGTCAAATCATGCAAAGTTTTCTTGATAAATGAACGGATTTTATCAATACGGCCCAGCACATCCTGAACTCTGCCGGCATTGCCAGCCACCAGATCTTCCAGCTTAAGCCGTGATTGGGCATATTCTCTTTCCAGTTCGGCAAGATGATCTCTCAGTTGCTGTACGGCAGGTTCAACAGTCATAACGGCCGACGGTTCAATCTCCCAGCTGCGCCCGGTAATGACAGCCGAGTCGCCATATTTAGGGATATAAGTCGACATGCCGAACTGATCGTTAATTAGGCGGGCAAATGGTTCCGACATATCTGCTTCACCATGCACAATAAAGATATTGGCCGGCTTAGTCTCAAAATGATCAAGCCAGCTAATCATTTGTTGCTGGTCGGCATGAGCGGAAAAACCATCAAGGCTATAAATCCGGGCTTTAACACTTATCTCCTCACCCATGATTTTGACTTTGCGGACACCTTCGAGCAAACGCCGCCCCATACTTCCTTGCGCCTGGTAACCGACAAACAAGATTGTGCTCTCTGACCGCCACAGATTATGTTTCAGGTGGTGCAATATACGGCCGGCATCGGCCATACCGCTGGCCGAAATAATGATCGCCGGTTTCCCTAATTTGTTAAGGCGCTTAGATTCTTCCGCAGTCTTGGTAAACGTCAATTGCGGCAGGATTAAAGGGTGGTCATTCTCGTTATACAGCATATCGTAGGCCTCGGCATCATACTCTTGCGAATTCTTCAGAAATATGTCTGTCGCCGAAATAGCAAGCGGGCTGTCAATAATGACCGGCATATCCGGAATCAAACCATCTTTAAACAATGTATGCAAGTGATAAAGCAGTGCTTGCGTACGACCGACGGCAAACGAGGGTATAATGACGTTGCCGCCTCTATCAACGGTTTCATTGATATATTGAGCTAACAGCTCAACAGGGTCGCTGGCATCATGTTGTCTGGCGCCATATGTCGATTCAATAACGACATAATCAGCTTGGGTAATGATTGCCGGATCTTTGATTAGCGGCTGACCGGGCTGGCCTAGGTCGCCGGAAAATAAGAATTTTGTTGTTTCACTATTTTCTGTCGCCATCACTTCAATCATCGATGAGCCAAGAATATGCCCTGCCTCCCTAAAGGTAATAGTCACTTCGTCAGACAGTTTTAGTGGCATATCGTATGCATTAGGTACAAACTGTTGCAGGGCGGAGTACGCTTCATCTACCGTATATAGCGGCTCAACCGGTTTGCGGCCGGCTCGCGCTCCTTTGCGATTGGCGATCTCGGCATCGAATTCCTGAATATGGCCACTGTCAGGCAGCATAATGCTGCACAGCTCTGCCGTTACTTTAGTCGAGTAGATCGGTCCGCGAAAACCCGACTTACATAACCGAGGAAGCAAGCCGCTATGATCAATGTGTGCATGAGTTAAGAGCACGCCGTCAATATCGGCCGGATTATAGAGAAAAGGCCGTCTGTTCAACGCAGCAATGATTTTTGAACCTTGGAACAGGCCACAATCAACTAAATACTTTTTTGTTCCGACTTCTAGTAAATAGGAAGAACCGGTTACCATACCGGCAGCCCCCAAAAAACTTACACGCATAGTATCAACCTCCTTTTTTCCGTAGCTTATTAATTTACTACTGTAAATTATAAGCTTAAATTCCATAATATTCTATTTTCTACATAATAAGTCGATTTCCTGCTAAAACAGGAAAAACCGGAGCATTTGCCTCCGGTCTCAAGATTGAAGTCATTAGTTAGATTACTTTTCCCCCAGCACTTTTACTTCAGGATGCAGCAAAACGCCAAACTGTTGATAAACATTATCCTGTACTTTGCTGATCAAGGCCAATACATCGTTAGCCGTCGCCCCGCCGGCATTAATAATGAAACCGGCATGTTTTGTTGAAACTTGCGCCCCGCCGACCGATGTCCCTTTCAGCCCCGCTTTCTCGATTAGTGTCCCGGCGTAATAGCCCTGCGGTCTTTTAAACGTACTGCCGGCGCTGGGCATTTCCAGCGGCTGCTTGCTTTCCCGCTTAGATGTGTACTCACTAAGCCGGTTACGGATAGAGTTGTCTTCCCCATTCGATAATCTCAGCTCAACCTCGCAAATAACACAATTATTATCCTGAAAAACACTGTGACGGTAACCAAACGCAAGCTCTTTTAAGGAAAATCGCCTAACTCGACCATTAGAACAAACAGCGGTGGCAGCCTGTACCACCTGGCTCATTTCACCTTCATAGGCGCCGGCGTTCATAAATACAGCGCCGCCAATGCTGCCGGGAATACCGATAGCAAATTCAAAACCGGTCAAGGCATTGGCAGCGGCATATTTTGATACGTCAGCCAGCAGCGCGCCGGCCCCGGCATAAAGAATACTGCCGCTATGCCGAATATAGCCCATGTGCGGGCCAAACTTAATAACAAGGCCACGAATTCCCCTGTCTAGCACTAAAACGTTTGACCCGTTACCTAGCACGGTGACCGGTACGTTATGCCGTTTTGCCGTATCGAGAACGGCGGCTATTTCATCGGTTGCCGCCGGAAATACGAGATAATCAGCTAGACCACCAATTTTGAACGTAGTGTGTTTGGACATAGGTTCATTTATCATCAGCCGCTCCGGGGGAATAGCTTTTTCTAATTCGGCAGCAAACGCCACAGGGCTCTTAACCAACATTTCATTTTTCGCCAAATAAATCCATTCCTTCGGCGACCGCATCGCCAATTATTTTGTAAATATCAGCCGCAATTTGCTGAAAGCGCATATGAGCATGAATAAAGTCTCTGGCTTTTGGATTAATAACAATCAATTCATACATTTTCTGCAACTCCTGAGACTGCTCTTTATCTTCAGGCTTACCGGCCATTACATCATATTCAGCAGCCAGTTTTTTCGCGAAAAAATCCTGCACCATTTTTTTGCTGGAGGGATCACGATCCAGCTGCTGCTTTGTTGCCAGAAATGCCTGATATTCCTCAGAATTTCTCAGGGTCCTTCCCAAATCATGGGCTTTGTCATGTATACTCATCGCGATTCCTCCAATATATCATCTATTTTATGCATGGCAAGTTTTGTTTATACGACTTAACTTTTCTTTAATAACTGTTGATAATAATCCTGCATTGTCTTGGCATCCTTTGCTTGGGTACCGGCCGACTCGCAGATAATTCGCGGTGTATATCCCTTGTCGGCAATCACTTCTAGCAAAGGTTGGTGCGGAGGGCCGTAAGGATCATTGAATGTCCAATGACGTTTCTCTCCACCTTTGGTATACTCAATCCGGCTAAAGTGAATATGCAAGTTGCTGGCCGTTTGCTCCCCAAGCTTCGCAGCGACTTGTTCAAATACGGCGGCAGCTTCCTGGTTCGTTAGGTACTGCCCACCGGTGACAGCATGTAAATGTCCGAAGTCGACAGCCGGCCGCACCCAGTCAGCTAGCGCGCATAGTTCCAGCACCTCGTCGAGCGATCCGAGCTGATTCTTCTTGCCCATCGTTTCCGGCAATAGCAGCGGCCCTGTCAAGCCCTCGCGCTCTGCGTCGTCAAGCACCTGGGCGAACAGGCGCTTAGCCCGTTCCATGGCCTGCCGCCGGTCTCCTCCCCTACCCGGCCCGCCGATATGAAAGACAATCCGGTCAGCATCCATCCATTTAGCCACCTCGAGTGTCCGCATAAAATGCCGTTTTGTATTACCGGCAATTGATTCATCTTCAGTAGCCAAACTTATAAAGTAAGGAGCATGGATACTCAACCTAACCCCATAGCGAGCGGCTTGCGCTCCCACTAATTCGGCCGTAGCCCGTCCGACATGTACGCCGCGGCTGCATTGATATTCATAAGCAGTTAGGCCTAGACCGGCCAGCCAGCAAGGCATCTCGGCCGACGCCTTAAAGCCGGCGTCATAGAAAGCATCAGGATTACCGGCCGATCCAAATTGTGCAACCATGTAGCCACCATCCGTTCGTGAATTCGTTTGTTCGATTGTTACAACTATACGAGTCCAGCAAAGTCTTGCTGCCGCAGCGCTTCATAAACAACAATAGCTACAGCGTTAGACAAGTTAAGCGACCTGGCATCAACGACCATGGGAATCCTCACACACTGGTCGGGATAAGCAGCTAGTAAAGCTTGCGGTAGTCCAGCTGTTTCTTTGCCAAACACCAGCATATCGTCGGGCTTATACTGAGCATCGTTGTAGCACCTGCCGGCTTTAGTCGTATTGAAATAGAACGTATGACAGTGATAGCGCGTCAACACCGCGTCAAAGCTTTCGTGCACATGCACGTTGACAAGGTTCCAATAATCAAGTCCGGCCCGTTTCAAGTAACGGTCTTCAATGGAAAAACCAAGCGGTTTGACCAGATGTAATTCACAGCCGGTAGCCGCACATAACCGGGCAATATTGCCGGTATTGCCGGGAATCTCTGGTTCTATCAGTACAATATGCATCAAAACAACTCCAGTTATCCTGTTTTAAAAAGGCCGAAGAAAATTATATTCTACACAAAAAATAAAAATCCTACCTCATTAAAGGTAGAATTCGCGATATCCAGGTGATGCCTTACTTGACGGCCGTGATGGTGCGATTAATGACGGCCGCGCCGGTAATTCAGCAAATCGACAAAGGCTTCCAGGCGGGTAATGACGCCAGCTTGCCCTGATTGTTCGTCAAAGGCCAGCGACAATACGGGGATGTTATGATCGTTACTAGCCTGGTGCAAGATGTTTTTTGCAATAATTTCAGGCATACAAGTAAAAGGAAAAACATGGACAATGCCATCAAACCTCTGTTTGGCCATACTGACGGTAGTCCCAATACTTTTAAGACCATGGCCGCCGATACTATGACCAAGATAAGGAGCTGCAATTTTAGCAATTTCATTATCTCTATCAATATAAGACCGGCTCCTGAATAAATGAGTCCGGACATAATTTGTTAGTGACATAGCACGGTGCACATGAGCTCCCAGCCGTCCCAGCCTACGGTCGAGATCTTGATTGACAAAATCTTCGAGCATGACATAAATCTCGCCCACTACGCCAATATTATACGGATTTTTATCATTTTTTTCAACAGCAAGCAACTTTTCCCGGTAAAGGTCGCTAATGACCCGCACTTCCCTGGGGTCAGCGGCAGAATCTATTTCGGCAACGGCTTGCTGGTACAGATGATCGCTTGTACCCGGGACTTGTTCCGTGGCCCGTACTTGGCGCAACACATCCTCGACTTCATCGAGGGTGCTCATTTTGGCTCCAGCTAGGGTAAAGGCCCGGTAAATCGTCGTCATGCTAATTTTAGGAGCCAACTGCCTGATTATTTTAATCACATCAAAGGCTGTTGGTTCAATTGTCACCATCGTGAAATTATAACCAAGTTCTTTGAGAATTTCCTGCTGGATCTGCGCATAATAGCCTAACCGGCAAGGACCTACCCCGCCGCAAGTAATAATTGTATCAGCCCCGGCCTCCAGAGCTTCAACATAATTACCAAGCGTTACTTTAAGCGGCAAACAGGCTGTTTCCGGCGCATACTTGGCCCCGATTTCCAGCGTTAGCTTGCTGATAGGCGGGGGCGGCAATACAGTCAGCCCCAGCCCGCTTAATAAACTTTTCAAGGTAACTGACAACGCCCCCATGTGTGGAAAGGTTGCGATCATTAGCGGTTCCTCCGTTTAAGCATATCGGTAAATGCTTCTATCCGGGTGAGCAGCCCGGCTTCAGCCGTATGCTCATCTAGGTTTAGCAGCATAAACGGGACATTGCCTGCCTGGGTACGGCGTTTTATTATCTCACTGATAAGCGAGTCGGGCCCACAGCTAAACGACGTTAAAAACACCAGGCCGTCGACAGCCTGTTGTCCAATTAGCGCCAATGCCGCCCCTGCTAACTCGTGACAATACGACCAATAAATTTTTTTATCGATACTGCGGGCGGCTTTATCGATCTGATCGGCCGGTACCATGTCCGGTGTAATGATATCTACCCCTGCGGCTAGTAATTTGTCTAAAGCGTTCATGCTAATAAACCTATCGTAAATCAGATACTTGTGTCCAATCAATCCGACTCGGATATTGGCGCTTTGCGCGACAGGCAGAGTCCGCTTAGCCTTGGCTTGCCGCCAGGCAAAATACCAGGCGCGGATGCTGAACGTCTTGCTTTGTCCCAGTCGGCGGCCGGTATCGATGACGGCATCAAGTATATCGGTACTGCGCTGGCGCAGACTGATATTAGGGTCAATAATCTCAGGCAAACCGCTGATATTGCTCCGGATAATATCAGGCAACCCCATAATTTTCGGACAGGTATATGTCTGACGAGCCACAGAGACGATCCGGGGTACAAACAGACAATCAGTTTTACCAGCAAGACTGGCAACATGACCAACATAGACCTTGAGCGGCAAGCATACTTCATCTAATACACCGCCACTATTTAACATTTCTTTAGTCGTTTCCCCTGATACAACTACCTGGGCGCCGAGACTTTCAAAAAAACTCTGCCACAAGCTGCCATATTCATAATACAAAAGCCCGCGCGGCAACCCTATTTGTATTGTTTGAGCCAAATTTACTTCCTCCATTCTTGCTACTCCGTACTAACAGCCCATTTGCCGCAGCGATCACCCCAGCGGGCGGCTACTTGTCCGTTCATAGTGATTTCAACTACCTCGCACCGATTGGGGCAACCGTCACATTCAAAGCTCCGCGGCATATAAGTATAATCAACGACTTCAAATCCCCGGAAGACGGTTGGCTTGCCGTCTGTTGCCTCACCGGCCAATAGCGCAGCGCCAATTGCTCCCATCACATTGTAATGCTGGGGCACAACGACCTGACACCCTAGGGCTTCTTCAAAGGCTCGTTTCATACCCGCATTGGCAGCTACACCGCCCTGAAACAAAACCGGTCCTTTGATATCTTTGCCTTTGCCGACATTATTGATATAATTTCGAGCCAGCGCCTGACATAGACCGTTGATGATATCACACATCTGCTGGCCTGTCTGCTGCTTGTGAATCATATCTGACTCGGCAAACACGGCACAACGCCCGGCTACTCTGACAGGTGTCGTCGACGCGAGCGCCTTGTCGCCAAATTGCTCGATCGGGATATTGAGCCTGACTGCCTGCTGATCAAGAAACGAGCCTGTTCCGGCGGCACAAACGGTGTTCATGGCAAAGTCAGTGACAACGCCGTCTCGAATGATAATCATTTTAGAATCCTGGCCACCAATTTCGACGACCGTTTTAACGTTTGGTTCGACATGCATTGCGGCAACAGCATGGGCTGTTATCTCGTTTTTGACAGCATCACCGCCTACCATTACTCCGGCTAAATGACGACCGCTGCCGGTTGTGCCTACTGCCTTAACGACTAACGAGCTGTTACGCTCTTTTATTGTTCTAAGACCGGCCTGAACAGCTGCAATCGGTTGCCCCTGGGTTCTTACATACAATGTATCTACAACTTGTCCGCCGGTATCTAGTACGGCAATGTTAGTGCTGACTGAGCCAACATCTATACCCAGGTAACCGTCTGAAGGCTGCTGCATATCGATCCCTCCCTCTAGTTGGTATACATTGGTATTATTCGCCGTAAAATGGGGAGATATACTTGCGGAGCACAAATCATACATTATAGAGAAACGGCAATGAGAATATGCCATGGCACGCGCATGTTGATTAACCAGAAAAAACCAAAAAGAAAAAATGGATTAGCGAGGAAAAAAAGGTGTATCGCCACCTGTCATTCTAATGGAAGTTGGTAACGCACAAGTAGAATATTCGTGGCGCTGGAGAATCTCTTTTATTTCTTCTTCCGTTAGCAGTTGTTTTAATATAGTTAGAAATGTGGTATGCTGTCTTATGAAGAACACTTCTTTTCTGATTATCATTGTTTTAGCAATCTTGATTATACAGATTTTGCATTCTCTGTCTTTCCCGTTTTTGGTTAATCAACACGCGTGATACCATGGAATATGTCATGAGGAGGAACTATTATGACAGGTGAAACGGTTAAACATGTATTTCCTGGCGGTAATACCCCCAAGGCTTTTTTTCTTATTATGATTACCTCGTTCCTATCGATGCTGCCCGGATTTTCTTATTAAAAGGAGGACCTGGTGTCGGTAAATCTACTTTTATGAAAAAAATCAGTCAGGAATTGCTTGAACGGGGATTTAAGGTTGAGCATCATCATTGTTCAAATGACCCGGGCTCTTTGGACGGCCTCGTTATTCCAGCTCTCAAAATAGCCCTGGTCGATGCTACCGCGCCTCACACTATTGACCCGAAATATCCGGGTTGTATTGATGAAATACTAAACCTTGGCGAGTACTGGGATGAACAAAAAATAACAGCTAACAAAGCTGCCATCGTCAGTTGCACCAAAGAAATCAGTAAGCGGTTTCAGCGCGCCTACCGGATGCTAAAAGCGGCTAAGTCCGTGTATGATGATTGGGAAGCGGCCAACGGCGAGGCTATGGATTATATAATTGCCAATCAAAAAGCGGCCGGCCTTATTGAAAGATTATTTACCGGCATAACAACTGTAGGCCAAGGCAACAACCGGAAATTATTCGCTTCAGCCCTGACGCCGGTTGGGCCGGTAAACTATATTGAATCAATTGTCAGTGGCTTTTCATCCCGTACGATTATCACCGGGCCACCGGGAACAGGTAAGGCGACGCTACTGGAAAAGGTTGCCGCCACTGCCATTACCAAGGGTCTGGATATAGAAAGTTATTATTGCCCGCTTGATCCGCTCAAAATTGAACACATCATCATACCATCGTTAGATGTAGCAATAACGACATCGATACCGCCACATAATCAGCAGAACAACAGCGCCGCAACAATCATCGACATGAGCGATTGCCTTGACAAGGAAATCGTTAGCAGGCTGGAGTCGGTGACCGATTATGACCGTACTGCTTTTTGGGAGTTCTTTGGTAAGGCCGGCGCGTACATCAGCGAAGCTAAAAAGCTGCACGATAAATTAGAAACATACTACATACCTAATATCCATTTTAGCAGCGTCAATTCCCTCAGGGATAAGACGCTGGCGCGAATACTGGAGTATCCGATAAGCAATGACGAAAGGTAGCTTGAGCCTATAAATTTTAATCTTTATATTTTTCTTAAGACGATGTATAATTATATGTAAGATTATTGATCTGAGACAGGGTGGCCAGCCCCCTGTCAAGGATACTAAAACCTGTCACTAGTCTGAAGCAAGGGCCGCTAAGCCTACGCCCAGGAAGATGGAGGAAACAATATTGGCTAAACGAATTGGAGTAATTGGTATTGTAATTGACGAGCCAAAAAACATTGCAGATAAAGTCAACTACATTATTAGCGATTACAGCAGGATCATCATTGGCCGTATGGGTATTCCCCGGCATGATGCCGGCGTTAGTGTCATGGCTCTCATTATTGAGGGTAATACCAATGAAGTGGGGGCACTGACCGGCAAACTTGGCAATCTTCCCGGCGTTACTGTCAAGTCGGCTCTTACTGCCAGAGAAGCGGCAGTTAAAGGGGAGAAACAAAATGATTGATAACACCCAACGTACATCTGACGGATTTATTGATGATGCTTTAATTGACAACCTTCTTACGGAGGCTAAAACAAAGTCTCATGACAAAAATTATGTCCGGGCAATTATTGCCAAAGCCCGCCAATACCATGGTCTTTCGGCGGCTGAGGTAGCCGTCTTGCTTGAAACGACTGACGCTGAGCTGGAAGCTGAGATGTTTGCGGCAGCTTCTGCTGTGAAACAAGCTATCTATGGCAACCGGATTGTATTATTTGCTCCGCTTTATATTTCGAGCCACTGTATCAACAACTGTACGTACTGCGGATACCGCGCCGGTAATGATCAGCAACTGCGCCGCCGTCTAACGCTTGAAGAAATTAAAGAAGAAGTTGAGATATTAGAATCGCTGGGACATAAACGTCTGGCTGTAGAAGCTGGCGAAGACCCGGCCAACTGTCCAATCGAATATGTAATCGACTCAATCCGCCAAATCTATAGCATTAAAGACGGTAACGGCAGTATCCGGCGTGTTAATGTTAACATTGCCGCTACCACTGTCGAGGAATACCGCAAGTTAAAAGAAGTTGAAATTGGCACTTATATTCTTTTCCAGGAAACATACCATCGTCCCACTTACGCTGCCTTACACCCGACAGGCCCTAAGCGCGATTATAACTGGCATACAACTGCTATGGAACGGGCCATGCAGGCCGGCATTGACGATGTCGGTATTGGCGTACTCTATGGGCTGTACGATCATAAATATGAAACTGTGGCCATGTTCCTGCATGCTGAACATCTTGACAAAACGCAAGGGGTCGGCCCGCACACCATTTCGGTACCCCGTATTCGTCCGGCAAGTGGTATGGACTTGACTAATTTCCCTCATTTAGTCGATGATGAGGCTTTTAAAAAGATTGTGGCCATCATTCGCCTGGCCGTTCCCTACACCGGCATGATTTTGTCGACTCGCGAGTCATCGGAGCTAAGGGACGAGTTGATCCGCTATGGTGTATCTCAAATTAGCGCCGGTTCTTGCACCGGTGTTGGCGGCTACCATCAAGTTTATAAAGAACAGGAAGCAGATGCTCCGGCTAAAGGGTTGCAGTTTGAAACCGGCGACAACCGCTCACCGCAGCAAGTTGTCACGATGCTGTGCGAGCAGGGCTTTATCCCCAGCTACTGTACTGCCTGTTATCGCCAGGGCCGTACCGGCGACAGGTTTATGAGCCTTGCTAAAAGCGGTGAGATTCAAAATGTCTGTTTGCCAAACGCCCTCTTAACGTTCAAAGAATATCTCCTTGACTACGCCGACCCGGCAGTAAGGGAAATCGGTGAAAAAACGATCGAAAAGCATCTGGCCAATATTCCGGTCGCTGCCACCAGACAGGCTGCCGCCCAGCGCCTCAAGGAAATTGAAACAGGCGTGCGAGATTTATATTTTTAGCATGTAATGCAAGACAAGAGCCGTGTTGAAACGTTCTTCAACACGGCTCTTGTCTGCCCCTAGCCTAATAGCTGGTTACGCCGATTCTTTTGGCCCCATTCACACATAGTATTTAACACTCGATGCTTTCGAAATTGTCTTATTTATTTACTACATTTATTGGATTGCCGCCAAGGAAGGCTGCAAAATTATCTACTGCAATATCCATAAGGCGTTTACGGCTTTCCTTCGGCGCCCAAGAAATATGCGGGGTAATGATGCAATTTCTTACCTTTAACAAAGGATTATTTCCCTGAATCGGTTCGGTAGATACAACATCTAAGCCCGCAGCATACACTTTACCGGAATTTAACGCTTCTGCCAAATCCGCTTCATTAATCAGTTGGCCCCTAGAATTGTTAATAATGATAACGCCGTCTTTCATTTTTGCTATATTGACCTTGTTAATAATCCCCTCAGTTGATGGCAATAATGGGCAATGTAGACAAATAACATCAGACTGGGCAAACAGCTCCTCAAGCGAGACATATTCCGCAATCATAGCTCCAGCATTGCTTGCGTACTCATCATAAGCGATCACTTTCATCCCCAAAGCTTTAGCCACGCGGCCTGTAGCTTGTCCAATACGCCCTAATCCAATTATTCCCATGGTCTTTCCAGACAATTCAATTAGCGGATAATCCCAAAAGCACCAATCCGCGTTATTTTCCCAGCGGCCTTCGTAAACAGCTTGACTATGATGCGCTACATGATGGCAAACTTCCAGCAACAGCGCAATTGCAAACTGTGCAACAGCAGCAGTTCCATAAGTAGGAATATTACAAACTACAATCTTTTTTGCTTTTGCTGCACTTACATCAATGACATTGTACCCAGTTGCCAGGACTCCAATATATTGAAGATTCGGGCATGCCTCAATCGTCACTTTATTGATAGGTGTCTTATTGACAATAACGGCCTCAGCTTTGCCGATACGCTCAATAATTTTTTCAATGGGGGTTCTATCATAAACAGTTAATTCTCCTAGTTTTTCAAAACCATCCCAGCTTAAATCCCCGGGGTTTTCGGTATAACCATCTAAAATTACAATCTTCATATGCTGCTCCTTTAAAAACAGCATAACTGAAGCAGCAGAAATATGGCCGAGCAGTTATGCTGTATTCATTGAAAAACTTTTGATCTTTTTCCATGCATAAGAAATGCCGGCACTTAGCGGAAAAAAGTGCGATGGAGTGCGGACAATCCATAATGCTTCTTAGCTATTCTTTTTGTTTATTAACATCATTTGGCGAGGGCTGTTCAATGGTTGACTGCTCCAGCATTAACAATGCGTCCCGCCGCTTTTTCGCTGTTGCAAAAAAATGATGCAAGCTGGCCCGGTCGCCTTGACGAACCGCCACGGCGATTTGGCCAATCATATTACACAATTTCTCCAGATTGTCGGCAATCGGCACGGTATTTGTCATACAGACATCGGCCCACATATCAGCATTGGAAGAGGCAATACGGGTTGTATCCCGAAAGCCGCCGCCAGATAGCTTGACACTGCTGTCCTCATCCTCGGCATACATCAGTAAGTTTACAAGGGCAGCTGCCCCAATATGCGGTATATGGCTAATCAAGGCTACCGACCAATCATGCTGGGCAGCATCCATCACGGTGATGATAGCCCCTGTCCACGCAACAACCTTGCGTACGGCTTCAATCGCCGCCGCATTGTTATATGTGTCGTCCGGAATAAGAATATACCATTTTTCCTTGAAAAGCGTTGCTTCTGCTGCCTCGATGCCGCTTCTCTCCCGCCCGGCCATAGGATGTCCCGGCACATAGGCGACACCTGAAGGCAATAGGGCTAAAATTTCTTTAATTAAGTATCCCTTCGTACTGCCGGTATCCGTCAGAATAGCACCTTGTTTTAGATAAGGCGCTATTTCTTTGACTAATGCCGGTACCTGCAGCACAGGTGTACAGAGAAATACCATGTCGGCGTTAACTACACCGGCCTTAAAATCGGAAGTTACGACATCGGCGGCGCCACGCTGTCTGGCCTTGACGAGCGACAGCTCATTGGTGTCCACCCCTGTCACTTCGATCTTTCCATCTTGAGCTGCTTTGAATGCCAGCCCTAACGACCCGCCAATCAAACCCATGCCAATAATTGTAATCCTGGTGACAGATTTCCTCATAGCAAGTCCCTGCCCATAACAGAAGCAATAGCTTTTACTTCATCCATCAGAGTCTGAAAGTTTTTAGGCGTCAGCGATTGATTGCCGTCAGATAAGGCTTCGGCCGGCTGAGGATGAACCTCGATCATCAGCCCGTCACCCCCGGCGGCTATTGCGGCTCGAGACATAGGCCGCACAAGCTTCCATAGGCCGGTACCGTGGCTGGGGTCGACGATAACTGGCAAATGACTTAAATTTTTAAGGGCAGCGACAGCACTGAGGTCGAGCGTGTTGCGAGTATAGTCTTCGTATGTTCTGATGCCACGTTCACAGAACATAACATTGTAATTGCCTTCACTCATAATATATTCGGCTGCATGCAGCCATTCATTAATCGTCGCAGCAATACCGCGCTTTAGCAGCACCGGCATGCCGCTTTTGCCTACTGCCTTTAATAGCTGAAAGTTTTGCATGTTCCGGGCCCCGATTTGCAGTACATCGGCATAGGCGCCGACTACCGGCACCGACTCAATATCAACAACTTCGGTAACAATCTTAAGACCCGTCACATCTCGTGCTTCAGCCAACATTTCCAGTCCCTTTTCTTCCAACCCCTGGAATGAATACGGCGACGTACGCGGCTTGTATGCGCCTCCACGCAAAAATTGAGCCCCTGCGGCTTTGACAATTCTCGCTGACTCCAGCAATTGTTCCCGGCTTTCTACGGCACACGGCCCGGCCATAACGGTTATGTTCGTACCACCGACAAAAATACCACCAATATCAATAACAGTATCTTCGTTTTTAAATTCCCGGCTGACAAGCTTATATCCAGCCGTAACCGAAACAGTCTTCTCTACACCATCCATCGCTTCTAATGGAAGTTGCGCCATCAGCTTCTTCTCGCCAATGAGGCCAATAATCGTACGGAATTTGCCCTCTGACAAATGGACTTTCAAGCCTGCGCCGGTTACCTTGGCTATCACTTGTTCAATTTCATTTTGCGTTGCTCCCTGGCTCATTATAATAATCATTCTATCGCCTCCATAAAAAAATAAAAAAGCCCCATCCCTAATACAGGGACGAGACTCTACTCGCGGTACCACCCTGCTTGCTAAATAGCAAGCCGCTTTTTTCAGGTACGGGAAAAATCCGATACCCTAGCCTATAATAACGGTGGCCTCCGGCGCAGTCTACTTGAAAACTTTCGACCTGCTACTCACGGGTGTATTTCAATAAGTACGCCTACCGAGTCACACCGACCCTCGGCTCTCTGAAAATAGCGCAACTAATTTACTTATCCCGATCATTGCATTTACATATACTGTTATTCCCGATGATAACAGAGAATAAGACTACTGTCAAGAGTCTTATTCTTTATTTTTGTCCTCTTTACAAAATTTAAGACTATACCACTCAGCGCCATGCTCAGGCAATTGCTGCCAGCCGGCCTTGACTAGGCGGCTGACGAGACCTGCTAACGCTTCTTGATGACGTCTATTTTTTTCGTCAGGGCTAAAGGAGCACGACATAATTTCAATTTTAGCCGACTTCTTGATGATGTTATCGACGTCTTTCTCGCTATTATTCGTCTGTAAACCGGCAGCATCTGATCTTCGGGCTTGGAATTCACCAATATCCTTGGGAAATATTCCCCAGCGCTCTCCGGTAACTTGATAGATAATTTCACAATACATGCTGGCTAACTCCTATTTGTAAAACTTATGAGTTCGAAGGGAGAAAGCGGCGTTTTTCCTTCGACTTATTTCCCGCTATATTCTGCCAGTGCTCGCGCTAACTGATCAGGGCAGGAGGACGGTTTATTTCCACATTTTATTCCCTTTAGCCTCCTGATAACGTCTTCTACCTTCATGCCCTCAGCAAGCTTGCTGATCGCCTGAAGGTTGCCGTCACAGCCTGACTGAAACTTAATACCCTTGACGATTCCATCTTCAACGACAAATTCTATTGTTTTGGCACATACGCCGCTAGTTCTATACATAGTCACCGTTACTCACATTCCTTCTTCAGAGATATGGTATTTATTATAGCATAAATCTGAGGATACAGCATCGAATTTTACAATCAAAGTCGGCGCGCTGCATCAATCAGTGGCGGGACAACCTGTTTTTTTCGCGACAATACACCAGGCAAATACCAGATGTCATCTTGTTGACTCTTACCAAAGGCGGCGGCGATCAACCCTGATGGCTGACCAAAATAAAGCAGGTAAGTAGCCCCATCCAATATGCCGGTTATCAGCAATATCGCCATATTATATTGTTCTTTCTCACAGAGTACCTGCAAGGCTGCTCGAACTTGCTTGCTCTGCTGCAACACGCCCTCAGGGCTCATAACTGATATCTGACTAATCGACATATAATACTCACCAATCTGGAATTCCTTGAGGTCTGTGGCTATGATATCAGCCGGAGTCAACTTGTCGATGATCGAACCGGCCTTCAGCATTGCCATACCGAATTGCTCAATATCAAGCTCGGCGATCGCGGCCAGCTTATGGGCAGTATTGCGGTCCTTATCGGTCGCTGTCGGGGATTTAAACAATACTGTATCCGAAATGATGGCGGCAAGCAACAATCCGGCAATCGTTTTAGGGATGGTTACATTACGGTGCCAATGCATATTGGCGACTATCGTAGCCGTTGATCCCACCGGCTCATGCCGGATAAAGATCGGCTCACTTGTTTCCAGCCCACCCAGCCGGTGGTGGTCGACAATCTCAACAATTTTTACTTCTTCAATGCCTTCAACGGCCTGCGAACGTTCATTGTGATCGACTAGAATTATTTGATTGCGTTCCGGCATAATCAGCCGGTCACGATCAATCAGTCCAATCATTTTTCCATTCTGAACTACAGGGTAATTACGGTAGCCGGTACGGATGATAACGTTCTTAATATCGGCGACCATGTCATCAGGCTTAAATGAAGTAACCTGCTGTTTCATTACTTTTCTCACCGGAATGCTCTGGTTAATCAACCGAGCGCAGGTATACGTATCGTAAGGGGCTCTGATGATGTACGTTCCCGCTGCCCTGGCCGCCCTTTCTACCTCAGCCTCCACTTCAAAATCACTGGTGACAATGAGGCAGGCAACGCCGACTTCAATACAGGTAAGCTGCACATTGGTACGGTTGCCGACAAGCACGATATCTCCAGCCTTAATCATTTCGACTACCGTCTCGGACCGGGAAGCGGCAATTTTAACACTGCCTTCAATTCTGTCGGATAAGTCGCCACCACAAACTAACGTACCTTGTAAGCATCGTAGAATGCCGGCATAATCAACTCCCGTCTCCCGGAAATCTTGTATACCTAGTTCATTGACATAACGCTCGGCCAGATCGCCGACAGTTACAATACCTACTAAGCTACCATCGTCTGTGACGACAGCAATCGATTTTACATTATGCTGCTTAATCAGCTGACCAAGCGTTCGCAATGTATCCGAGGGATGAATCGTCACAATTTTTTCATGCATCACATCTTTAGCCCGCGGGTACATATCTAGGATAAGCTGTGGCGGCTGTATATTAAAAAAATTAAGCACATGCCGGGTTTCAGCATTTATTTTGCCAGCCCGAGCCGGCACAACATGCTCACCTAAAGCGTTTTTAAGATGAGCATAGGCAATAGCTGAACAAATAGAATCTGTATCTGGATTACGATGACCGATTACATAAACAGGTTTGGACAAACAATCTCACTCCCTGGACTTTAATCTCCTTCTACGCTCTGGCGCATTCGCCGGTTTCCCCTTTCATAATAGCTAAGCCGTGGTCTAACGCCGGCAGGACAGCCTCAAGACATTCCCGTACACCTTTTGGACTGCCGGGCAGATTGATAATCAGCGTCCTGTTGCGCAGACCGGCTACCGCTCTTGACAACATCGCCCGCGAGGTTACCTCCAGCGATTTGGCCCGCATAACTTCAGGAATACCTGGCGCAAGCCTGTCAATGACGGCCAGCGTCGCCTCTGGCGTGACATCCCGCGGCCCAAAGCCGGTGCCGCCGGTCGTAAGAATAAGATCGATCTTGAAATTATCGGCCATATCGATCATGGCCTGACTAAGCGCATCGCGCTCGTCAGGGACAATTATATAGCGTTTTACTTGGCCAAGCCCAGAGAGCATCTCGGCAATAGCCCGGCCGCTCAAGTCCTCCCGTTTACCGCGTGCGCCTTTGTCACTGGCAGTAATAATACCAATACTAAACATTTTGGATCACCTCAATCAGATCACCGACAGCCACCAGGCCGCCGTTAACAACGATGGCGAATATTCCCTCTTTCGGCATAACGCAATCACCAGCCTGATAGTAGATATTGCAACGAGTGTGACATTCTTTACCGATCTGGCTTACCTCCAGCAGAGCATCACCAATCTTTAGCCGCGTACCGATCGGCAAAACGGGTAAATCAAGTCCATGGGTCGTAATGTTCTCGGCAAAATCGCCAGGGTGAACATCAAGTCCCATTTTTTGCATTTTTTCGATGCTCTCTAAAGCCAGCAAGCTAACCTGACGGTGTTGGAAACCGGCATGAGCATCGCCTTCAAGGCCCAGACCAGGCAGAAGGTTGGACTGACCGATATTCTTTTTGCGTTCCCCTTTATTTTTACTTGTGCAAACAGCAACAATTTTTCCTTGCATAGATTTAATCTCCCCTCGTATAATCACCGCTTTTACCGCCTGATTTGGCCAGCAGCCGGATATATTCGATCGTCATGCCTTTATCTACCGCTTTGCACATATCGTAAATCGTCAGGGAGGCAACCGAAACGGCGGTCAGTGCTTCCATCTCAACACCGGTTTTACCTGTCGTTTTAACGACGGCCTTGATTTCTATAGCATTAGCTCTGTCATCAATATTAAATTCCAGATTAACGCCCGTCAATAACAACGGATGGCACATCGGAATCAAATCCCATGTCTTTTTGGCTCCCATGATTCCGGCTACCTGAGCAACCCCTAAAACATCTCCTTTGCCCAACGCTCCTTGTTTTACCAATTCAAGCGTAGACTTTTTCAGCGTAATCCGGCCTTCAGCCACGGCTTCCCGTTTTGTTTCGTCTTTGACAGTTACGTCAACCATACGTGCCTTGCCGGCATGATTAAAATGTGTAAGTTCCATTAATGCGTCTAAGCTCCCTTCTCAAGCAACTTATCTATTCAAGTCAATCGAATTTATAGTTAGCCGTCTCCAACAGACGGAATTTCTTAAAATTATCCGCCAATTTGGGACATCTTCCGTAAGAAGTTTGTTGGCCCATCGTCATTGGCTAACGTATGACCCTGTGGCTTGTTATTTATCGTATGATAAAAAATGGTCGCAATCTCAGCATCATTGGCACCGCTGCGTAATGCAGTCCTGACATCAATCTCCTGATTAGACAGCAAGCACGGTTTAAATTTACCATCGGCCGTCAGGCGAACTCTGTTGCACATATCACAGAAATGTTCAGATATCGGCGTAATAAAGCCAAACGAGCCTTTGGCCTGTGGTAATTTAAAATATTTTGCCGGGCCATTGCCGCGGATATTAAGGGTCGGTTGGAGAATGCCCTGGCCGAAAGTATTAATAATGGCTTTAATTTCTTCAATGCCTGGACCTGGTGCGACCTGGCTCTCACCGACCGGCATATATTCAATGAATCGGACAGATACCGGCTGGCGGTAAACCAAATCGACGAAATAGGCTATGTCTCGCCGTGTAACAATGCTTGTCAACACAACATTAATTTTCACCGGTGATAATCCCGCCGCCAGCGCCGCCTGCATTCCCCTGAGCGTTTCTGTTACATCACCGCCACAGGTGATTATGCGAAATTGTTCAGGATCAACTGTATCAAGACTAATATTGACCCGGTTTAATCCGGCTGCTTTAAGCTTGTCCGCCATACTGGCGAGCAAGGCGCCATTCGTTGTCAGCGAAATATCGGTAATAGCCGGCAACTGCGCGATATTGCGGATAAACTGAATAATGCCCCGCCGCACTAGTGGCTCACCGCCTGTTAAGCGGATCTTACTGACGCCGTAACAACTAACAATCCGGATAATCCGGAGCAATTCTTCATAAGTGAGAATATCGTCATGCTTGAGCATTTTTACGCCTTGCGGCGGCATACAGTATGCACACCGAAAATTACAGCGGTCAGTTACTGAAACTCGCAAGTAATTGATTTGGCGGTTATGGCCGTCATGCATGTTATCAGTCCTTTAACGTGTTGTTGAGTACATTGAGCTGTAG
>Ga0153941_1000227_pt1 | contig 26243 bp, 18 predicted proteins | sample TSNJ025MetaG_FD_104733 | JGI IMG/M metagenome (GOLD analysis project Ga0153941, IMG submission 104733) | Attine ant fungus gardens microbial communities from New Jersey, USA - TSNJ025 MetaG | ecosystem: Host-associated > Fungi > Mycelium > Unclassified | place: USA: New Jersey, Brendan T. Byrne...
AAAGAAGAAATAGTTCAAATAGCAGATAATTGCGTTAGTATTTTTAATCATTTACTAAAAGAATGTTTATTCTTTTTTAAAAATAAAAAATCATTTCAAGAAAATTCATGATTATTTAATAATTTTTTTATTTTGTTAGATAAAATTGGTTTATTAAATTTAAGTTTAATGTTCTCTCCTGAAGAACGGGCTTTTATTAGAGCAGTTAGTATATTATTTGTTAATAATGCTTTACCTAAATTAAAGAAATTTAATTTTTATTATTTAGAAATATTAGATTTAGAAAAACAAGATTTAGAAAAAAGAGAAAGAGATTTATTAAGTTAACTTTATTAATTTGAAATCTCAAAATATATCTAAAAAATATTGTATTTTATTCCAATTTATAATATAATATTTAGACTAGAAAATAAGCCTAAGACAGCAACGGACACAAGTCTTAATCATGTTGCCCAGGTAAATTCCATGTTTTCTTTATGTGGTAATTAATACTCGGGTTCACTCGAGTTTTTACATTGCTTATAATCTAGTAACAAAATTCTAGAAGAAGGAGGTGTAATTGATGCGCCCAGCAATGGTAGAAAAACAAAAAATTATTAATCAAATTCATGATCAAATTACGAAAGCAAAAACAACAATTGTTGTTCAATATCAAGGATTAGATGTAAGTTTATTAAGTCAATTAAGACATGAACTAAAGCAAGCCGGAGCCGAAATTAAAGTTTATAAAAACAATTTAGTTAGTCGTGCTTTGAAAGATAGCAAGTTTACTGATTTAGATCAATCATTAATTGGTCCAAATGCATTTGTTTTTGGTTTTGAAAATGATTTAAAGACTGCGAAAGTTTTATCAGATTTTGCTAAGAAAAATAAGTTGTTAAAACTGAAAGCCGGTATTTTTGATAATAAAGTAATTGATCAAAAACAATTACTAGTTATTGCATCATTACCACCAAAAGAAATCTTATTATCAATGTTATTGAGTGTCTTACAAGCACCTGTCCAAAAATTAGCAGCAGCATTTGATGCAGTTGCAAAACAAAAAGACCCATCAATTAAATAATAATTAAGAATAATATATAATAAAAGGAGAAAATAAAATGGAAAAATTAACTAATGCCGAAATCATTAAGCACGTTAAAACAATGAGTGCTTTAGAATTAAAAGAATTGGTTTCTGCAATTGAAGCAGAATTCGGTGTAACAGCTGCAGCAGCAGTTGTAGCAGCACCAACAGGAACAGCAGATGCTGCTCAAGAAGAAAAGCAAGCAAGTTCAATCTACTTAAAAGAAGTAGGAGCTGCTAAAGTTGCCGTTATTAAATTAATGAAAGAAAAATTAGGAATGGACTTAATGTCTGCTAAAAAAGTAACTGATGCTGTTGCTGAAAAACCACAATTATTAAAAGAAAATGCCTCACCTGCTGAATTAAAAGATTTAGAAGAAGCTTTCAAAGCAGCTGGAGCAGTTGTTGAAATTAAATAAATTTATTAAAACAAAAAATTTAAGATAACTAAAAACCAGTTTTTGAACTGGTTTTATCTACTTAGATAATCTCTAAGCAAATTGTGTTATATTTGACTATATATAACAAAAAAATAAAAAAACGAATTGGAGCTGGCCAATGGAATATACAACAAAGAAGTTTGGACATTATGCGTCAAGAAGAGATTATACAAAAGTTTCTGGTAATTTAGATTTACCTGACTTGATTGCAATTCAAAGAGATACTTACGATTGATTTAACAAACAAGGAATCCAAGAAGTATTTGATGATATTTTTCCAATTACTGATAATGATGATCGGACAATTCTTTCTTTACTAGATTGAAAATTTCGGACACCTCGAAGATCAATTAAAGAAGCAAAAGAAGAATCAAAAAATTATGAAGCACCATTATATACGAAATTATCATTAGCAATATCTGATAGTAATCGTAAATTACCAATTACCCCAAAAGAAAATATTTTACAATACTTAACTCGTTGAATTAAAGAACAATTTAATATTACTAATATTATTGAACCAAAAATTAGTGGTGATACTTATTATTTTGAAGAAAAAACGCCACATAATAATGGTGATTTTTCAAATATTGAAATTATTGTGCAACAAAGAACTGATCAAGAATTAGTTGTTGATTTTAATTTAACTCGTGAAGGTGATGTTTTCTTAGGTGATTTTCCAATTATGACTGATAAAGGAACTTTCATCATTAATGGTAGTGAAAAAGTTGTGATTTCACAATTAGTTCGTTCACCTGGTGCTTATTTTAAAGTTGAAGTTGATGCTAAAACTGGATTAAAAAAATATTTTGGTGACTTAATTCCTTCAAGAGGAACTTGATTAGAATTAGAAACTGATACGAAAAAGAATAAACTAATTAAAAATAAAAATGCTTTAAAAGAAATTATCCAAATTAAAGTTGAAAAGTCAAGAAAAATTCTTGTGACAACATTATTAACAGCATTAGGTTTATCAAAAGTTGATATGCTTGATATTCTTGGTAATGATGAAATTTTATTAAATACTTATCAATATGATGAATATTCAACATGAGAAACTGCTGTTCAAGAAGTTTACAAAAAAATTAAAGCTGGAGAAACTGCAAGTATTGATGGTGCTTCAAAGTTTTTATTTGGTTTATTATTTGATCGTAAAAAATATGATTTAACTAAAGCCGGAAGATATAAGTTAATTAAAAAATTAACAATTACTGATCGTATTTTGAATAAAACTATTGCTCAAGATATTAAAGATAATAAGGGTAATATTGTAATTAAAAAGAATACTTTAATTGACAAAACTAATATTGAAGTTTTAAAACAGGCCTTAAATAAAGGTGCTTGTTTAATATCTTTAAATTCAGTTGCTAATTCTGAACAAAATCAACATCAACTACAATTAGTTAAAATTTATAAAGATAATGCTGAACAAATTGAAGAAAATATCATTAATGTTGTTGGTGTTACTAACTCTAATGTTGACAGTATTACAATTGCTGATATTGTTGCAACTTTATCATACATTTTGAATTTTATTCATGGTGTTGGTAGTGAAGATGATATTGATCATTTAGCTAATCGTCGTGTGCGAACTGTTGGTGAATTATTACAAAATCAATTCCGAATTGGGATGGGAAGAATTGAAAAAAATGTTAAAGAAAAGATGGCAACAACTGACATTGACAGAATTAAGCCAACTAATATTACTAACAATAAGCCATTAACAGCGGTTGTTGGTGAATTCTTTAACTTATCACAATTATCACAATTTATGGATCAAACTAATCCTTTGGCTGAATTAGCAAACAAAAGAAGACTAACTGCTTTAGGACCAGGTGGTTTATCTCGTGAACGTGCTAGTTTAGAAGTTCGAGATGTGCACTATTCTCACTATGGAAGAATTTGTCCGAGTGAAACTCCTGAAGGACCAAATATTGGTTTAATTAGTAACTTGGCAACTTATGCGCGAGTAAATCAATTTGGATTCATTGAAACACCATATCGAAAAGTAACTAATAATAAAGTAACGAATGAAGTTGTTTATTTAACAGCGGGCGAAGAAAAAAATTATATTATTGGTCAAGCTAATATTGAACTTGATAACAATAATAATATTAGTAGTAAGAGTGTTATTGCTCGTAATAATGGTGAAAATATTATTGTTAGTCCAAGTGAAATTGATTTTATTGATGTTTCACCAAAACAAATTGTTTCAATTGCAACAAGTTGTATTCCATTCTTGGAAAATGATGATGCTAACCGTGCTTTAATGGGAGCTAATATGCAAAGACAAGCAATTCCATTATTAAAGCCAGATGCACCAATCGTTGGAACTGGAGTTGAACATGCAGTTGCACGTGATTCAGGATTGGCAATTCTAGCAAAACAAGCTGGTGTTGTCGCTTATGCTGATGCTAATGAAATTATTATTAAATCTGAAAAAGATGTTAATACTTATGATTTAAGTCGTTTTGAACGTAGTAACTATGGAACAGCAATTAGTCATCGACCATTAGTTAAAGTTGGTGATAAAGTTGAAAAAGGGCAAATCTTGGCCGATGGACCATCAATGAAAGATGGTGAATTGGCATTAGGGCAAAATGTTATTGTTGGCTTTATGACTTGAAATGGTTATAACTATGAAGATGCGATTATTCTTAGTGAAAGACTAGTGAAAGATGATGTTTATACTTCAATGCATATTGAAGAATATACATTGGAACGAAGACGAACAAAACAAGGTAAAGAAGAAATTACTAGAGAAATTCCTAATACTTCTGAACAAGCAAGAAAATTCCTTGATGATGACGGAGTTGTTTTGGTTGGAACTGAAGTAAAAGAAGGCGATATTTTAGTTGGTAAAGTAACACCAAAAGGTCAAACACAACCAACACCAGAAGAAAAATTATTATCAATTCTTTATGGTGAAAAATCTCGTAATGTTAAAGATAATTCTTTAAGAGTACCAAATGGTGGTGCTGGAATTGTTCAAAGCATTAAGCGCTATGCCCGTGCTGAAGGTTATGAATTACCTTCCGAAGTAGAAGAAATTATTCACGTTTACATCGTACAAAAACGAAAAATTCGTGAAGGTGATAAAATGGCTGGAAGACACGGAAATAAAGGTGTTATTTCAAAAGTGTTGCCAATTGAAGATATGCCATTCTTAGCTGATGGAACACCAATTGATATTATGTTAAATCCTTTGGGAGTACCTTCAAGAATGAATATCGGTCAAATTTTAGAATTACATTTAGGAATGGCAGCAAAAACTTTAGGAATTAAAGTTGCTACTCCAGTTTTTGATGGTCTAAAAAATGATGATTTACTTAATATTATGAAAGAAGCCAAATTTAATGGTTTTGATAAAGTTGATCTTTATGATGGAGTAACAGGACAAAAATTTGATAACAAAATTTCTGTTGGCGTAATGTATATGTTGAAACTTTCTCACATGGTTGATGATAAATTACATGCGCGAAATGTTGGACCATATTCATTAATTACACAACAACCATTAGGTGGTAAAGCCCAAAATGGTGGTCAAAGATTTGGAGAAATGGAAGTTTGAGCCTTGGAAGCTTATGGTGCTGCTCATACTTTACAAGAAATCTTAACAATCAAGTCTGATGATATTAAAGGAAGAATTAAAACTTACGAAGCAATTTTACGAGATAAAGAGATTCCAAAATCAGGAATTCCTGAATCATTTAATGTTCTAACAAGAGAATTGCAAGGTTTAGGAATTAATGTTAGTTTAATTGATGGCTATGGTAAAGAACAAGAAGTAGTAGCCTATGATGATGAAGTTTCATTAGAGGAAAATAACTTCATGGATTACGAAGCACCAGGAGCGATTGTTGAAGCAACAGAAGAAGAAGCCCAAGGCTTTTTCGAATAAGGGAGGAAGAACAAGATGGCAAATACTACTGATACAAAGCACTATCGTGCAATTAAAATTTCTTTAGCTTCTCCCGAACAAATTCGTTCTTGATCACATGGAGAAATTACGAAACCAGAAACAATCAATTATAAATCTTTAAAACCAGAAAAAGATGGTTTATTTGATGCACGAATTTTTGGACCAATTAAAAATTATGAATGTATTTGTGGTAAGTACAAGAAGATTAAAAATAAAGGTAAAGTTTGTGAACGTTGTCAAGTTGAAATTACTGAAGCAATTGTTCGGCGTGAACGTTTAGGACATATTGAACTAGAAGAACCTGTAACTCATATTTGAATGTTAAAAGCATCACCATCAAGAATTGCTTTAGCAATTGATATGAAAGCAAAAGATTTAGAAGAAGTTGCTTATTTTGTTTCTTATATTGTTTTAAACCCTGGACGAGCACATAAAATCTTTAAACCAAAGATGGTTCTTGATTTAGGCTCACCAAAAGCAGCAACTGACACAAGAAATCGTTTAAGAAAAGTTGTAACTTTAATTCAAGAAAATTTAGATGAAAATTCATTTGCTTACACTAGAGCAAAGATTTTAGCTGAAAGCTTGGGTGATTTGTCACGACCATTTTCAATGGATGAATGTACACAATTTATTAGTAAGCATACTGACACTAAGTTTGGAATTGGTGCTGCTGCGATTGAATATTTATTAAAAAATATTGATTTAGAAAAAGAATTTGAAGAAATTAAAAAACAATTAAACAATAAAAAATCACAAACAGATCGTCGTAAATTAATGCGTCGTTTAGATGTTATTGATTCATTCTTAAAATCAGGTAACAGACCAGAATGAATGGTAATGCATGCAATTCCGGTAATTCCACCTGATATTAGACCAATTATTCAATTAGATGGTGGTCGTTTTACTACTTCTGAAATTAATGATTTATATCGTCGAATTATTATTCGTAATGAACGATTAAAGAAAATTAAACAAATGGGTGCACCAGTTTTAATTATTAATAATGAAAAAAGAATGTTACAAGAAGCTGTTGATGCCTTACTTGATAATGAAAGAAAAGCACGACCAGTAACAGGTCGAGATAAAAGACCATTAAAATCAATTACTTCAACTTTAAAAGGAAAACAAGGAAGATTCCGTCAAAACTTATTAGGAAAACGTGTTGACTATTCAGGAAGAAGTGTTATTGCTGTTGGTCCAGATTTAAAAATGTATCAATGTGGAATTCCACGAGATATGGCAATTATTTTATTTAAACCATTTGTAATTCAAAAATTAGTAAGTAATGAATCTGCTTTGAATATTAAGATTGCTGAAAAGTTAATTGATAGTCAAGATGAAAGAATTTGAGATGCTTTAGAAGAAGTAATTAAAGAAAGACCAGTTTTATTAAACCGTGCTCCAACTTTACACCGTTTAGGAATTCAAGCATTTGAAATTAAGTTAGTTAAAGGAAAAGCAATTCGTTTACATCCTTTAGTAACTCCTGCTTTTAATGCTGACTTTGATGGTGACCAAATGGCAATTCACGTGCCAATTACAAAAGAAGCAGTTGCTGAAGCAAGACATTTAATGTTAGGTTCAAAAAATATTTTAAGTCCAAAAGATGGAAAGCCAATCGTTACACCAACTCAAGATATGGTTTTGGGTAATTATTACTTAACAATTGAAAAATTAAATCAATTAGGACAAGGTTCATTGTTTAAAGATATTACTGAAGCAAGAAAAGCTTATGAAACAGATAATGTTTCTTTGCATGCGATTATTGGAATTAGAGTTAGTGATGTTGGAATTAATAAGTTTGCTGAACAAGATCGTAATAAGATTTTAATTACAACAGTTGGAAAATTGATTTTTAATGAAATTTTCCCTTCTGATATGCCTTATATTAACCAAGCAAAAATTACTAATTTACACGATTACAGTAATGAAGACTTAGTTGACTTTAATGTTGATTTCCGTGAATTAATTAAAGGTCGTAAAATTGCTGATCCATTCAAAAAGAAAACTTTAGCTGATATTATTCATAAATACTTTAAACGTTATGGAACTCAATCAACAGCTGAAATGTTAGATAAGATGAAGGATTTAGGATTTAAGTTTTCAACACTTTCAGGAACAACTATTTCTGCTGGTGACATTATTTCTTATGAACAAAAAGCAAAATTATTTAAAGAAGCTGATGATTATGTTAAAAAAATCTATCAATTCTATCGTGATGGAATGTTAACTGATAGAGAACGTCATTATCTTATTATTAATAAATGAGCAAAAGTAAAAAATGATATTCAAGATCAATTAGAAAATGTTTTAAAACAAGATATTAATAATCCAATTTTCATGATGTGAGATTCAGGTGCTAGAACTAATATTAGTAACTTTACTCAGTTAGTAGGTATGCGTGGTTTAATGAATAATCCTAAGGGAGAAGTTATTGAATTACCAATTAAATCTTCATTTAGAGATGGATTAAATGTTTCAGAATTCTTCATTTCAACTCATGGTGCCAGAAAAGGTATGGCTGATATGGCCTTAAAAACTTCTGACTCAGGTTATTTAACAAGAAGATTAGTTGATGTTGCTCAAGATATTATTGTTACTGAAGATGATTGTCAAACTGATAATGGTTTTATTGTTAGTGATATTGTTGATGCGAAACGAAATAATATTATTGTGCCATTGAAAGACCGTTTATTTGGTCGTTACTTACAAGGTGACTTGTTTGATGAACAAAATAAATTAGTATTAGCACATGATACATTAATTACTGAACAATTAGTTGAAAAAGTAATTAATGCTGGAATTAAGAAAGTAAATATTCGTTCAGTTTTAACTTGTGAAGCTAATAGTGGTGTATGTAAAAAATGTTACGGATTGAACTTAACTAGTGGCAATGAAGTAGCAATTGGTGAAGCCGTTGGAATTATTGCTGCGCAATCAATTGGTGAACAAGGAACACAATTAACAATGAGAACTTTCCATAGTGGTGGTGTTGCTGGTGGTACTGATATTACTCAAGGGTTACCAAGAATTAAAGAATTGTTAGATGTAACTAGTCCAAAAGGTGCTGTTGCTTTAATTAGTGAATTTGCTGGTAACGTAAAGAGTATTCATGAAGATCAAGGAATTTACACAATTTCGATTGGTTCTAACTTAGATTACAAAGAATACAAAACACAATATAATGCCCAAGTTCGTGTGAAGGTTGGTCAAGAAGTTAAGGTTGGTCAAAAAATAACTGAAGGTTCAATTAATATTAACCAATTACTTGAAGTTGCGGGAATTATTGAAGTACAACAATATATTTTAAAAGAAGTACAACGAGTATATCGTTTACAAGGAATTGAAATTTCTGATAAGTATATTGAAATTATTGTTAAACAAATGTTAAGTCGTATCTTTGTCTTTGATAGTGGTGATACAACATTATTGCCAGGAGAAATCTTAGATATTAAAGAATTCAAAAAAGTAAATACTAAAGCAATTATTGAAGGTAAAACTGCTGCCTTTGGTAAACCAATTATTTTAGGAATTAAAAAAGCACCATTAGAATCTGATTCATTCTTGGCTGCTGCTTCATTCCAAGATACAACAAGAGTATTAACTAATGCCGTAATTAAAGGTAAAACTGATAACTTACTTGGTTTAAAAGAAAATGTTATTCTTGGAAATATTATTCCTGCTGGTACTGGTTTATTAAGTAGTGAAGAAATTTTAAGTCTTGGCGAAGCTGCTAAGTCTAGTGAATATTAATCATAAATAAGAAATCTTAGATAAATATCTAAGATTTTTTTTATTTTTGATGACAAAAGATAGATTTATTTTATTTGGTAATTTTTAAAAAAAGCATTATAATAAAAGAAAAAAAGGGGTATAGGATAGTGAGAAAGTTTTTGCTTGCTTTTTTAGCAGTAATTCCAATTTCTAGTGTTACGGCACCAATTGTAAGTTCACAAATAACAACAAAATCTAATAATATTCATTATGTTAATGAAAATATTTATTTAGATAATAAAAAAAATGAAAGTCAAAACTTATCTAAAAATCAAGATTCTTTTAGTGTTAATGGTGATAATTATCAAACAACTCATAGAGTTTATATTCATTCTGATTCTGATAAATATTTACCTGAACAAGAAAATACGGTTGATGATATCATTGGCAAAGGTAAAAAAGATACTTGATATGATCAGTCATTTTCTGGTTTATCATTAGATATTACAAAATATGCTGCTAATAAAACTGAATTTTTAAATAAATATAAATTAGTTAATATTACTTATTCGTATATGTATAATTTTTGAAATGGAGTGCAACACTGAACTAGTCCGTATCAAAAAAATCCAACAGTTTTAATGTGAAATTATAATTATAATCTAAGAGAAAATGATGAAATAATTGAAATATTGCAATCAACTGATAAGTCTCATAAAAGTAATGAAAAAGCAAGATTAATTTTAGAAACTTCTTGAAATAATAATATTTTAAATCTTAATTGAAAATTAGGTGTTTGATATCATTGAGCAACAGGAAGTATTTATGACCATGCTGCGTTTACAAGTTTTACAAATGATTGCTATAGTTTTTTAAAGTCATCAAATTCTTCTATTTCTAATGTTGAATCAAAAATTGATAATTTTAGTAAACCTTCTGTTATTACTTTACCAAGTAAAGATAAAGTATCAAGTTTAAATAATATTGATAGTGAATTAAAAAAAATATCAAAGCAAAAAGAGATTAAAAATTCATTTTTCACATCTGCTTTTGAAGTTATTCAATATTATACTGGCAAAAAAACTGTAATTATTTCTGGTGATATTTGATTTTTTCAAGTGTCTATGATTGTTAGATGAGATCCATTTTCACATGTTGTTTTAGATTCTAACTTAATAGTTAATTCTACAGGTATAGAATGTAGTAGGTGATTTGAAATAGAGTCTATTGGTAATTTTTGTCGTATGGTTTATAAAAATAATGTTGGAGTTGAAGATTATACTAATTATCAAATTTTTGACCCAAAATTTTCAGGAATTAAATTAACTGGTACAATTGCATTATCATATATTTATTATGCTTAATAAGAGATAAATTATTAGTCTTAAAAATCTTACTTTAAAAGTAAGATTTTTTATTTTATAAAAAATATATAAAACTTTATCAGAATAGTAATAATTTCTTTATATAATTAATGTATTAATTATTTATGTTATTGGAGGAGACTTATATGAAAGTAAAATACAGTATTAAAAGATTTAGAACAATTGTAGATAGTCAAGATATTGAATTAGATTCAAATAAAATTAATATTATTTTAGGAGTTAATGGTTCAGGTAAATCTAATATTTTAGATGCGATTAGATGATTTTCGGGAGAAGATATTAAAAATATCGAATCAAAAACTACAGAATTTCATCCGTATTTTAATCCAAGTAATGTCTTTTTAGATGTTCCTGAAATTATGTATACTGATGAATTAGATGAAGGTGAAAAGAAATATGTTTTAGAATCTTTGAAAGAAATAAAAATAAAATTATTTAAGAATGATAATCTTTGTCGTTATTTTGTACAGTATAAGGATTTATATTATAAAAATTTAAATGTTACAAAAGATGGATTAACTGATTTAGGAAGAATTAAAGAAGCAATAGTTTCAAAATTTAAAAATTCCTGACCTATAGGATTATTTATTCAAGAAGAAGAAAATGATTTTAAATATTGAAGATTTGCTACAAGTCCTGAATCTGCTAAAAGAGAAATTAAGAGATCTAAAGAAAATGATGCAGACAAAGAATTATTGTGTAAGGTAATTGATGTATGAATTAATATTGAAAATGTTTTTAAGACAAGGCCAAATATTTTATTTTCCAGTAATTTAGAAGCTGATAATCATATTTTATTTGAATATCCAATTTTTGGAGTAAGAAATCCTGAAACTTTGAATCCAACTTTTAGAAATATTTTAAATATGTTAGGCAAAACAACAATTACTGAGATTCAAAAAATTATTGATTTATCTAGTTCAACTTCAAATCGACCAACAATTAGAGCTTTAAAAAATAAAATGAATCAAAGATTTAGAGATTGTTTTGCACAAATTTTTAATAATTTTACTATGGATACTATTCCTGAAATTGTGATTGATGATAATATGTTTCAAATTATAATTAATGTTAATAATAATAGACATTATGCTAGTTCAGAAACTACTTATCAGAGTTCAGGGTTTAAAGCTTTTTTATGATTAATTATTATGTTAGAAGTTATCAAATTTTGAGATGATACAAAACTTGGCAGAACAATTTTAGTAGTTGATGAACCCGATAAAAGTTTACATATTTTATTACAATATGAATTAGCAAAATATTTAGAAACTAATTTTAAAAATCAAAATAATGTTTTTATTTTATTAACTTCTCATTCACCTTTTTTAATTCCTAATTTAGAGGAAAATATTTATATTGCTGAAATGAATAAAAACGGTTGTACAAGTATAATTAAAGCAAATGATATTAATGATATTAGAAGTAATGGAATTTTTCCATTAATTACATTATTTCATATGAAAAAATTAAAAGAAGAATTATCTATTGATTTAGACAAAGAAACTATTAGAATTTATTATCAGGATTTAAATAGTGATAAGAATAAAAAAATAGAAGATTTTGTAAAAAGTATAATCTCTAAAAAAATTAAATATCAATTGATTCCAGTTACTGATAAAGAATCAAAACATTTTTTAAAATTAGGAACAAATGAATTTTTTTCAGTGCATATTTCTAAAGTAAAGGACTTAAAAGATATGATTGTTAATGATTTTTTTAAAACTAAAAAAGATATTTATTTAACTGATTCATTTATTAAACCTATTTTATCGGATGATATATTAGATGCAATGTCTAATTAGTAAAATAAAGAAGAAATAAGATTCTTCTTACTCAAGAAGGAATATAAGAAATGTTAAAAAAACTTTTATCATCAAAAGCTAGAAAAACTTGAAAAAATTCATATGATTGTGATTGTGGATCTCAGAAAGATGCTAAAAATAAACATAAATTATGTTATTGATGTAAAGTTCCTATGGAATATGGAGCATATCAAAGTTGACAACAAGATAATCCTAATTGCTGAAATGTTGAATATTTAATTTCTAAAAGAGATGATGGAACAAATCGAAAAGAGAATGTAACAGGAGTGCATAAAAGATGTAGCAGATAGTAATTATTAATTTTAGAATCTTACTTTAAAAGTAAGATTTTTTTATTTTATTAATGATAATTTTTAAAAAAGCATTATAATAAAAGAAAAAAGGGTATAGAATAGTGTGGAATACACCCCCAAAAAGTAGACACGAAAATAAAAAGTTATATGAAAATACTTATGGAGGTGGATTCCAGTCAATAAAACTTATCTTTTTTATTTAATTTTGGTAAGAAAAAGTTTTTATGCAATTTTTAGAATTAATTGATATAATAAGTTAAATAAAAAAGGGAGGTATTTTTTATGAAATTGAGAAATTTATTAACAAGCTTAACAGCTTTAGGTTTAATTACGGTTGCTGCAGTAAGTGCGACAACTCATGAAAAAATTGCAACAGTTACTGTTGATAAAGATGCTATTAATTTAGGTACACAAGATTTTAGAATTGATATTGGTTCTTTTGTTACTGAAGAAAATAGTAAATTAAATTTAGTAGGTGTTGATACTAACTCAACAGATGCTCAAATTACTAAAGCTATTATTAAAGCAGTAGCTGTTCTTGGAACTGACATTATGCATTTTCCAGTGTCTGAAGCTTTAATTAGTCCTCATATTAATATTATCCTTGATAGTAATGCTCCCCATACAAGTGCTATTGTCGCAGCAAAAGATGGTGATTTGTTAATCAAAGGTTCAGCAGCTGTTACTTTTACATTAAAGGATGCTAATAAATAAAGATTAAAAATAGCAACAAAAAAATGAGTTCAATTGAATGAACTCATTTTTTATTATTATAAAGTTTTTTTCATTAAATAATGTTCAATATTTGCTTCCATAAATGGTTTAGAACAAACTTGATAACCTAGTTTTTGATAAAAGTCTAGGACTGTGGTTTGAGCACCTAAAACTGCTTCTTTAAATCCTTGACTTTTTGCTGCTTGTTCAGCAAAATTAATTAAATTTTCACCAATTTTTAAACCACGATAAGCTTTTAAAACACAAACTCGTTCAATTTTAACTTTATTATAGGCATAAACTCTTGTTCTGCAAGTTGCAATTGGTTGGTTTTTCTTATTATAAGCTAGAAAATGAGTTGCTTCGGTTTCATATTGATCATTTTCTTCTGATAAAGGCACTTTTTGTTCATTAATGAAAACAATTTCTCTAACTTTTAAAGCTTGATTTAACATCTTTTGATTGTTAACTATTTTAATTTTCATTGATTTTTTTCTCCCCTAGAATATTAGTTTCCATAATATTTATTTTATCGTATTTTTTAAAATTTGATTGAGAATTTTAAATAACTAATGGTAAAATTAAGGTAAATAATACTAAAAAATATAAAGGAGCTATAAATGAAAGTATTATGTTATGGTATTCAAGAAGCAGAAAAACCAATTTTTGAGCAAAATAATAAGAATTATAACTTTAAATTATCATTTACTAATGAATTATTAAATGATGAAAATGTTAATAAAGTAAAAGGTTATGATGCTTTAATTTTATTTGTTAATTGTGATGCTAGTGCTGATAATTTAAAAAAGATTAAAGAATTAGGAATTAAATATATTGTTACTAGAACTGCTGGATTTAATCATATTGATTTAAAAACTGCTAAAGAATTAAATTATGTTATTGGTCGTGTTCCTGGATATTCACCAACAGCAATTGCTTCTTTAGCTTTTAATGGTGGTTTAAGTTTATTAAGACGAACATCTTATATTTATGAACAAACTAGACAAGGTAATTTTAAAATTGATAGCAATATGTTTGCTAAAGAAACTAAAAATTGTACAATTGGAATTTTAGGAACAGGTAAAATTGGTTATGAAACTGCAAAAATGTGAAAAGCATTAGATGCAACAATTATTGCTTATGATCCTTATCCTAATGAAGCAGCTAAATCATTTTTATCTTATACTACTTTTGATGAAGTTATTGCCAAAAGTGATTTAATTTCAATTCATATGCCTTATTTTAAAGGTGAAAATGATGATGTTATTAATGATGAAGTAATTAAAAAAATGAAAAAAGGGACAATTTTAGTTAATGCTGCTCGTTCAGAATTAGTGTCTTTACCAGCTGTTGTTAAAGCAATTAAAGCAAATCATTTGGAAGGTTATGCAACTGATGTTTTTCCACATGAATCAGAAATTATTAATCATGATTTTAAAGATAAATTCCCAAGTAATTTAAAATTAATTGAAGAATTAATTGCTTTATATCCTAAAACTTTAATTTCACCTCACGTTGCTTACTTTACTGATGAAGCGATTAAAAATATGTCAGAAATTTCTTTTGAAAATTTAAAACAATTACAAACAACAGGAACTTGTGATAATCGAATTGATTAAAATTTATTTTTAATTTTAAATTATTAGCAAAAAACTCACCCTATATTCAAGGGTGATTTTAATTATTATTTTAATTAACATTGAACTTAACCTTTTTAAATTTAACGATTTTTAATAATTTTTAGTATAATGATATTATTATTTGTCATATTTAAAGAAAAAGAAAGTAGGATTGTAATGTCTTCAGAAAATGATTATTGTGTCATTGGTTTAGGAAAGTTTGGAATGTCAGTTGTAAGAACTTTAGAAGATTTAGGTAAGGTTTGTTTAGCAATTGACAAAAATGAAGATCGAGTTCAATTAGCTGCTAATGTTGCTAGTGAAGTTTTAATTTTGGATTCAACTAATCGTGATGCTTTAGAAGATGCTGGGATTCATAAAATTAAAAATATTATTATTGCTGTTGGTTCAGATTTAGCGGCTTCGGTTGTTACTGCTGTGCAAATTTTAGCACTACAAAAAGAATATAATGATGGCGAAGAAATTAATATTGTTGCTAAGGCAGTTGATAGTACTCATCAGTTATTATTAGAAGCAATTGGAATTAGTAATATTATTTTACCGGAACTAGAAGCTGGTAAAAGGGCAGCTTATCGAGCAATTTGAAAGTTAGGATTAGATTTAACTACTGTTGATCAAAAACATTCGATTGCTCATGTTATCTTGAAGAATGTTCGCTTAACTAATCGTAAGTTAGAGAATTTGCAAATTCCTGTTAATTATAATATTAATTTGATTGCGATTAAGCGTGATAATCGTGTTATTATTCCCCGAAGCGATGAAAAACTATTCTTGAATGATGAAGTGCTTTTTATTGGGGCAAATGAAAATATTGTTAAAGTTTATAATGAATTTAGTTTAAGTAATACAACAATGCCATCAAAATCAGCAAAATCTAGTAAGAAGCAAAAAAGTAAAAAAGGTTTTTGAGGCAGAAAACGACCTTAAAATATGATGAAAAAACTGATTTATTTTTAAATCAGTTTTTTATTTATTATCTTAAAGTTGATTTAGACAATCACGGTTATTAATTAAATCGTCAAGGTTTTGATAACTTATTTCAATCATATTTTTTGTTGCTTCATCAGTATAACTACCAATATGTGGAGTAATAATCACTCTTGGGTATAGTGAATTTAATTTTTCATAAATTTCAATTGGTAATTTCTGATTTTTAAAGTCTTTAAAGAAGATTTCTCCTTCTTGATTAATTGTATCTAAAGCAGCACCTTTAAGTTTATTAGTAATTAAAGCTTGATATAGTGCTTCGTGATCAATTAATTCACCACGAGCAGCATTAATTAAAAAACTACCATCTTTCATTTTATTAAGAAAATCTTGATTAACCATTTTATCATTTTCTCCAGGAATGTAAGGTGTATGTAAACTTATTAAATCAGAATTTTTCAATAATGTATTTAAATCAGTATATTCTAAAATTGTTTCATTATTTTTATTAGGATAAATATCATATCCTAAGATTTTTGCACCCATACCTTTGAAAGCTTTGGCAAATTCAATCCCAATTCGACCAGTTCCAATAATGCCAATCGTTGAATTTCTAATTTCTTTGGCAAAGATGAAATTATCAACTTTAAAATTTTTATTAGTAGAATTGTTAGCAATATAAAAAGTATTTCGTAATAAACCAACTGCTAAAGCAACTGCTAGTTCACTAACGGCATTAGGAGAGTATGCTGGTACTCTTGCTACTAAAAAACCTAATGATTTAGCATAGGCAACATCAATATGATTAAAACCAACGGTTCTTGTTAAAAGATATTTAACACCATATGATTTTAATTGATTTAAATTTTTTTCATCAGCAATACAATTTGCTCGTAACATCACAGCATCGCATCCTTTTGCTGTTGCAATATTTTCGTGAGTTAATAATTCTGATTTTAAAATTATTTGATAATTATATTTTTTATTTAATGAGTTAAAAAATTCTTGATCAGTTTCGCGAACGCCATAACAAATTATTTTCATAAGTTCCTCCATTTTAAAATTTATTTAATTTATTAACCAAAAATTGGTAATGTTCCAATTGCAGTAACGATAATTACTCAAATTGGTAAGGTAATAATTGCCATTACTGTTGTTACTAATGTTAAATCACTGGCGATTTTTGGTTCTTTGGCAAAAGCAATTGAATAAGAAACAACGACACTAGCAGGTGGAGTTGCTGTCATAATTACTAATACTCCTAAAGCTGATTGACTTAATTTTCAACCACCTGTGGCAGATCCAATTCAAGCAATTAACATTGAAATTCCTAAAATAATTAATGGTGCAACAATAATTTTTAAACCTGTTGCATATCAAACTGTTTTAGACTTCATTGCTTGTTTAAAGTTACCATCTGATAATTGCATCCCAATGGCAATTCATGCTAATGGTGTACAAAGTGCTGCTAAAATTGTTAGGATTTTGGCAATTGGTGGAAATAATAAATCAATTCGTAATGGTGAAAATGCCTGATCGTTATTAATACCGGACATTTTTATTACTTCAATTCCTGGAATTAATTGTGTTACTCAAATAATAATTCCAATAAAAGTAGCAATTAAAATTGGGTTTAAAAAGATGTTTTTACATTGAGTTTTTACAGCATTTCTTTTATTAACTAAATAATTTTGGTAAACTTCTGGTTCTGTTTCTTTATTAGGAATTGCTTTTAGTTTTAATGCTTTTCTTTCACTGAAATTTAATTTTATTTTTGGATTTTTTCTTGTCATAATAATAAATGCCAATGAATATAAAAATACACGATAAGGAACATTAAACATATTTCCAATTGCTGAACCATTTGGTTTAAATAATTCAGAAACGATTGGTAATCCAAAAAATGTTGTTGAAGCAAAAGCAATACACATTGCTAAAGTATCTTGGATGTCACGATCATATTTAAAGAAAAATAATCGTGTCCCAAAGGCCATTAAGGCATAAAAAATAAATCCAATTGCTAAAACAGCAACTTGATTTTTTAATTCGGCAATAGTAATGTTTGTTAAAAATCCTTGTAGTGCTAACGCTGGTAAACCAATTGTCATAACTAGTTTAATTAGCACTTTATCTCATTCTCTTTTTAAAATGTTTTTTCTTGTTAACAAAAAACCTAAGAAGATAACAAAAATTGTCGCAACAATGGCACTTCAAAACCCTCAATTTTTTAAAGTTTCTAACACAGCATCATTAATTGATTTTGTTAAAATCATAAACTTTATCCTTTCTGATTAATTTTAATAACAATCTAATTAATGCCTCTTCTAAACTACCTACCATAGTTATTATATATTGCGATTTAAGTTTTATTTTTAATTTTTTCAAAATCTTTTTTATTTTTTCCAGCAATGTTATTTTCTTTGTTTTTTTAATAATTTACGATAAAATAATTTTATTAAATCAGAAAAAGGAAAAATAATTGTGAAATGAACAACCGACAAATTACGAGCTAAATGATTAGAGTTCTTTCAATCTAAAGGTCACTATCTTTTGCCTACTGCTTCTTTAGTACCAAAAGATGACCGTTCATTATTATGAATTAATTCCGGTGTTGCTAATTTGAAACCTTATTTTGAAGGAAAACAAACACCACCCGCTCCAAGATTAGTTAATTCACAAAAGGCGATTAGAACTAATGATATTGAAAATGTTGGTTTAACTGCTCGCCATCATACTTTTTTTGAAATGTTAGGTAATTTTTCAATTGGTGACTATTTTAAGCAAGAAGCAATTGTTTGGGCTTGAGAATTTTTAACTAGTAAAAATTGATTAAATTTTAGTCCAGAAAAACTTTATATTACAATTTTTTCTGAAGATCAAGAAACACAAAATATTTGATTAAATGATATTAAAATTCCTAAAAATCATTTAATTTTAGGTTCAAGAAAAACCAACTTTTGAGATATGGGACAAGGACCTTGTGGTCCTAATACTGAAATTTATTATGATCGTGGTGCTAAATATGATCAAGATAAGATTGGTTTAAAGTTATTACAAGATGATATTGAAAATGATCGTTATATTGAAATTTGAAATATTGTTTTTTCACAATATAATAATGATGGTTTTAATAATTATACAGATTTGCCAAGAAAGAATATTGATACAGGAGCAGGATTAGAGCGAATTGTTGCTGTTTTACAAGATGTGCCAACTAATTTTGATACTGATTTATTTCAAGCAATTATTAAAAAATGCGAAACTTTTTCACAATATCATTATGAGATTAATAATTATTTTAAAAATGATCCAAAGCAAACGGCAATTAATACTGCTTTTAAAATTATTAGTGATCATATTCGTTGTTTAACTTTTGCTATTGCTGATGGTGTTTTTCCAAGTAGCAAAACTCGGGGTTATATTTTACGAAGATTAATTCGTCGAGCTGAGATTTATGGTCAAAAATTAGCAATTAATAAGCCATTTTTATATCTTTTAGTACCAACAGTTATTGAACAAATGGCAGATTATTATCAAGAGTTAAAATCTAAAGCACAATTAATTGTTAATGTTATTAAAAATGAAGAAGTTAAGTTTTGACAAACTTTAGTGGCAGGAAAAGAATTATTATTAAAGATTATTAAAGAAAATCAAACAATTTCAGGCGAAAATGCTTTTAAATTATTTGATACTTTTGGTTTTCCAATTGAGTTAACACAAGAATTAGCACAAGAAAACAAAGTGGATGTTGATTTAGAAAGTTTTTATGCTTTATTAAATCAACATAAAGTTAATGCTCGTAATGCTCAAGGTGATATTAAAGCACTAACAGAACAAAATTCATTATTAATTAACTTACAATTAAAATCAAGTTTTGTTGGTTATCAACAAGAACGAATTGATGATAGTAAAATTATTTTTCTTTTTAAAGATGATAATCAAGCATATCAAAGTTTAGAAAATACTAATGGTTATCTAATTTTAGATCAAACACCATTTTATGCTGAAAAAGGTGGCCAAGCAGCCGATACAGGAGAAATTACTGGTGAAAATGGTTATGGTCATGTTTTAGATGTTCAATCAGTTAATAATTTTAATATTCATTATTTAGAAGTGGTTGGTAAATTAAGTAAAGATGATTTTGTTATTGCAAAAATCAATCAATTAAAACGCTATTATACAAGAAAAAATCACTCGGGAACACATTTATTACATGCAGCATTAAGAACAATTTTGGGTTCTCATGTTATGCAATCAGGTAGTTTTAATAATGATGAATACTTACGATTAGATTTTAGTCATTTTACAACTGTTACTGAAACACAAATTGTTCAATTAGAAACACAAGTACAAGCATGAATTGATGCAGAAGTACCAGCAGAAGTATTTCATTTAACTCATGATGAAGCTTTAAAAATTGGTGCTTTGGCATTTTTTGGTGAAAAGTATGATCAAATTGTTCGTGTTGTTAAGTTTGGTGATTTTTCAATTGAATTGTGTGGTGGTACCCATTGTGGTAATAGTAAAGAAGTTGAAGATTTATTAATTACTAGTGTTGAATCAAAAGGTTCAGGTAATTATCGGATTCAGGCACTAACAAGTTTTAAAACAATTAAAGAATTTTTAAACCAAGAAATGAACCAAATGAAACAAGTTAGTCAAAATCTCGCTAGTTTTTATCAAAAAAATCGGAAGTTTAAAGTTGATAGTAAATTCGAACAACAATTAACACTTTTTAATAAACTTAATACTACTAAAACTGATTGAAGAACAGCAAAAAAACTATTGCCAGAGCTACAAGAACAATATCGCAAATGAAAAAAAGTTATTGATGCTCAATTTGAAAAAGAACAAGCACAAGCGTTTTTAGATTTAAAACCAATTGTAGCAAAAGATGGTAAAAATTTATTAGTTCATCATTTTCAAAACTTTAATCTTAATGTTTTAAAAAATCTTAGTGATTATTATCGTAATCGTTATCAAGATTTAATTGTAATTTTCTTAAATCAAGTTGTGGCAAATAATGAAACTTTAATTTTAGTAGCAATTAGTAAAACTTTAGCTGCTAATAATTATGATGCTAAAGCAATTTTAATGACAGTTTTACAATCATTTCCTGGTCAAGGTGGTGGAACAAACTTATTAAGTCAAGGAAAAATTCAGGGAATTATTACTTCAGAACAAGTAATACCTTATTTTGTTAATTCAGAAACAACGCAAGAAAATGAAATAAAAAATGGTTAAGTTTTATTAACCATTTTTTAAATTAATCATCTAAATTACTGCGTAAAAATATTTCAATTTCGTCTTCATTATAACCAACTTGAATCTTTTTCTTTTCAAAGTCAACAATGATTGGTCGTTTTAAGATTCTTGGTTCATCTTTAATTAATTGATAGATTTCTGGTAATCTTAATGTTTCAATATTTATTGCATGAGTTTTAATATACTTTGCTTTTGTTGCAATAATATCATTAACACCATTGGGTGCAAATTGTAATAATGTTTTTATTTCTTGGTCAGTTAATGAATCTTTGATAATGTTCTTTGCTGTGTAACTAATATTATGTTCATTGAAAAACTTAATTGTTTTTCGTGAAGATGAACAACTTGATGAAAAATAAATCTTTTTCATATCCTACCCCTGAATTTCTTTTATACTACCTTGATTTTCCCCATAATCTTTTAAAATCATAATAGCACCTTTAAAATTAATTATGTTATTTTGTGATTTAAAAATAAAAAATAATTTAAATTAAATCATTTTACAAACAAAAAATAATATAGTATTATGACTTTACAACTAAAAAATGAAAGTTTAGATGTTCGGGAAAAAGATGAAAATTCTTTGCTGTCCCAGCAACTGTAATGCTGATGAATGTTGAATTACCCATTGAAACATTGTTTTGAGAAGGGCAACTAGTAAAAAGACGCTAAGCCAGTAGACCGGTCTAATTTTTCAGAAATAATCATTATTCCTGGGGGTGAATATTTAATTATTAAGTAATTTTATGATTTTTTTGTCGTAAAAAATTATAAAAAAGCAAAATAATTATCATCTTTAATGCCCCAATTAACTTGGGCATTTTTTAGTTATTAACGAAATTTGGAGGTAACAATTTATGGCAACACATAAGAATCAGTATTATCAAGCATCATTATCACCATTAGGGTATAGTCAAAATGGTTTTAAAGGTAAGATGCGAGCAGTAAATTGAAATGTTATTAATGATGATAAAGATTTAGAAGTTTGAAATCGAATAACACAAAATTTTTGATTACCAGAAAAAATTCCGGTATCAAATGATTTAACTTCTTGAAGAACTTTAAGTAATGAATGACAACAATTAATTACAAGAACCTTTACTGGTTTAACTTTGTTGGATACAATTCAAGCAACACTTTGTGATCCAGCACAAATTCCAAATTCATTAACTGATCATGAACAAGTTATTTATGCTAATTTTGCTTTTATGGTTGGCGTTCATGCTCGTTCTTATGGAACAATTTTTTCAACTTTGTGTTCAAGTGAACAAATTGAAGAAGCACATGAGTGAGTTATTAATAATGAAAAGTTACAAGAACGCGCTAAAGCTTTAATTCCTTATTATAGTAATAGTGATCCATTAAAATCAAAAGTTGCTGCAGCATTAATGCCAGGGTTTTTATTATATGGTGGGTTTTATTTACCATTTTATTTATCAGCGCGTGGTAAATTACCAAATACTTCTGATATTATTCGTTTAATTTTACGTGATAAAGTAATTCATAATTATTATAGTGGTTATAAATATCAAAGAAAAGTTGAAAAGTTATCAGTAGAAAAACAAGCAGAAATGAAAAAATTTGTTTTTGATTTACTTTTTCAGTTAATTGATTTAGAAAAAACTTATTTAACAGAACTTTATCAAGGTTTTGATTTAGCTGAAGATGCCATTAAATTTAGTTTGTATAATGCTGGGAAATTCTTACAAAATTTAGGTTATGATTCACCATTTACTGAAGCAGAAACAAGAATTGCCCCAGAAATTTTTACTCAATTATCAGCTAGAGCTGATGAAAATCATGATTTCTTTTCTGGCAATGGTTCATCTTATGTGATGGGAATTAGTGAAGAAACTGAAGATGAAGATTGAGAATTTTAATTTGAGAAAGTAAGGAGCAAGTAAAATGCATAATGATGTCATAAAAGTCACAAGTGACAAAGTAGTAAAGCCAAAGGGAGCAATTCATGTTGTTTATTATTCATCAATTTCTAATAATACGCATCGTTTTATTCAAAAATTAGCAGTTTTAAACTCACGAATTCCTTATCAATTAAGTGAAGAACTTTTAGTTAATCAAGATTATGTTTTAATCACACCAAGTTATAGTGGTGGTGGCGAATTTAAAAAGGGTGCTGTCCCAAGTCAAGTAATTAAGTTTTTAAATAATAAACAAAATCGTGATTTTTGTCGGGGAGTAATTGCTTCAGGTAATACTAATTTTGGTAGTACTTTTGCCATGGCAGGCCCAATTCTTTCAAAAAAACTAAATGTTCCTTTACTTTACCAATTTGAATTACTAGGAACAGAACATGATGTGATAACCGTGAGAAAAGTTTTGACAGATTTTTGAAATTCTAATGACGGAGAAAGCGAATAATGGCAAAAATTACAACCTTATCAGGAAATTTAGAATCAGATCAATACATTGCTTTAAATGCTAAAACAAAGTTATTTGATTGAAATCAAGATAATTTTCAATTAGATTTACAAGCAGCTGAATCTTATTTAGCAAATCATATTATTCCTAATTTAAAAACATTTCCAACAACTAAAGCACGATTTGATTATTTAATTAAAAATCAATATTATGACGAAGAATTAATTAATAAATATGATTTTTCTGAAATTGAAATATTAACAAATCAAGCTAATAGTTATCATCATCATTTTGCTAGTTTTGTTGGAGCATTAAAGTTTTTTAATGCTTATGCTTTAAAAAGTTTTGATGGCAAAGCATATTTAGAAACTTATTCAGAACGAGTTTTGATGAATGCTTTATTTTTTGCTGATGGTAATTTTAAAAAAGCTCAAGATGTTTTAAGGGAAATGATGTTAGGAAGATATCAACCAGCAACACCAACATTTTTGAATGCTGGCAAAAAACAACGGGGAGAGTATGTTTCTTGTTATTTATTGCGAGTTGAAGATAATATGGAATCAATTGCTCGTGCTGTTTCAACTTCTTTACAGTTATCAAAACGTGGTGGTGGCGTAGCGTTATGTTTAACTAATTTAAGAGAGCAGGGAGCACCAATTAAAAATATTGCTAATCAAGCAACTGGTGTTATTCCTGTTATGAAAATTTTAGAAGATGCTTTTTCTTATGCTAATCAATTGGGACAAAGACAAGGTGCAGGTGCAGTTTATCTAAATATTCATCATCCAGATATTATGTTATTTTTAGACACAAAAAGAGAAAATGCTGATGAAAAAATTAGAATTAAGTCTTTATCTTTGGGAATAGTTGTTCCTGATATTGCTTTTGAATTAGCAAAAAATAATCAAGATATGGCACTTTTTAGTCCTTATGATATTGAAAAAGTTTATGGTAAACCAATGACTGATATTTCAATTACGAAGGAGTATGATAATTTATTAAAACATCCAGAAATTAAAAAAACTTTTATTAGTGCAAGAAAGTTATTTCAAACAATTGCTGAATTACATTTTGAAAGTGGTTACCCATATTTATTATTTGATGATACAGTAAACAATCGTAATCCCCATCCAGGACGAATTGTCATGAGTAATTTGTGTAGTGAAATTGTCCAAGTTAGTTCTTTAAGTGAATATCATGATGATTTAAGTTTTAAAACTGTTGGCGAAGATGTTTGTTGTAATTTAGGTAGTGTTAATATTGCAAAAATGATGGAAAGTGGTAAGGAATTTGGTCAAGCAATTGCACAAGCAATTTATGCTTTAGATCATGTTTCAAGAAATAGTAATTTAGTTTCGGCACCATCAATTGTTGAAGGTAATAAAAATAATCATGCTTTAGGTTTAGGAGCAATGAATTTGCATGGGTTTCTAGCAACAAATCAGATTTTTTATGATTCACAAGAAGCAATTGATTTTACTAATATCTTTTTTTATACGATGGCTTATTATGTTTTTAGTGCTTCTAATAAATTAGCACAAGAATTTGGCACTTTTAATGGTTTTAAAAATAGTCAATTTGCTAATGGTGGTTATTTTGATAAATATACCAAGTGTCAAAGTGATAAATGATTACCAAAAACAGAAAAAATTGCAGCAATCTTTGAGCAATATCAAGTTGAAATTCCAACCCAAGAACAATGAAAAATATTAGTGAAAAAAATTAAAACAACTGGACTTGCTAATTCACATTTAATGGCAGTTGCTCCAACTGGCTCAATTAGTTATTTATCTTCTTGTACTCCAAGTTTACAACCAGTGGTTGCACCAGTCGAAACAAGAAAAGAAGGTAAATTAGGGCGAGTATATGTGCCAGCATACAAAATTACTGCTGAAAATTTACCATATTATAAATCTGGTGCTTATGAGATTGGACCTGATGCAATTATTGATATTGCAGCAGCAGCACAACAACATGTTGATCAAGCAATTTCCTTAACTTTATTTTTTACTGATAAAGCAACAACTCGTGATTTGAATAAAGCTTATATTCGTGCTTTTAAAAAAGGTTGTTCATCAATTTATTATGTTCGTGTTCGGCAAGATGTTTTGGAAGATAGTGAAAATTATGATTGCGATGCTTGTGTTGTCTAATTATTATCATTATTTACTTATTAATTAAACATAAAATAGTTTTAACTGTTTTATGTTTTTTATTATTAGATTAGATATAATGTTTTTATTATAAAATGACTTACCAAGTTATTTATGAGCTATTATTGGTGCTGTTATCGGAATTATTTCATTGCTTTCAATTGCAATTATTAGTTTTACTATTTGTAAAAACTGAAAACGAATGAAAAGAAGCAATAGGAATGTTGAAAAAATTATCGCAAAATTAGCAAAATAATGCTATCAAAATATGTCGTTGTTTTTTTCTTTTGAAATAAAAAATGACCTTTCTTAAGAAAGGTCTAATCTGATTGAGATTTACTTACCTGCAAGTTAAATTTTACTTTAACTTATAACCATAATATTATGAGATATTTTAAGATGAAAATAAAGAATGACTAGTAATATATGAAAATATTTGGTAGAAAATTAAATAAAATGGTTTTAATAATAATACCGAATACACTTTTATTCTTATGATATTATCTGTAAAAACTGG
>Ga0153941_1000229_pt1 | contig 26138 bp, 20 predicted proteins | sample TSNJ025MetaG_FD_104733 | JGI IMG/M metagenome (GOLD analysis project Ga0153941, IMG submission 104733) | Attine ant fungus gardens microbial communities from New Jersey, USA - TSNJ025 MetaG | ecosystem: Host-associated > Fungi > Mycelium > Unclassified | place: USA: New Jersey, Brendan T. Byrne...
ACCCGCCCATGGCTGTCTGCATTAACAGCCGCATGCAGCATGGCATACCTGTTGGGTGTGTCATGGAAGCGTGGGATTGTCTCTATTAATGTATGTGCCGGAAAATCAGCAAGTTGTCTTTGAAAATTACCAAAAGCCACTCCGCTTTCACGAAACTCATCCTGTGTTCCTGCCTGTTCCAGGCATACAGAATCTGCTATAAAATGGTACACCCTCCAATATACTCCGTCAGCATCCACATGCCACAGCCTGCTGTCCACTGTTGGCACCAGGGTCAGCACCTCTCGTGCACTCAAACCTTTTCTTTGTAAATGTGTGGTTACGGCAGCTATATTTTTCATCAGGCTTTCCGGGTCATGGAAAATGTTTTTATTAATGTTCTGCAGGATATATTGGCTGCCGGAAGAATCTGTCAGCAGATATGTACTGTTTATATGTCCATTCCCATAAGCAGTACAGGAAACCGGCTCTCCGTTCAACTGAAATCTGTATGCCTGCTCAATCATTTTTTCCATTTTATTACTCCTCCTGTCAAATTCGGTTGGTTATGTGTTATCTTACCAGTACATCCTCCAGTCGGGCTGTATTACTCTGTATAATGCTTCCACATAGAAATAATCGCCCCACAGGGAAAACTCATCTACCCCTTCTCCAAGCAGTCTTCCGTAGGTTGCATGCTTTAGAAGTCCATTACCCTTCTCCTCAGGTTTGGCAGCGTAATTGTCCACAAGACTGTCCAATATCTCATATGCCTTGTCCAGATATGCCTTGTCGCAGCCTCCCTGACGATAGGCTTCCTGTATCCCGCATACTGCAATGGCAGATGCGGAGCTGTCCCGGGGTTCATCACCATCCCTGAAGTGAAAGTCCCAATATGCCGTCAAATCTTCCGGTAAATGGTCTATAAAATAATCGGTAACCCCTTTCCACTCCGGCAGTATAGTCGAATCTTTCTGCCATGCATAATTCAGGATCAGTCCGTACACGCCCCATGCCTGTCCTCTTGACCACGTGGAGGAATCAGAATATCCCTGCTTTGTGGCACCGTATGACGGCATACCTGTCTCTTTGTCAAAGTAATAAGTGTGATAGGTGGAAAAATCCTCCCGGATCACTGTTTTCCGTGCAGTATCGAAATGCTTCTCTGCACAGATCCGGTAAGAAGGATCACCGGTTACCTCCGATGCCCAGTACAGCAGCGGCAGGTTCAATAAGCAGTCAATAATCAGCCGGTATTCGTTTGGATCCCCCAAAAGCCCCCATGCCTGTATGAACTGACCCTTCTCATGAAAGCGGCTTTTTAGATTGTCCGCAGCTATAAGGGCAGTCTCCCTTGCTGATTCATTACCTGTCAGCTTATAAGCGGCAACACAGCTCAGTCCAAAAATAAATCCCATATCATGGTGATCCACCACCACGCGGCGTTCCAGCCGGTCACGGAAATCCGGAAGCTGCTTCTCTGCCAGCTCACGGAAAAAAGGCCTGTGTGAATACTCATAAAACAACCATAGCATACCTGTATAAAAACCTGCTGTCCAATCATTGTTTACAATTTTCGGGTACAGATTGTTCATACTGGCGGGAGCAGGAAAACCGCCTTCAAACATTTTCCAGTTCTTTTCTGTAATCTCCATTGCATGATTTAATGCCAGTCCGGCTTTTTGCTTATCCATTCTTATTCTCCTTTATTTCATCCAAAACCTCAGTCTCCAGTATCGTTACTCCCAGCGGAATAAGATACTCCATACATGGGATTGCCGTTTTGGTATGAATCAGATTTGTATTGGGCGCGGCTGTGATGATATGAGGGCGGCCCTTGTCTGATATAACCGAACACATCTTACCATTACAGCTTACGCTTGCCTTCCCGTCTCCAACAGACCACAGATATCCATCCGGTGCCGGGGCCGGAACTGCAAATCCGCAGTCATATGCCGTACATTCTGTAAAGTCGTTCCTGACAGTATGTCGGCGTATATGCCCTTTTTCTGTGGGAATAATTATTGTTTCCACACTGATTCCGGCAATAGGAGACCAATGGGAATGGGTTTGTTTTTCTTCTACAGTCACACAGGAAGCATTGCGGCGGGTAAATATATAGCCGTCATACATAAATGCCAGCATGCTGTCCGGAGCAGACAGTTCCAAATTGTCATTGCCTGTGGCCACGCTGAAACCAAACTCTGTAGAATATGCAAATTTCCCGTATTTCTCCGGCATATGCCCAAAGCTGTCATTTCTGAAATCAGCTGACGGATACATGACTGTATGGCCCTTGCGGCGCTGTATTAACATTTTTGCATCCGGTATATATTTTATATCGTCAAGTACGGGCATGGGCTCCGGTTTCATCTGCCAGAACGGGTGCTCATCGGGCAGGGCCAGGATCAGAAAGGCTTTCATCGCCCAATAGGGAGAGCCGGGAGCATTATATGTCTCGGCCATATTCAGGTTCGGATAGCTGTAACCAATGGTCAACACACCATTATCATCAAATATTGGACAGCTCATCCATTCCTGCAAATGACGGGATAATATCCCCTTAACCACACCGGAAGGCACTGCGTTAAGCCCTACATAAACATATGCGCTCCAAAAGGCGCTCTGTGCAAAGCGATAGGTCAGTGATCTTCCATAAGGCACTGCCCTGCCCCTGTCATCAAACCAATACAGAAAATCCCCGGCAAACTTGTCCGCTCTCTCCTTAAATTCCCTGCAGCGCACAGGATCCTCTTTTTCCATAAACACTGCATAAATCAAACTATAGAAATGTATGGCAAAGGAGATATAATAATCTTTGCGCCTGGTCATTCCATCCTGGTACCAGCCTCCGCCAAGATAAAATGCCTCTGTCCGCTGTAATGCTGCGTCTGTCATATCCTGTCTATAAGGCATTTTTACACTTTTCAGTGCAAGATTGGTCAGAATTACAAAAAACCACCAGTTACAATCAGGATATTCCTTCAGATCTATGGTATTGATTTTGCCAAGCCACGCAGCCAGATTTGTCTTGGCTTCTGTCGGCAGCGGCTCCCATAATATCTCCGGAACCAATAGCAGACCCAGTGAAATTGCCGCCATTTCCACATACCTCTGATTAACCTCGCCCGCGGCATCCCAGTAATCCGGATTGTGGGGATCCGTGCCCGAGACAAACCCTCTTACATAAATATCCTCGAATTCAGTGTCACAGCCTCCCCCTTTCCAAAACGGCACAAGCCCCCACAGCGGGCGTGCAAAACCTTCCAGCATGGCGACTCTGTCCGGATAATGAGCGCTGGTCTTTCCCACCTGCAGCAGTGCCCCGCTTTCGCTGTAATGTGTTTTGAGGGGCTGTAGAATCTGTTCAAGAAGCGCTTGAAAATCCTCCCTGGATACTAAATTAATCATCTGTCTGTATACTCCTTCCTTATATTGCATACTCCTTATAATACTCCTTATATTGCATAATCCTTATATTGCATAATCCTTATATTGCATACTCCTTATATTGCATACTCCTTATATTGCATACTCCTTATTTAAAAACATTGCATTGAGCTTCCATTTATGCCCTTCCTCCGTGGATAAGCACAGCCTGAATATTCCATCCCGTTCCTGGACAAACGGTATCATTCTGCACTGATAGTGCCCTGGTGCTGTAATCTCCCCCATAATCCTTCCATGAATAGCAGGAAGAAAAAGATGGGTCATCGACCGGCTGCTTTCATCCCCTGAAACCACCAAAAGATTATACTTTCCACCTGGCAGTTCCATCCAGAACTCGTTATCTCCATCGCCTTCCACGAAATCCCTGCGTATATCATCAGGATAACCCCTATCCCGGATCGTAAGCCCTTTTATGGAGGAGAAGCCGTACCCGGTATCTTCTGTGTAGCGGAAAGCTCCTATGGGTTTTGGTCCGCCAAAAAAGACCTGTGAACGTCCGGCCTGATAGAATTCCTTATGATAGACAGAATCATAATCCTTCGCATTGGAACCGTCGCAAAAATCAAACACATATTGTGTCATGGGATATCTGTGTGTATATCCCATCAAGTAGGGACAAGCAAAAGCATCCACAGCTTTATGGAACGCAGTATGCCGGTTTTCCCCCAAATATATCCTGCGTCCGGTAAATGCAGCCTGTCTGGTCTGTACGCCGTTCGATATCGCTCTGCCCTGTTGATCGGCAACTGTATCCTGCCCCTTTTCCCCTGGCGTGCCGAAGCTTATGGATTCCCCCGCTAACATATCCTTTTGATACACAGTCTCTTTGCCGGAAGGATTCAGATTTTCAGGCAACATCAGAGAAAGCATGCCTTCCCTCTCAGCAGTAACCTGAATCCATATAGTCTTTCCGGCTGCCCTTTCAGCAGAGATCACAAAGCCTCCGGGAGCCATTAAGCCGGAAAATCCAATATCATGCCAATCCGCCGGTACCGCGGGAAAAACTTCAATATAATCCTCCGACTGCATAAGCATCATATTTACAGCCATTACCAGGCCGCCGGATGGTTCTGTCATAGCCGGCGGATAGAGCGGCGGTTTGGTTATAAGACAGTAGTTGATAAACCGTTCGGACTCCTCATAACAAAGCCCATTGGTGTGAAGAATGTAGTCAAGACCCCTCTCGTAAATAATACGCAGTACATCTTCTCCGGTCCAAAGCCTGGCGGCAGCACAGGCAAGCCATCCAAAACCGAACATCCCAATCTCCGTATGATCAATGGCATATCGTAAAGTGTTTTCCCCAATCTCCCGCATTTTACCGGAACTGTGTCTGCCTATCTCCTCTGCCGGGAAAATGGGCATCAATACCGATGGATGGCGCAGGAATAAATCCTCCGGTGCATAGGCGGAGTCCCTGAAACGCTTCCCCGACCCGGTTGTGGCATATTCAGGCAGCATCGACAGCAGCCGGGTATATTCTTCCGCCTCATCTTTGGGACGCTCCAATATACGGGCAACCTTAACAGCATATTTAAGCAATTGCCTGACAGTTGCGATGGTAATGACACTATCCCTGGTAACAGGTCCCTGCTCAGGGGAAATGTCATAATTAATATGTAATATACCAAACTCATCCAAAACGGCGATTTCCTTAAAAAAGTGGATTTGCCTTTGGAATACAGGATATGCTTTCTCTCGCAGGAAATCCATATCGCCGCTGTAAGAATAATACTGCCATAAAAACTGAGCACACCATGGCTGGATGCAATTGTACAGCATATGGGGATAATCAAGAGCCCACTCTTTCGTATCGTAGACATTTTGGGCAAAATCCAGGATATCCTTTTCATACCTTACATATCCGTCACAGAACAGCTTGCCAAGCTCCGGGTGATTTATGGAAAACACCGGCCAGAATGCCTCTTGTATATTCACGTCCCAATACCACATACTGCCCCACAGGGAGGGGCGGCGAATATCCCATAAACCATTCAGCCCGCAGGCCTGCTCCGGATAAGAACTGCCAAGACCACTGGCACAGCCCATCAGATATACATGAAGATACCATAATGTCTCCAGGAATTTATCCGGCAGCTCTACCCGGCTGCGCCAAAAATCTTTCCAGAAAGCCGAATGCTCTTCCCTCAGTGTTTCCACTTTTTTTAGCATTCCCGTATCTTTTAATATTCCCTCTTCTTTTAGCGTTTCCGCATCTTTTAATATTCCCTCTTCCTTTAACGTCCCCACCTCAAGCAGACTGCGCACTCTGTCCACGGCACTGTCACGGCTGACACAAGCAGCTAATATGTTCTGTGAAGCAGCAACGGCTGTTTCAATAGTGATGATATTGTCCGGATCAAGCTCCGCTTCCGGCTTGAATGACGTTCTGATCCATTGGATACCGCTTTCTCCACCCTTATTAATATTATATCCACCCATGCCCCTCACGGAGGGTATGATAAGTTCAGCATTACCCCACAAGCCCTCCTCAGACTGCATAAGTTCTATGAAAAGGCCATCTGTCTTATGGGCAATCCAGATCCTGGCGCCTGCTTCTTTATTATGCCATTTGGCATGAAATTCCACAATAGCCTTCGTGGTATCAAGAACAAGTGAAAAATCATGGGAATCCATATCCATTGTAAGCGGAAGCAGGATTTCACCAGCCATGGGATAGCTTGTGGTACTGTAGGAAGGACGGCTCCCAGGCAAAACGGGATGCAGGATATTATTATAATGAGAGTACTCATATCCCGGCTCCCTTCTGGCCTGATCCACCCTGGCGCATATATCCTTATAAGTATCGACTGCCGGCATTTCTTTTTTCTTTGCATATCGGGGTAACACGGGATAATAACAATCGTAATGATTGAGCGCAATATGAAGGGTTTTCTGTTCAAAGAATACCATCCCGCCCATCTTGCCGTTACCCAGCGGCAATGCCGTATTCCAATGGTTTTCCATACCTTCAAAAGATATCCTGCGCGCACTCATTCCTTGACAGCACCTCCAGTCACCCCTGCTATTATCTTCTTAGACAGGAAGATAAACAAAATAAATGTGGGTAAAAATACCACTACAACACCTGCAAACAACCCTGCCCAGTCACCGGAGTACTTCATGGACTGCACAATTGCCTGCAGACCGGTGGATACCGTACGCATAGAGGTTTCATTGGCAAATATCAAAGCCATAAAATACTCATTCCAGATATTAATAAAGTTTATAATGCATAAAGTAACAACACCCGGCTGTGCAAGCGGAAACATAATGCGCCAAAAAGCCTTGGCAGGGGTACATCCATCGATTTCCGCCGCTTCCTCCAATGCTTCCGGTAAAGAAGCAAAGAATCCCGATAAAAAGAATATACTGAAGGGGACATTCAGACAGATGTACAGTATAATGAGCAAAACCCTTGAGCCGGTCATGTGAAGCTGGGTCGCCATCTTAAACAATGGCAGGATCAGCATAACCACTGGTACAGACATCAACAGGACAAAGGTATTATTGATCAGTCTCCTGCCCCTGAACCTGAAGCGACTGAGGACATAAGCTGCCGGAGCGCCGATCAGTACTGTCCCAACACAACCGCTTATAGCATACAATATACTGTTGAGAAAGTATACACTCATATTATGTTTTTCAAATATTCGTAAATAATTATCAAAATGAAAACCGCTTTCCAGCAGATTATTAGAAAATATTTCTTTGGTTGTGCTCAGGGAGGCCAGTATAATCCAGCCAATCAGTACTATGCTGAATATAAGCCATAATATAAGCAGCAGATATCCCGGCAAAAGCTTAAGCTGCTGCTTCAGCTCACGCTTATTTACATTAATGTACATTCCTTCCCCTCCTTACTGTGCTTTTTTTCCGCGGACGTTCATCCCTGTCATTTGGAATCAGCTTGTCAAGAAATACATTGATGAACAATACCATTATCATGATTAAAACACCAACTGCAGCACCTGCGCCTACATTAAGAGGCGTGGCCGCATTGCCTGTAGCCCTCCCAAAAACATTATCATACATATAGACCATAGGCGTAACCGTTGCAAGCTCCGTGTTAAAGGAAAACAGGGTGGAGTAGGCAAAGAATCCCATGGCTCCTGCAGAATAAAGTACGATACAGCGTTTGAATATATCCTTGAGCAGCGGCAAAGTAATATAAAAAAACTTTCCCAAATTGCCGGCGCCCTCTATATCGGCAGCTTCGTAGTAATCTGTGGAGATACTGTCAATGCCCGCCACCAAAATAAGGACATAGAAACCAACACTTCCATAAGCATATGCTATCATCATGGCCAAAAAAAGATTCTCCGGCGCAGTCCATTGGAAGGCCGCCATGGTCTCAAGTCCAAATAATTCAAAGATTGTCTTAAACAACCCATACTGGTTATTGAAGGCATATTGCGTCCACATGGTTCCAAGGGCTACCACACTGATAATATGGGGAAGGTAGATCAGCGAGCGCCAGAAGTTCTTGAACTTGACTCCGGATGTAATAATGACCGAAAGCAATGTGGCAAGCACCATAATGATGATTCCCCAGACAATCCATATTTTTAAAATATTCGTCATGGAACGGATAAATAATGCACTGTTAAACAGTTGCTTAAAGTTATCAAATCCCACAAAAACCCAGCTATCCATGTCATCTGTGATAAACTCAACCTGAAACAGGCTCATCAGCATGGTACGGATTGTGGGATATAGAAAGATAAACAGAAAGCACAGGATGGCCGGTGTTAAAAAACTGACATAAAATAAGCCTCTGCCTTTGCGTTTCATGGTAATCTCCTTTCGTCTCCTGACAGACGAGGGGAAAGCCTCAGAAACAAAGCTTTCCCCTCCGCCATAATTATTGATTTACATATCCCTTATTGCTGGGCTGCAGCAACCATGTTTTCTACAAATTTATCAGCTGAAATCTGCCCTGCTGCTAACTTTATAAAGTTTTCAGTGAATACAGGCTTTATTTCCGGATTCGTTTCAATACCGCCGCCAGTCTGCAGAATAACACTGATTTCGTCAAATACCGGCTTAACATCAGTCAGTGCTTCCGGCCAGCTTCCAGTTTTGGAAGAAGTCGTCATCCCTGATTCCACAAAACGGTCATCACTCTCCTGGCTGTGGATAAATGCAAGGAATTCTGCTGCAAGAGCCACGTTTTCACAACCTGAACTAATCGCGGTCATGGTACAGCCTGCCGGTGCAGCATCAGCATAGCTTTCGCCGCCGGGAACATCGGGATAGTTGAAGGCACCCCATTTGAAATCAGGACCAGCCACATCACTTACCTCAACAGGAAGACCTGTGAGATTATAATACATTGCTACCTTACCGCTGCCAACATCCATCTGTCCGGCTGGCCATTTATTTCCGCCTACATTGGAGTCTAAATAGCCTTTCTGGGCAAAATCTTCAAACGCCTGTGCAAACTGAAGAACTGCCGGATCATTCCACATCTCGCCGGTGGTATCGGCAGCAAGCTCTATAACCCAATCCTGCCCTTTAAGGCGCTGTAAGTACATGCCTGCAATCCAGTGAGCGTATGCATCATCAAAGGTTATGGGTACATATCCCGCTTCCAGAAGCTTCGCACAAGCTGCATCTAATTCGTCCCAGGTTGTGGGATTTGAAGTAATACCTGCTTCTTCAAATGCTGCAGCATTGTACATAAACAAATTAAGCCACGGCTTATAACCAACAGCAATTTGTCCGGCCCAGGTGTTCGTCTGCTTCTTTGGTGTCTCCAGCATAGAAGGCAGAACCACATCTGATATGCTTTGACCACCCAACACATCAAAAGGCTGTTCAATCATTTCGCTCAGATCCAGACAATAGAAGCCCAACTGACCGCTGTACTGTGTGGGATAATCGAACATGTCAATACGCTGACCGCTTTCCAGTGCCGGTTTCAACGTTTTGCTGATGTCACGGCCGCACCACTGGATCGTAATTTTCGTGTTGGGGTACAGAGCCATAAAGCGATCTGCTACTTCCTGCCATGCTTCTCCCTGAGGTTCTGTGTCATTCCACATGGTCCAGAACACAATCTCGCCTTCCAGCGGCTGTACTGCATCTTCTTCAACAGTGGCTTCCGGAGTTGCTTCCGGGGTTTGTTCCTGGGAAACCGATTCCTTTTCGGTTGATTCTTCCGGTGCCTGGGCAGGTGCCGATGAACATGCACTCAGAGCCATCACAAGCGCCAGACCAAGGGCTGCAATTCTTTTCTTTTTCATACAATATCCTCCTTTTGATTTCAAGATTAAATGATATCCTGGGAATATTATATAAATAAAAGCTGCCAATTAAAATGTAGGATAGTATCCAACAAGATGGAACATTGTATCCTCGGTTACTTTTCACAAGGCAGCATTCCGCGAGTTGTTTTGTGCTGTTTTTGCACAAAATCCCGAGTTTGACAAGCGCCAAATTGCACGTTCTATGCAATTTGTGTGCATCGCGAAGCGTGTTACTGGTCACGGAGTGAACAGTAACTATCCTCGGTTACTTTTCACAAGGCAGCATTCCGCGGTTTAATCCCATCCCGGCATTTTGCGGTTGCGCATTTGCCATGCATAGGCTTCATCCCATTTTTGCAAGGTTTCCTCAACCGACAGGCTGCCGCTCATAAGCTCCTGTTGATAACTCCAAAAATCCATAAAATCCACACCCATAAGATGGCTGTCCACATGCAATACCACCTTGTCCTGATTGATGTAATCCTTATACAAAGCTTCCAGCCACTTAGGCATCTCATTTTTCTGGTCACGAAAGATGGGCGTATAACCCCAACCCCTGGTAAATACATCCATATTATCCGCCTGAGAAAACCAATTCAAGAATTCCTTTGCCAGTTCGGCATTCTCCGATCCTTCAAATATGGAAAACATCCCCTGGCTCTGTATTAACGTGATCGTGTCATCATATACCATGGGAGCCATTACCAGCTCGCTGTCCGGATTTTTTGCCATAACATCATTTATCAAAAAATGTCCCGATACATACATTGCAGCCGAGCCGTTAGCCATAAAATCCACAGCGCTTGTATAAGTTGCCATCATATAGTCACTGTTCGTACATCCTCTGCTGCGAAGCTCCACCATATCATTTAAAACCTGCCCAAACTCAGCTACTTCCCCCCACTGAACATCCCCCGTTAAAAGCTTTTCCCAGGTGCCTTCCGGCGCAACCTGCGGCGCACCGCTTGTAAACCATACCTGCGTCGTCCAACTGTCCTTATCCGAAGCATAAAGAGGAGTTATTCCCAATTTCCTGAACTGCTCACAGACCTCATACATCTCCTCCATGGAATGGGGAATCTCCAGACCATGTTCTTCAAACAACGCTCTGTTACATACGATACCCACAGAGGAATTAGAGGTAACCGGCAGTCCGTAAACCTTACCGTCAATCATTTTTGATTCCAATTCTCCCGGTGCCACACGTTCCATCCATGGTTCCGATGGGTCAAGCTCCACAAAACGGTCTATCCCAATCTGCATCATAACACTCTTATCAATCCGTACGATATCCGGCGACTCATCAGTGAAAGCCATGGTCTTTATCATATTAGTCCATTGATTATCGGGAATCACCTGAACATTTATCCTGCAGTTTTCCTGCTGTGCCTCAAATTCCTGTATGGATTCCTGCAAAAAATCCTTATAATGTGTCTGGGGCAGCATAAATGTAAGCGTAATCACCTCCTGATCTGCGGCTGGTTCTGCTGCTTTTTCCGTTCCCGACAGGGAATCTCCCTGCCAGGTGCAGCCTGCACTTACTATAGCGGCAAGGAGGGCTGCCGCCAACAGTATCATTTTGATTCGCCGACAGATTTTATTAGTAGCCATTGCCAATAATGTTGGTACTGCCATTCTTATATCCTCCCTGTATATGATCTTTCTAATATTATAAAGCAAAATCTTGATTTATACAATTTACTATTTCCTCTTAGGTTACAATTAAGCCTTATACGTTACAGTTCACACCCCAGCTCCGACAGTAAATATGCAAGTCAATACCCCGCAGCAAGCTACGGGGTATTGACTCTCGCGGCATGAGGCAAATGGTAACCCATTTGCCTCATTGCTCGTTGGAATAACCGGGTTCACTACTGAGCTTCAGTTATCGCCTTTTCTTTAGATTTAGGCGATCGTGTTCGCTCAAAAATGGAAGATACTTTCTGATACAGGTTATCTTCTATATTGCGTAGCAAATAGATCACGCTCATGCTGTTACAGAGAGTTTTCAGATTCTCGAAACTACGCATTACCATGGCTTGTTTTTGCTTCCTTTTATAAACTCTCGCCAATCGCTCACATAGGGAATTGTTTGACGGGACTCTTTTATCATGCAGGAAAAGGAGCTCGTTATGTTTATACTTTATCAAACGTTTGTAGAGATTGTATCCGTCTTTATAATACTCACTCGGTGGGTTATACTCGTATTCCTCTTCTGCTGTTCTCAGAATTTTATCGTAGCGTTCTTCGAGTTCGGCTACCTTCTGTGCATCAAGGTCTTCGTCCCCGAGTCCGTTTCTGTAATGCACCATTTCTGTTACCAGTGTATGCATCTCCTTATTCCAGCTGAGATCAGGTTCATTTTCTTTGCACCCTTTTATGTAGCGCCCATTATGCTGCATGCATTCCTGGTGATCTGTTCCATAACTATAAAATGTTGTGTCGTGGTCATGCACAAGTTTTCCCTGATAAATCTCTACCGGCGTGTCTTTTATACCTTTATGTCCTTTATGTTCCCGTGCAATAAATAATGCTGCCGCTGTGTCAGGCGCTGCACAAATAAGTACCTGCGCACTTTTGCCATTTACATTTGCATTTGTAAAATCGATATTCATAACCGGTGAATTCATAAGGGTATTGTAGATTTCTTTTTGTTCCGGTTCTGTTCTGGCAGAAAATTCCCTGCAAAGACCGTTGATCATTCCCTTTGATATATTCAGCTCTTTTCCGGTCAGTTCCGATAAAAAGAGACGTACCTTATCATGGGACACGTTGCACTCGTTCCCTAATAGAAATGCAAATGCCTTTACGGTTCCATCATAATTTACTTCATTCTGATAGCCTTCCGGAAAAGATGCATGTACACGTTGCCCTGTATTTATATTCCGGTATTCCTCAGTGTAATATTCAACGACTTCCAGGGTCGTGTGCAGGACAATCATTTGTTTTCGGATTATTTTTCCGGTCGGATTGAAATCCGGACTGTCAGTATACTGCTCCGGTGCAGGAATTTCATGGCTGATTGTTGGTGTACATTGCCTTCTCCGATGTCCGGCATGTCCTGGCTGCCCTCCTGGATTCCGTTCTGTCTTCTCTCTGCTGTTTGTAATCTTCTTTCGCTCAATCAACATGGAGGAGGGAATGGAAGAGTTCTCAAAATCTTTATTTACCTGGGCGGTCAACTTTTTGTTTTTTCCCCGTTCCTCCTCAAGCGCAGATGCTGCTTCATAGTATTCAAGATTCCTTTTTTGATACTTTTCGTTTGCACAGGTAAGCTGGCGTTCCAGTTCCAGGTTCCGCTTGGTAAGTGCTTGAATTTCAAGGTCTTTCTCATGTAATAACTTTTGACATTCTTTTTCAACGTCATCAAATATTTCCGACCAGTTTTTCCGCACTGTGACCGTTTCCCTGTATGCTTTGCCCAGTTCCTGTTTTAACTGCCTGATAACAGATTCATAATGACGGAGCATTTTTTTGTACTTCGCATCCATTTTTTGATATATTTCCCCGGTTTTAAACGCTTCCACCTCAAGGGAAAGCTTTTTTACACGATATTGAAGTGTTGTGGTATATTCAAAATTTGAATTCATAATCGCCCTCCTTAAGGAATATAGATCTACTGACCATCAAGCATGAGATGAACCGTATCAAGGATTTCACTGTTGTGTTTCTTAAGAAGAAGGTTTTCTTCCTCGAATCTGTGATTCAGTTCCCTAAGCACTTCTATCTTTTGTTCCTGTATTAAAATCACTTCCTGCATCTGCTCAATCAGTTTCTGCTGACTGGAGCCGCTATCCTGTAGCTTACTATTTTTCATTGTGTTTTCCTGCTTTCATTGGTTAATCAGATGATACCATAAAAGCTTGGAAATAGCGAATTCAGCGGATTTTATGGTTTGTGCATTTTGACTGTGGACAAGTGTCAGAATAACAGAATAGTCGGGGCATAACATTAAGGATTTTGAGGATATCAGGAGAATTTAGACATTGAATGACATTGAACACACACAAAAGCTGAGAAGGAGATTGTTATGCACAAAATCCTTCTCTGTATCTTTTTTTGGTGGATAACTATTTTTTTATTTTCAGCGTTTTGTACAATTAAGATTGTAGGTGTATGCCTGGGTTGGGGTGTGAACTGTAACTTGATATAAGTTTTAGCTGTCTAAGACATCTTTTCTTATTGTAGAAATCAAAAGGGCAATGTATAATAAATAAAAAGAATGGTTAGGAGGATAACAATGAGCGGTTATTTAAATCCTTCAAGTGAAAAATTCATGAGAAGCTTACGTTCATCTATATACATAGATAAAAGCGAGTTGATTTCGCAGATGAATGAAGTCATTGGAACTGAACAATGCTATATTTGTGTCAGCCGGCCGAGAAGATTTGGTAAAACAATGGCGATTAATATGCTGTCGACATATTATGGATGTGAGGAAGATACAAGTTATATTTTCGAAGATTTAAAAATCAGTAAAGATACCTCGTTTGCGGAACATTTAAATAAATATAACGTTATAGCAATCAATATGCAGGAATTCCTTAGTTCCGCAAATAATGTGGAAGACATGATATCTATGTTGAAGCAATATATTACAGAGGATATTACAGAAAAGTACCCTATGGCTAAGTACCGGGACAAGAATAATTTCGTCCAGGTGATGAAAGCTGCCTATGCATATACAAAGCATTCATTCATTATTCTGATTGATGAATGGGATTGTATCTTTAGAGAATACAGGTATGACACCCAATTACAGGAAAAATACCTGGATTTTCTTAGACTATGGCTGAAAGACCAGGCATATGTCGGGCTGGCCTATATGACAGGTATCCTGCCCATCAAAAAATATGGCACCCATTCAGCATTAAATATGTTCGATGAATATTCTATGGCAAATCCTAAAAAATTAGCCTCGTACTATGGTTTTACCGGTGAGGAAGTAACAGAACTTTGCCGGGAATACCAAATGAACTTTATGGAAACGAAAGCATGGTATGACGGATATATTTTTGATCTGTCCTCTGATATGGAGAAACAACCTGCAGAAGATGTAGATTCAAACTATCTTTCTGTTTATAGTCCGAAGTCGGTTGTGGAAGCTATGCGTCATAAGAAATATGATAATTACTGGAATCAGACGGAAACTTATGAGGCATTAAAAGTATATATCCAGATGAATTATGACGGACTAAAAGAAGCGGTTGTAAAAATGCTGGCTGGTGGAAGTATTAAGATCAACACAGGAACTTTTTCTAATGATATGACAACATTTATTGGTAAAGATGATGTGTTGACACTTCTCGTTCACTTAGGTTATCTGACATATGACAGCAGAACAAAAACAGTATCCATACCTAATAAAGAAGTAGGGGAGGAATATGTGAATTCCATACAGGCTATCGGCTGGGATGAGGTTATTTGCTCAGTAAAGGAGTCACAGAATCTGCTGCAATCCCTCTGGAATATAGACGCAGAAGCGGTAGCTGCCGGCATTGACCGTGTACATCAGGAAGTGTCTATCCTGCAGTATAATGATGAGAATGCTTTAAGTTATACGATCAGTCTGGCTTTCTACTGTGCTAAGAACTACTATACTGTGATAAGAGAATTGCCGACTGGCAGGGGATTTGCAGATATTTGTCTGATTCCTCGAAAACTTCATGCTGATAAACCGGCAGTGATCATTGAATTAAAGTGGGATAAGTCTGCAAAAGGAGCAATTTCCCAGATAAAAGAGAAAAAGTATGTGGGGGCACTGGAAGAATATGGAGGAAATCTGATACTTGCGGGCATTAATTATGATAAAACTACGAAAACACATACTTGCCAAATCGAAAAGGTGTTTTATGATGACAAGCAGATCATTCTGTAAAATGAAAAAGAGTAAAATTCGCAGGAGGAAATAGTTATGATATATACCATGAAATACGAGTCACCTTTAGGAAAACTTACGATAGCAAGTGAAGGAGATAATATTGTAGGATTATGGCTGGAAGGGCAGAAATATTTTGCAGCTTCAATTAAGGGTGAAATGACAGAAAACCCGAACTTGCCGGTATTTGCAGATGCAAGGCACTGGCTGGAGGATTATTTTGCAGGGAAAAAACCTGAGATTTCCGCTCTCCCCCTTAAGCCGGAAGGCGGTACCTTTCGAAAAGCGGTATGGGAAATCCTATGTGATATTCCCTATGGAGAGCTTACCACCTATGGAAAAATTGCCGAAAAAATGGCTGTCCGTCTGGGCAGACAAAGCATGTCAAGTCAGGCAGTCGGTGGTGCGGTGGGGCACAATCCTATTTCCATCATCATACCCTGCCACAGGGTGGTTGGCTCAAACGGCAGTCTGACGGGTTATGCCGGCGGTATCGACAAAAAGATCCAACTGCTTCAGCATGAAGGGGTAGAGCTGAAGGGATTGTACATACCTAAAGGTTATCTAAAGGTTGATAAGTTACAATGATCTACAGGAGCAAAGCACATGAAGATTTTATATGTTGAAGATGAAAAAGCCATTGCGGAAGCCGTGGAGCAGGTGTTAAAGGATAACAAATATAATGTTGATCTGGCTTTTGACGGCGAATATGGTTTGGATTGCGGTTTATCAAATATATATGACATAATTATCCTGGACATCATGCTTCCCAAAATGGATGGAATAAAAGTACTCAAAGAACTCAGAAGAAGCAATATAAAAACGCCGATTCTGCTTTTAACCGCCAGGGGGCAGATTGAGGATAAGGTACAGGGATTGGACAGCGGTGCAGATGATTATCTGGCAAAGCCATTTCATATGGATGAGTTGCTTGCCCGTTTGCGGGCATTGGGGCGCAGACAGGCCGAGCTTGCAAATGACGGATTGATGAGACACGGCGACATTGCTTTAAATCCCTATACGCATATTGTATCGTGCACAGATCAGGAGCTGCAGCTGACGCCAAAGGAAGCCCAGATTTTAGAGCTGCTGATACGGAATAACGGAATCAGTGTTTCAAAGGACGCGATTATCACAAAGATATGGGGATTTGATTCGGAAGCCGAAGACAATCATGTGGAAATACATATTTCAAATCTGCGTAAAAAGCTGGGGCAATTACAATCAGGTACGCTAATCAATACGATCCGCGGCGAAGGATATATGCTAAAAACAATATAGTTTACGATTAAATCCAAGTAAAGGACGGTAAGCGGTATGTTTAAGAAATTACGTAATAAATTTCTAATACTCAGCATGGCGGTCACATCGCTTATCTTGCTGGTTTCCTTTGCAGTTATATACGCGTCCACTTACCAGAAAATACAAAATGATAATATAGAAAAATTAGAGGAACTTTCATCAAACTCCCTTTTATCTAATTTTCCTGACAGTATCTTGGATAGTCTCTCCCAATTCTTAATACCTTCCAATTACAGCCTCTCCTTTTCCGTGCTTGTGGATGAAGAGGGGAATTTTCAGGAAAAAATCTCTTATATTGATATGCCGGAGGAAACCTATACCGAAGCAGCCCTGAAGGTATGGCGGAATCCAAATAGCGACACACCGCTCCAGCTTAATGGCAGGGTATGGCAATATTCCGTATCCGCTAAAGGACATTACGTGATTAGTATTAATTATAGTATAAAGGATGTTAACGGATATATGATTTCATTTTTAGATGTAACAGAATCCCATAAAACATTACAAACCTTGCTGGTTACATTTTTATTGGTTGGTGTGTGCGCATTGGCTGCTGTGTTCGTGTTCAGCTTATATTTTGCCAATCACGCCATAAAACCCATCAGCACGGCATGGGAAGCGCAAAAGCAATTTATCGCAGATGCTTCTCATGAATTGAAAACACCTATAACGATTATCAACAGTAATTATGACGTACTTATTTCAAAAAAGAAGGAAACAATTGAAAGCCAGATGAAATGGCTTGCTTATATAAAGGATGGTACCGACAGGATGTCAACGCTTGTCAGCGGCCTCCTTACATTGGCCAGATATGATGCGACAAATCTGATTCTTACGCAGGAAGAGTTTAACTTAAGTGAACTCATTTTAGAGGCTGCACATACAATGGATGCCGGGATTATGGATAAAAATATCAATTTTATTCATAACATTGAACCCAATGTTTTCATAAAAAGCGACGCTGAAAAAATAAGTCAGGTTCTGATTATTCTTCTTGATAATGCTGTAAAATATACAGATGAGGAAGGCTTGATTGCGTGTTCCCTTGTCCGGTCAAGACGACATATACGAATTACCGTCAAGAACAGTGGAAAAGGAATAGCAGCCGGGGATTTGCCTAAAATATTTGACAGATTTTACAGGGGCGACCAGTCCAGAACAAACAATGGGAGCAGTTACGGGCTAGGTCTGTCCATCGCAAAAACAATTGCAGACAGCCTGAATGCCGATATATCTGTTAGGAGTGAGTCTGATGGATTTACAATATTTGAGTTTTCACTCCATGGATAATTTTTTTTTTGCATTTAAATAGTCAAAAGGTTTTCTAAAGGTTGACAGTTTAGAATAGAAAGCATGATAAAACACAGGAGGACACATTATGGAATATAACCTGGTAGCGCGGAATCTTGTTACCGCACTCAAAGCTGAAATCAACAGAGAAATAATTGGTCAGGAATATATGGTGGACAGGATCATCATCGGTCTGCTGACAGGAGGGCACATTTTGCTGGAAGGCGTACCGGGGCTGGCTAAGACATTGACAGCAAGCACAGTAGCCAGGGCTCTGGGAGTAGACTTTAAACGGATTCAGTTTACGCCCGATCTGCTGCCGGCAGATATTCTGGGTACGGAAATCTATCACCAGAAAACGGGAGAGTTTGTTATTAAAAAAGGTCCTATTTTCAGCAATTTCATACTTGCTGATGAAATCAACCGCTCTCCGGCAAAGGTTCAGTCAGCGTTGCTGGAAGCCATGCAGGAAAAGCAAGTGACCATCGGGGAGACCACTTATTCCCTGGATAAACCTTTTCTCGTTATCGCCACGCAAAATCCTCTGGAGCAGCATGGAACTTATCCCTTACCCGAAGCCCAGCAGGACAGGTTTATGTTGAAATTGAAAATACAATACCCCGGGAAGGAAGAGGAGCGGGAAATCATTAACCATTACACCCGGGAAACCTACGATGAACCTCGTGCCTCGGCGGTAGTCTCCCGTGAGGATATTTATGAGATGAGAAAGCGTGTGGATGATATACGGGTGGACAAAAAAATAACAGATTATGTACTGGATATTGTGTTCAAGACCAGAGAACCATCGCCTTATATATCATGCGGCGCTTCACCCAGAGCATCCATCAACCTGATCAAAGCCGCAAAATGCAGAGCCTTTATAGAAGGCAGAGATTATGTGGTTCCTGACGACATCAAAGCAATGGCATATGATGTCATGCGTCATCGTATTATGCTGTCTTATGAAGCTGAGGCCGAAGATATGACAACAGAAAATATAATCGAAAATATTCTGGAAACGGTAAATATACCATAGGAATATATTCGTAACTGTTTCGCCGCCAGGCTGAACTGTAACGAACTGTTACATATATTCTTATATATAGGAAGTGAGCAGATATGTATGCAAGTGAACAATCCTTTGAAGGGCAGGAAAAATCAACCTTCCGAAGTTTGGCCAAAAAAATACGGAAAATTGAAATAAAGTCCAACAAGCTGGTGGATGAAATTTTTTCCGGAGAATACCGGTCCGGATTTCGCGGAAAAGGCATGGAGTTTGAAAATATACGTTTGTACACACCGGGCGATGATGTGCGCAGTATTGACTGGAACGTTACAGCCAGGCAGAATAAGGCTTTTGTCAAGCAGTTTTGTGAAGAACGGGAGATGAACATATTTTTGCTTATTGATATGTCACGTTCCAACAGCTTTGGAGCTAAAAAAGATATCATTGCGGAGATCAGTGCAACACTGGCATTTTCCGCTACCCGGAATAATGACAGGGTGGGTGTGATTTTTTTCACTGGTAAGGTGGAAAAGCTGATTCCCTCAAAAAGCGGTAAAAAACATGTTTTATCTATCATTGAAAACATCCTGAATTTTGTGCCGGAGCAAAATGACACAAACATCGCCGAGGTATTGCGTTACTTAGGCCGTATAGAAAAAAAACGGAGTGTTGTGTTTTTGATATCGGATTTTCTGGATGATGGGTATGAAAAAGAAATGAAAGTATCAAGCGGTCGCCATGATTTAATCCGTATCAGGGTAATAGACAGGGCGGAGGAGCATATTCCGGCCGGCGCAATTTTTACATTTGAGGATTTGGAAACGGGAGATACCTTTGTAATGGACAATACGAAACAGGGTTTCACAATTACGCCTCCGGATGCCGGTTTCAAACAGAACCTGATTACAATTTATACGGATGAAGATTACGTTAAGCCGTTAAAGCAATTCTTCAGAAGAAGAGGCGCACGTTGATCAATGGGAACTTACGGGGTATAAGGTTGAAAAAGTTAATTCAACCTATTGATTTGAGCACGCGCTGAAGCGCGCATGGGGTATAAAAAATGATAATAAAGAAGCTGCTATGCGCAATTACAGCGCTGATTTTGTTATGGGCTGGTATGCCGGCAAGTGCATCTGCGGAAAGCAGAAATATATATGTAGGCGATATCATTACACTGGAAATCTCATCCCTGGAAATGACCGGGGATGAACTGCGGCAGAAATTTCAGGATTTTGAGATTGTTGAAATGAAGGAAGAACCGGAGGGTTATACCCTTTCCATAAGGACGTTTGAAACCGGTGAATATACAATTCTTCTTGGTGATAAAGAGATTGTAATAAATGTCGCATCCACGCTTAAGGACATTGACAGAGATGATGTTTTTGATGGAGAAAAGGAGATCCTGGCTGGCGGCATTCCCATTTATTGGCGTATTATTCTCTATATCACATTAAGTATATTTATTTTATCAGGCGGCGTTGTCCTTGTTAAATTATTGAAAAAGAGAAGAGAAAAACCGGAAAGTGCGTATCAATTATTTTTACGCCGCTGCGCCGGACTTTCGGAAAGTGATGATAATTATTTCGTCCATTTAACATTCTATTTTAAAGAATATCTTGAAAGTATACACAATATCAGGATAATTGGGAAAACGTCTGCTGAAATAGTGAGTGAGCTAAAAGTGCTGCCATCTTTGGAAAGCAGGTTGTCTGATATTAAGACTTGGCTTGAGGAATGCGATCTGCTTAAATTCAGCGGCGCCACTGTTTCAAGTGATGATAAACACCGTCATTTCCAGGGATTATTAAGTATAGTGGAAAACATTGAGATGGATACACGAAGTATAAACGAGGAAACAATATGATACGATTTGCGAATTGGTGGTTTTTATTACTCATACCGGTTGTGATTTATCTGTTTCTGGCTGTCAAAAAGAAGAGGGGATTACAATTTTCCAGTGTAAAATTACTTCAAAGTGCCGGTAACAGGAAAACGATAAAACATAAAATCGGGAAAATACTTATTTTATGCGGTATGATCCTGTTAATTACTGCGCTGGCAAGACCGCAGACTACCATAAGAACCAATTTAATAAAACAGCAAGGCATTGATATCGCCATGCTCCTTGACGTGTCCGGTTCCATGCAATCCGTTGACTTTGAGCCAAACCGGCTGGAGGTGGCACGGGAAACCATAGACGATTTTATTGCCGGAAGAACAGGCGACAGGGTTTCACTGATTATTTTTGCAGGAACAGCTCACACCCGAATCCCCTTAACCCTTGACCATAATATCGTGCGGGAATCACTGAAAGGAGTCACCACAGAATCGGTATATCAGGACGGAACCGCCATTGGTATGGCTGTCTCCGTAGGCTTGAACCGCCTGGAAAAAAGCGACGCGGCATCGCGTATTATGATATTGGTTACGGATGGTGATAACAATGCAGGTACCATTGATCCTGTAACCGCAAGTAATCTTGCCCGGGAGCTGGGCATACGGATTTACACCATCGGGATTGGCAGTGATACGCTGATTCTTCCCGTGGATGTATTCGGGCAGACCCAATACCAGCAGTATCAGGGAGGCTTTAACGAAGATTTGCTCAAACAGATTGCTGTAACCACAGGCGGCCAGTATTTTCGGGCAATGGATTCCAAAGCAATGGCAAAAATATTCGATACCATTGATGAACTTGAAAAAACAGAATTTGACGACGACAATTTTAAGGAATACAACGAATTGGCATTCCTGCTTGTTGCTTTGGCATTAGTGCTGCTGACAGCCGGGATTATTCTGGACAGATATTATTTTTTGCAAATACCTTAAAAATAAAACATAGAAAGGGGGCACCCGTTTGTTTACGAGTTTAGAGTTTAAATATCCGCAGAATATACTGTTTATAATACCGGCAATAGCAGCGGTAATCTTCTTTATCCTTTCCTTTCGGAAAAAAGAAAAAATCATGACACTGCTTTGTCTGCCATACAAAGCGTACCTAAAGGTGCTGCGTACCGTGCTCCTTTCCCTGGGATTAGGACTGATGGTATTCTCCCTTGCGGGTCCTCAGATTTTTGAGGGATATGCGGAAGTTGAGAAAACAGGCCTGGACATCTATGTTCTCGTAGATACTTCCAAAAGTATGCTGGTGACTGATGTGCAGCCTGACAGACTTACCGTAGCCAAAAGAATAGTTGATAACCTGCTGGATAATCTGGAAGGTGACAGAATAGGTTTCATACCCTTTGCGTCTGACGCTTATATACAGATGCCGCTTACAGATGACTACCAGCTTGCCCGTATGTTTCTGGAGGTTATGGATACGGATATGATCGGCGGCGGCGGAACGAATCTGGCGGCAGCACTTGAACTGGCAAATGGATCCTTTACAAGAACATCAAGTGCAGACAGGGTAATTATTGTCTTAAGCGATGGAGAGGAACATGACGAAGCCAGTCAAAAAGCCTTGCAAAGTATAATGAATGCTGCGGGAAATGATACAAATACGGTGAGAGCCTACACCATAGGCATCGGCACTGAAAAAGGCGGTCTCGTTCCCGTATATGGGAGCGATGGAAATACGGTTGTAGATTATATGAAGGATGAGAGCGGAAATCCCGTAACATCCCGCTTAAGTGCCGATACACTGAGAAGGCTGGCGAAGGATGGGAACGGAACTTATTATCAGGCAAGCTCCCAGGGGTTGGATATTTCTTCTTTGATAAATGATCTGTCGGATTTACACAGAGATGTTCAAACGGTAGAAAAAATAAGGCAGTTCAAACAGTTATATCAGTATTTCCTTGGAGCAGGCATTCTCCTGTTCGCTGTTGCGTGGCTTTTGCCCGAAGGGAGGAATGATAAGTGAAGAAAGTTATATGTATTTCCGGAATATTTACTGTTGTACTTTTGATATTGTTCTTAACCGGATGGGCCGGTAGGGAGGATGTGGTAAGAGAATCACTTCGCCAGGGAAACCGGCAATATGAATCGGCTGATTATATTGAAGCACTGAAATCATACGAGACTGGACTTGCAGCAAGCCCTGAGAATAAAGCACTGAATTATAACGCTGCACAGGCAGCATACATCCTTGCAGAATATGAGAATGACACGTCTTTTTATGAAAAAGCCATTCAATATTATGAAAAATCCGGGGACAGTGTGGATAAATTCCTGAATGCCGGAAATTGCTGCTTCCGATTGGGTGATGCAGTTCAAGATATGAACCAAAAAGCGCAGTATTATAGCCAGGCTTTGCAAATCTATCAGGAAGGTATTATGAAATACCCACAGAATGTTCCGCTTAAATATAATTATGAGCTTGTGAAAGAAAAGCTGGAAGAACTATTGCAGGATATGAAACAGGAAAATGACGGACAAGACGGAGACAGCGGGGATCAGGAAAACCAGGATCAGGGAGACCAAGAGCAGGGTGACCAAGAGCAGGGTGACCAGGATCAGGAAAATGAAAATACGCAGGGAAATCAAGAACAGGAAAATCAAGATCAAGAACAGGCTCAGGAAGGTAACGAACAGGATAACACTGAAAACAACCAGGGAGATCAGGAGCAGGAGTCAGAAAATACAGAAGAATCACAGAATAAGCAAGAATCGAATTCCAATCAGGATGAAAATTCAGGCGATGAGCAGCAGGGATCTTATTCTCAGAATGATGGAGAGGAAACCCTGGATCAGGAGGCCATCCAACGCATTTTGCAAATGTTAGAGGCGCAGGAAAAAGAAAGCCTAAAAAATAATCAGGAGGTTGTCGGCGGAAATGAAGAAAAAAATGGCTGGTAAAATACAAAAAGGGATAATTCTTTTATTTACGCTGTGTCTATCAACTTTATTCAGCGGAATGATTCTCTTTCCCGGAATCTCCGAAATGTCCCTCTTCCATGGAATGTCCTTCTTCCATGAAATGCCCCTTTTCCATGGTATCCCTGTGCATGCTGCGCAGGAACCGGAATTTCGGCTGGACACAGACACCCTTAATCTGCAAAAAGGTGTAAGCTGTAATATTGTTGTTTCATTGATAAACGCCCAGGGTGCTGAGATTACTGGTATAGACGGACTGGAAGATTTTGATGTACTCTCCCAAACCCAAAGCTCATCAACCAGCATTGTAAATAATGTAACCACAAATCAGGTTGGCTTATATGTTACCATCATGCCAAAAGTTACAGGCCAGTTTACATTAAAGGCAAATATCAGCTATGCCGGTCAGGATTACGAAACCAACACTCTGGAAGTGACCGTAACCGAAAGCGGAGACGGTGAAAGTCAGTCTACACCTGATCTGTTTGTTGAAACAACTGTTTCTCATGAAGAGGCTTATTTGGGCGAAAAGCTTGTTGTGACTTATACGCTGTATTCACGGGAGAGTGTTGACGGTTATGGATTTACGGATTATACCGCAATTGACGGTATGATCGCCAAGGATACCCCGGCGGACCAGCTTAAAACCGAATATGTATATATAGACGGCAACAGATATATTATGTATGAAGTAAAGCAGTTGATTATAGACCCAATGAAGACAGGTACTTTTACAATACCCTCCTTCAATTTACAGGTAAACGTGTTAACTGACAGCGGCATGGGAGGATTTTTTGGCGGCTTACTGCAATCGACCACACCGAAGTATCTGCAGACAGAAGAAAAAGAATTGATCGTGAAACCATTACCTGAAGAAGGTAAACCGGATAATTTCTCGGGAATTGTAGGTGAGCTGACACTTAATAGCAATTACAGCCGTAATGAAGTAAATTACGGAGATTCCCTCGCCTTACAGATCGATATATCCGGCAGCTGTAATCTGGACGGTATAACGAATATAACAGGAAACGGAATAACAGGATTTACGGTTTATGAAACCCTGAAAAACACAGTAGAATCCGTGGAAAGCGGTCAATACCATATTCAGAAGACATATGAAGAGATTTTCGTCCCGGAAGAAACCGGCGTTCTGGAGGTTCCGCCGATTTCCATTTCCTATTTCAATCCTTCATCTGGCAAATATGAGATGGCAGAGATACCCGCAGCGACAATCAATGTTCTTGGTGATAAACCTTTAATGAATACAAATGACGCAAATCAGGGCAGCAGTATTGAAACGGTGAATATAAATCAAGTGAATTACGCCGAAGAACCTGAGGGATATTATTCCATACAGATACGAAAAGATTTGGTATACACAATATTAACCGGAATAATCATTCTGATTATTATCGTATTCATTTTGCTGTGGATGATTACTATCAGAAAAAAAAGGAATCCGGTGTTAAAATCACTATACCGGCAACTGATGGATGCAAAGGATATTAATGAAATATATACCCTTTTTAACGACATGATTAAGTATTGCTATAATGTAAATCTAAAAGCCTGCTCCAGGAATGTAATTCGGATCGGCCTGCCGGATGTTGAGTTGACTGCTCAGGTAATGGATATTATTGATTATATGGAATCTGATGAACACCATGACGAAAAAGGGTTGAAAAATAAAATAAAGGTTGTCTATAACTCAAAACTTCGATGAGACATAGATATAAATTCATATAGCTTTACATTTCCCTTGTATATTCCCTTATGGGGTATTTACTGGGGAAATGTACTTATATCATGGCAATAGATCAGACTTATACTGCTGTTTATCGCACTAATGGGGGAGGTGAAAAACCCGGACGAGCCAACAGGCAGGTATTTTAAGGGATGGTGCAGAAGGTATACAGAACAGGAAGTGGGCGTACACATATGTTTTACAGCTCAGTCAGGCTCGGAAATTCCACGGAGCCCATACCAGGACAAAATTGAATTGCGGGGGCAGATTCAAAAATTGAACTATAGGGAGTTCAATTTGAGGTCTCCGTTCCATGGCCTGAAAAATCGCTGTAAAACATATGTGTGCGCCCACTTCCTGTTCTGTATACCTTCTGCACCATCCCTTAAAATACCTGCCTGTTGTCTCTGGGTA
>Ga0153941_1000236_pt1 | contig 25550 bp, 18 predicted proteins | sample TSNJ025MetaG_FD_104733 | JGI IMG/M metagenome (GOLD analysis project Ga0153941, IMG submission 104733) | Attine ant fungus gardens microbial communities from New Jersey, USA - TSNJ025 MetaG | ecosystem: Host-associated > Fungi > Mycelium > Unclassified | place: USA: New Jersey, Brendan T. Byrne...
TAAATCGTGGATTTTGTGAAGAGGAATGTAAGAGTAAATTCAACGAAGGCTCAAGTGGAAACACCTGCAAGACTGGATTCAACTTCAACCTATTCAAAGTGGAATTAAACTTTACACTTAAAGGAAATTTTTTGAATATACATCTTAACAACCTCCACTAAGATATTCGGGGCTGTTTAACAAGAAGTTCTTAATAACCATTTCCAGTGGTTTCCTTGGTAGCGATATAATCATTACAATAAGAACACATGTTTGTGTCAACTGTTTTTTTTATTAAATTTCCATTTAATTTTCATTTGATTAGAAGCCAATAGTCGGGAGTTATTGATCCGGATAAAATTGAATTAGTCCATTATGATGGATGGTATGTATGGTATACGTTCAATCAATATCAAACCTGCTCTTATTTATAATATTCCTCCACGCTCATAGTCTTCTTACAGCTATAATTCATGCAAGAAAAAAAACGTCCGTATTTTCCATTTCTCAATGCCATCCTGTTGCCACAATCCGGGCATTCAATAATATCTTCTAACCGGATTGTGTAACATTCTTCTTTTGTAGGCTCCGCACCTTTACTGATTTCATCTGCTATTTTGTTTTCCTTTTTACGAACCAGCTTTTCAAATACATTACGAACACCTCTAGCATTGCCAAAATCGTCCTTCCCGGATTCTATGCTTAATAGTTTCATTAAATATTTCTGCATTGGTTCGTCAAATCTCATTGCCATTTTCTGATTAACTGCCATATTATTGATAATTGCAACCATTTCTGCAACTGAATAATCCTCAAACATAATTTCCGTTGCGAACCTACTGCTTAGTCCTTGATTGCTTTTCAAGAATTCATCCATCTTATCCTTATATCCGGCAATAATGACCATTAGATTATCTCTATGGTTTTCGATTTCAGCAACCAGTGTGTCCACCGCTTCTCTTCCAAAATCATCTCCACTGCCATGAATCAGAGAATATGCTTCATCAATAAATAGAATCCCGTCCAATGCTTCCTGTATTTTTTCTTTTACATTAGATGCCGTATGCCCCTGATACTTGCCAACTAAGTCCGCTCTTCCACACTCTACAAAAATATCACCTTTTTTAAGTACGCCCAATTCTGCATATATTTTTCCCAAAATTCTGGCAACCGTTGTTTTCCCAGTTCCTGCATTTCCTGTAAAAATCAAATGCATAGTTCCAAGACTGGCAGTCTCGTCACCAAATTTTTCTCTTTTATATTCCGCCACCTTAATACTGTTAATAATTTCAGATACTTTTCTCTTTACAGAAACAAGTCCCTGCATATTATTTAATTCAGCAGTATATTCCTCAATTTTATCCCAGTTTCTTTTGTTTTTTGATACTTCAATAGGGTTTGTCTGCTTTTGCACCGCTTTTTTATCTTGACCGTCTTGCATTTCCTGTTTTGCAGTATCCCCGGCATTGATTGCTGGCTGTTTAGAAGTAATGTATGCAATTAAACCCAGATTTCTACTTCTTATCTCATTCACAGGCAGATTTGTATACTTGTCATTTTCAAAATCATATACGAAAAATTGATTATTTTCAGAGTTTGCCGAATCTAACAATGCAGTCAAATCATTTTGTGTTGATTTTGAAAATGAAATTGCCGCTTCATAGTCTTTTTTGCATCCAATTCCATATGTATTTCTCCTTGCCAGTTCAAATTGTATGTATACCGAATAAAATCTGATATCAAAATCTTCCGTGTATTCACGATGACATTTATGTTGCCAGACTAAATATTGATAGGAAAGCTTTGAATCTTTTTTATAATAATAAACACTAAGATAAAGCGGTAAATGCCCTGCATATTCAAATAAATCTTCATGGAAGCAGAAAGCTCCATATAATTCCTTCGCTAAACGCATATATTCTTCATCTTTGTAATATTCCGCCTCTGCTATTGCCTTTATCATCATCAAAGCATCTTCATTGGTAATTCCATACTTATTTTCATTTGCAAAATAACCGTTCAGGGAAAGATAGGCATATAAATACCTGGCGATCGGCATTTTCTTTGTATTCGCTAAATAATGCAGCCATTTCAGACAGTCTTCGCTCATCATATTACGGTCAACAAAATCGGCAATATCATATAACAACAGCTCGTCTGCAGAAAAAAGCGGCAGTTCCTTTGTGTCTCCGTCATAATATTGAATGGTAATAATAAACTCCGCTCGCTTACTGCCTTTTAACATATCAAGCGCAAGTTCTAAGTCTTGCATCTCTGGATCATTCTTTCTTTTAAAAAGACCTTGTTTTGACTTTTTTATGTTCTCCAATTGAATGATTAGTTCTTGTGTAGGCCGAAAGATATTGTTGAGTTCATACTTACTTCTAAGTTCATCAATATGTAATCCCACTGGTGTTTTTCCTTTCCCCGTAATGCTTATGGATTTTTGGCTTTTACTATTATCACAGCTTATCCTGTAACGTTCTCCATATTTCCGAAATGGCATACTTACACATTCTATCCGATAGATATATTTTTCCGTCACCTTCAAACCCACTAATGTTGCACATAGATGGATATACAGTAATCTCCTTACTGCCAGAAGAAGAATTCAAATAAAACCTATCGCTATTTTCAGAGATAATCGAACTCATTCCATGTAAATTCGCAATTTTGTTTAACTCGACAAAATAATATTGCTGCTCTTTCTTCTCTATAATCGTTTTCATTTTCCCATCTCTTACAAAGTTCAGGAAATCTATTCCCAAATACCTATCCAAATTTTCTTTCTCTCTTTGATTACCAAAATGCTGCAAGCAATTTGGACAAGCATTAGAACAAGAACAATTCTTCATTATCTCTTCCATCTTTCGCATGACCGGATCTATAAAATCAGTCACTCTTCCAGCATATCCTGCCCCTGAACTCAAGCTATCATAAAGATAAACATCTGCATATAATTGATTTCCAGCCGTCCTAATTCGATATCCGGACTTCATATCATTAAACTCAACATCCAGTTCTCTGCTTGCCGCAAGCGCAAGTGCTTCAGAAAATGTTGTCAAAGCCGGAATAAGCCATATTGTATAAGGCACAGACAAGTTCAATTCTCTTCTGTCAAGTTTAATTTCTAATACCATCATATCAGTATTAAACTCATATCCTAAATAGATATTTTTATATTCATGCCTGCATTTCATTGCATCATCTTTCATGAAGGGAATTTTATATGGCCTTTTTCTATTCTGCCTTTCTACTGAATTAGAAGTAGTTGATTCGATAGCTCCACATTCAATACATAATTCAAATCCTTCATCTTCCGGACCTTTATTGATGATAACAAGTTTCTGATTATCTCTATTTTCAATACTTTGATATCCTGCTTTACCTACACTCCTCATTTTATTACCAGATGGCATTGATGAATATGATGGTTTACTAGCGTATGATATTTCCTGACTATCCTGCGTTTCCGGAATATTTCTTCCTTCTCGTGCTGCAAATCCCCACGGTTTTACCATAAGGTGTCTTTCTAAATCACTTCCACAAAGCGGACAAGTATCAAAATCTTCATTTACACCGAACCAACCACAAGCCTTATTCGCACAACATTGCACCGATTTTTTATATTCATCCAATTCAAGCCATGGTTCTGCTGCCTTGAAGCGTTTGTCTTTCTGGAATTTTGTATAGTAATCAAATAATCCGCCTGAAATATAGGTTTGCTTATTAACAACTAGACTTCTGCCCGGTGCATATTCACTTAATGCAATATCAATACTTCTTTCAGGACTTTCCTTTACAATTCCCTTAAAGTCTTCAATCCAAAAATTAACAATATTTCTTGGAAAACTATAATTAGGCAACAAACCTTCCGAGAACAACACATCCATCAACTTATATGTATTTGATCTGGATTCGTCCTCAGATACTGGTGTATAAATAAACTCTGCTTCTTGTACTTTTTCTTTAAGCTGCTCCAACTTTGCAATCGCCTCAGACTTATATTTATGCCAGTCAAATCCTTTTACCGGAATCAATGTCTGTTCCCTTTTTCCCTTAAAAGGGATATTTCGAGACAGCCATTCTCCATATTCACGATAATTAATATCATTATTCTCTTCAAAGAAGTCTATCGTATAAATTTCATCTAAACCAACATTCTTTTCTCTCAAATATCCTTGAAGCAAAATCAAGTTAATATGTCTCTTTACCAGTTTTTGATTTTTAGTATCTATCCAAGGAATTCTTGGTTCACCTGATATAATTTCATCGGGATGATTAAAATACCATGCGTCGTGTGGTCCACTTTCAGTGTATGTAACTATCGTAGATACTGCTGCACCTGCTCGTCCTGCTCGTCCTGCTCGTTGTTGATAATTTTCCCGCATTGGAGGAACATTTCTCAACCCTACACTTGTTAATGACCCAATATCAATTCCAACTTCCATTGTAGTTGTGCAACTAAGAATATCTATTGGTTCTTCCTCCTCACTTAAAGCAATATTTCGGAATGCCAGTTCATATTTTTCAGTGGTTCCCCACACATCACTCTTAGTATCCTTATAAGATAGCTGTGCAGTATGCTCCTCTGTCGTAATGTTTCTAATCCGCTCACCATCCACTGCATTGAGAACTGGCTTTGTCCACAAAGAATATCTCTGAAGATGTTCCTTATCCACTTCTCGCACATGTTTATCACTACCGCAATAAATACAGTGTCCCCATAACATATAGGTAGACATTCCTGCACACCTATCACATTTATACCACTTGGCATTTTCAGCAGTTTTGAGTTCCAGTCTGGCTCCCAAAATAAACTTTCTGTTATGATTTCTTCCAGGGGTTTCCAACACCTGTACTAACCCTTCAAACTTATCTAAAAGCACTCGAATCTTTTGCTCGTCCACATCATGAGTCTTGAAAATTTCCAAAATAAACTCTGGAAACTTTGATTCTTCATCAATTCCGAACCCACCCCTCTCGTAAGATAGAATACTATTTCTTACATCGTCTCCAATCTCGGGAAATATCGCCACTTTCCTAACAATCAGGTATTGAACCCAAGTATTATAAATGCTCCTGATATCTTCAACAGCCATACCCGAATGCATTTCAACCTTCTCAAGGACATCATATTCGATGTCTTCCCCTGCATCCCCTGTTTCAGCTAAGACGACTTGTCCTAATCCCAAATTATTATAAGAACGATAGCTATCACTGATATTCTTCAATAAAAGCTGGTAGAACATATTAGGTGGCTTTCCTATATTATCCTTCATTCTTCTAAACTTCATCTGTGGTCTGTCAGCATAGAATTCTTTATATTTTTTTAAATGACTGTTGAAATTTTCTTTTTCATCTCCATAAAAGAAATCCAACTTATTTTTATACACAACTTTTAAGAACGCATAATACAACAAATCAATTGTTTTATCTATGTCCTTACCCGCATCTAGTAATTTCTGAGCCATAAAGATAGCCTGACGACCAGCGTCACCATCTGCTGCTATAGTCATATCACGAGCTAATGTAGCTGCTCTTTGTCTGCTATCTGAAAAAAGCAGAACCTTTTTCCCCTCATTCTTCAATTTAATATCCTTTATGACCTGTGACTCAAACTGTTCTTTTACAATATTAGCAAACGGTTCATTTCCTCTCGTAACAAAAGGAGTTATCTTATTATGATCTTTACCACAGTTAGGGCATGTTCCAAAAGTAAATGCGTTTATCTCAACATCAAGATAATCTGAAATAAGTACTTTTAAAAAATTTTTATCCCACGCATGAGATTCCTCACGGAACAACATACCTGTTTTAGAATCCAAATATCCCACTACAGACTTATCTTTTGCTTTTCCTTTTGACTTATTTAGCTTAAAAAAGTCATTTCTTTTTTCCGGCATAGGCCATAGATGAAGTTCTTTCGGCTCCTTAATAATCTTATTTCGTCTTGTCCACAAAAAATCAAAGCTATAATGATTATAGTCTTGATTATCAATAAAAGCACGCAGATAGATGGTTCCACATTTACGATCCATCATTATCTCAAACATACGTCCACCACAATGGGGACATATTTCAATATTCTTATTCGTGAGATAGCCAAGTCTTATTCCCATTCCTGCATTCTTGCAAGAACAATCAGGATTAGAGCAAACATATAATCCCTGTAACCCACGAAACATCATGTGCACCTTAGAGCCCAGTAAAACTTTTCCTGTCTTTGACTTGGACATTATGCCTAGCTGCAATAATATTTCTAATGCACTCTCTGAAAGGTTTACCGGAACATCATCCTCAAAACTTTCTCTTGCTATATCAGATAATGCTTTTCCATTTTGACTGCAAACATGTAAAATTTGTTTAATCAACGGAACTGTCCTCAGGAGATTAAACAACCACACCTGTATTTTTGCTTCATCAGTTTCTGGCTTCTCCTGCCTAAGGTATTCTGCAAGTTTTGACATTTCTATCAACTGTGTCTCTGTGTTACCTTGTAAGTTTTTCAGAGATAGCGAAGAATAGAATTCTGCTTCTCCATAACTACCTCGCTTATAATCACTAATCGTTTCAACTTCTTCTCTCACAACCGCAAATTTTCTGCTACTATCTGCCCCAGTCAAACCATACGCAAATTTCTGTAAATCTTCATCCTTATCTTTCGGAACACTTGCACTGGTTAAAATGTATTGCATCTTTGTGGAATCAATATGAAGTCTATCCATAAGTCTACGAATCAGCAAAGATACTTCTCCCCCAGGCGCTCCCCTATACATATGTGCCTCATCAATTACAAGCAAAAGTTGATTTTCCTCTGCATCATTTAGCCAATCAATCGTTTTTCTCCAAAAAGAATCTTCAATCGGTCTCATTAACATGTATTCCAACATACTATAATTTGTAATCAATACATCTGGGCAAATCTTCTGCATCTCATAACGAGTATATAATTCGGAATCGTTGTTTCCGGTAACTTGAAATCCTTTCGCCAAATTTTTTGAGAACTGCATCAAGTCTTTTGAGGGAATCCGACCTATTTTTTTTAGTTCTTCATACACTTCATTTTGCAAGAAATTTTTAGCTATAACTTTTGCAAGATTTTTATTCTTCTTCTCATCGTCTTTGCCTGCATATGGAGTTCGACCAGTATACATACCAAACGTTGCTCTTCTTCTATTTTCACCTTGCGAAAGCAGATTATAATAAGAATCATCTTTGCGACCTATGATATTCCTTAATCGTCCTAATTGATCTGATACTAAAGCATTCATTGGATACAGTACCAATGCCCGAATTCCTTCTTTTTCCCATGAGGAAGAGTTGTGTCTTGCTTCAAAAATTAAATTTGTTAAAATTGGCCACAAAAAACATTCGGTCTTACCAGAACCGGTTCCTGTTGTAACCAATACATTTTCTTTATTATAAAAATGCTCTACTGCTTTTACCTGATGAATGAACGGAGTACTAAAAACTCCTAATTTGTTATTTACCAGTTCATTCAAAATACTCTTGTATTTTTCATCAAGAGATGAGTTTTTAAAACCATCCATAGACTGTTTATATGATTTTGACATTTCAATAAATGGCTCTTGATATAAAACACCTTGTTTTGGCAGAATTTCTTCAGATGCACTCATCAGCAAATCGTTCTCTGCAAAATACTGTGCTTTTATGTAATCAGACAACTTTTCTTTTAAATTATCATGTGTCTTTCGTATTCCAATTTCTTCCATATCTAACCTCCAACTTACTGATATACAATCTCAACTCCTAAGTCAGTCAACATCTGTTCTGCTATTAACCATATACTGTTTGGTATTATTCTTGCATATTTATCAGCATAATGGCTATACGGCCATGATACGCTTAATATTAGTCTATTTTCATAATCTGGAAGTGCACTTGCAAAATAAAGCACCTTACAGTCACCTTCATCCTTTATTTTAAATTGAGCATGTGTGCCGTTATTTACATTTAAACCATATAAAATACGGTATATCTCATGGGACTCTATATACCAGGGATCAATAGTAGCCATCTGTACGTCTTTACCAGAATGTTTTACTAGCACATATCCACCATTAAATTCATCGGCCGCCTTGAGCATATGGATACCTTCTGATACTTTCTCTGGTATATATGGCACCCAGCATTTTGAATATGCCCTTGTTTCACCTTCTTTAAATATCAAGTAAGTTGAAGTCAAAGTTGCCTTTTTCCAACTGAAATTACGGTTCATCATTTCATAATACTTGCTTCCTTTGATAGATACTACTCTTGGTTCATCTATGACATCAACCTTATTTGCTATTTGAGTCCATTGAGATACTCCAAGGGAGATTAAATCTGTGCCATAATTCATTTGTCCTCTTACCTGTATCCAATCTCCATATTTAAAATATCTCTGTGGAACTGCTGCCATTTTTCTTTCATATATTTTTGCAAGATTCTTTGTATAGAGCATTTCTTGTATGACGCAACCAGCTAAATCCATTGCAATTTCATCGGTTTTGTTGTAATTAATTTCAAGCCAATCCAGATTCATTTTAAGACTTTTTATATAAGCTCCTATAACTTTACCAAGATGACTTTGCACATACATAATATCTGGATAACCAATTACGCTATCTTGTCTTATATCACTAATAGAGTTCCCATATATAAGTGTTCTCACCCACATAGATGCCGCTGAATATACAAGCCGCTGATTATACTCATTCTCAGACTCATTATTAAATTTGGTAATGTTTAAATCTTTTGCAATCCTTGCCCGTAATTCATTCTGCATATTTTATAAACTCTCTACTATTCTTCTTCCAAATTTTTCTTCATTGTTTTCTATGATTTCTATAACTTTCTCTTTCTGTTCTCTTGATAACACGAAACTCAGTTCTTGCTTAAACCAATTTTGTAATGCCTCTTCCTCACTATGTTCCATTTTTTCAATTATGTACGTCAACATATTACCTCTTGTGATAATATATGTATCTGCTACTCCTACTTCATCTAATAGATAACGAACCAATTTATGTCCTATGGATTTATTGTCATATTCAGCAAGTGGAAGCACACCATCTGCGTTCCCATAACTCAAATTCCATGTGTTTTTATTACTCATACTATTTACAGAAATAAGCTGAAAATAATTGTAATAATATTTATCTAAATATTTCAGATTTTGGATATCCTCACAGCAGAATACTAATTGTTTTTCAGTATTACTTCGAATAATCGGCATAATAATATTCTCTGTCATTTTGCCAAATAAATCTTCTATAACTACTGAAATTGTTGGTGCATTTTTTATTGCATCTTCTAATTGTTGAATACATGAAAACCCATTAGATATACAAATTACTGTTGGCTCCTCTGCATACCTGGCCGCAATAAGCGCAAAAGCTGCTTTTCTCGTTCCGAACCCACACAAAAGTGGTGCAAGTCCAACATTAATAGAAGTATAAAAACTATCTCCCAATACAGATGCCTTCATCTTACATCCAATAATATCCAAGTTGCTTTCCACAGTATTTTGGAAAGCATCAAAGTTTTCGCATATTTCAGTGTCTACATCTCTGTTTCCATTTATAATGTAAAGGTGTGACATATCAGATAATGCATACTCATATTGACTTGGAATACTTACTTTTTCCATTGTCGCAGCTACATTATTGGCAAATTGTTCTTGCCCAAATGAGATATGAGAGTCAATAAACTTTTGTAAACTATCCAAAGATATTTCCAACTCTTTCTTTTTTTCTATTAATTCTTCTATTTCACTGCGCATATCAGAAAGTGAGCCTTCTAATTCTTTCTTGATTTTCATCAAATTTGCATTGTTGATTTCCCACTCTTTCTTAAGCTGTTCTTTATATTCTTCTTTCTGTTCATCTAGTTTCTTTTGTAATTTCCCAATATCTTTTTTTAAAAATTCATATTCTAGCTGCAATGTTTCTATTTGTTTAGTCTTTTTAGAGTTATCTGTGCTCAGGTCTTTAACCTCTTCTTTTTCACTACTTACCTCTTGTTGCAACAAGGCGATACATTTCTGTTTATCCTTAATATCTTGTTCTAATTTCTTTTTTATCTCTGCTGCCTCTAACAAAAGATTTTGATAATGTTGCTTCTGTTTTTTTAATTGAATATTTGAAATAGCTTCTTGTTCCCTAATTATCTGTTCTTTTTCTCTTTCATTCTCTTCTCTGATCCGCTTAACTTCACAGTGACATTTCCATTCGTAATGTAATTCAGTCTGGATACCTTTATCAATAACAATTCCATTCAGTTTTGCTTGCAGAATAAACAATTCTAAATCAATGATATTTCCAGGTATTTTCTCAATTTCCGCAAGCAAGGAAATATATTCTTCTGTTGTATAGTTATGTAAATCTTCTAAATTTATTTTATCTTCTAACTCACTTTCAAGGATTTGCTGAAATATATTCTTAAACTTCATTGTCGATAAAGCAAATAACTTAACAAAGTTATTATCCTGCTTACGATACAATTCTGCCGCAATTTTGGGCATATTCATTTTCACAAGCGATGATTTTTTTTCCAGCCTGCCAAGCATTCGAGTATATCTGGTGTAATGCTTCGTATTACGCTTAATCGGTTCTAGCATTTTGTCTAAATCAATGTTTCTACTGATAATATCAACATCTTCACCACTCAAATTATTAAGGATATCATAATCAATTGTTTCATCCATATAGACCTGTCTCCAATTCCTTCAAGATTTGTTCTACCATGTTAGGCATTTTCCCAACGCTTTTCCAATACAACAAAATTTTATATAACTCATCTGATATCTCTTTTGCTTTCACGATCCAATAATCTAATGCGTTTTCTACTGTTATATAATGTGATTGACAATGGTATAGCTTGTTAACACATTCGTTAATTATTACATCGTTGTATACTTCACTGATTTCTTTTTTTTCCTCTTCCAGCCCACCTAATACCATCATTCCAAAGGGAGCATTATCTATAAACAGTGTCCTTCCTCTTTTAATCTTATCAATCAACCCACTAGAACTTTTTTCTACATAACCATTTTGGGAAATAATTGCTAATACCCTAGAATTAGCTATAACGCTAATGTTTTCTCGATAAAGCTTGTCCGGAAAAGTATCACCAATTAACTCTTCAATTCCATTTTTATCTTTCCAACGCATATTCGGTTCAAAAGATTTTATAATATTATAATTTTCTCGATCCTGAGTAAGAAAAAATCTAATTTCCTTTGAAAAGGAATTAAACACATAGTCCGAAATGATTATCGCTTTATTATTGGTTTGAACCTTAATTAAATTATCTTGTTCAGATATATGAATAGGTAACCCTCTATCCCATGAATAAATCTCTTGTTTAGACTGTTTCTCATGATATAATATTGCCTCATTATCTCCTTTTTTAAATATCAATTCTTTTCCTTCTATAACAACCGGAGGCCACAGAGGTATTATTTCATCATTTTTCTCTATTAATTGATACCCTTTACTTTGGATAAAAGCAATTGCTTCATCTGTTGCATCAAACACCATCAAGGAATATACTTCATAATCCCTAATAAATGACATATTATTAAAAGTCAAAGTTCCTTTCTTTTCAAAGTTTATTCCTCGTATGTTCTGGAGTTTCTCAAATCTGCTCACAATAAGATATTCTTTACCAATTACAATGTTTGAGTGCTGTGCGATTCTACATCCTCCGCCAAAATCCGACATGAACAAATCATTGTCAAATGCAAGACCTCTAATACCCCATTCCCATTTCTTTCTTACTTCTGAGATGTCACCTTGTATGTTAGTACAATTTACATTAATCCATTCATTTGCAGTTTTAATACGATATCTCCTCAGATTTGATGCACTGAATATTTCTTTAACACCATCTCCTGTAATTTCTACTTTAGCATCCCACTCCGTTAAATAGCTCATGTTTTCCTGACTTAATGGTGGAAACAGTGCTATCAATTCAAAATACTGTTCTTTCCGCTCCACTAAATGCAGCGGAACTCCACCATTAACAATATATAGTTCGTCTTCTGAATCACTTTTTTTGCCTCCTCCCGTATATCCCGGGCATATCATTTGTTGTGGAGTTCTATTAGAAATACTTTTATGTGCAAAATAGTCATCCCTATTATAGCATTTTCTTACATGGATTTCTTCAAAGCAGTATGGACATATATACGTTCTCCCACCCCTGGCCTCGTATGCATGAATTTTTCTCCCATTACCATCAATACCATATCCAATTGATGCCACTGCTCTCACCCCATTCTTCACATAAATAAACTATACTAATCTATCTTCTGTTCAATTTACTATGTATCTCATTTTTAAAATACTTAAATAAACCGTTGCTTTTTATCCAGCCACTTCCACGGCATTTTCCCTAATTTCATTCACCAGTTTAATAAGCTCTGCCTGCCGCCTGCTGTCAAACAACTTCACAAAGCTTAACGGCTTATCAAATGGCGGTTTCATCAGCTCTGCCACATTCTCAATATATCCATTTTGAACCACATAATCAACAATTTTCTTCACAAATACAATCTGCTGCTGGTTCAATGCCTCATCATTAATAAACTTTGAAAATACCTTCATGGCAGCTTCATGTTCCAATTTAGCAATCTTACGGATAAGTAACCCAAAGGGTGTATCACCAAACTCTCTCTTGTAATCTTCCTTATTTCCCAGTTCTTTTGTAAAGATACTTTCAAGCGCCTTATAATCTCCAGCTTCAAGCCGCATATTATTTCTGAGTTTCCAGATTGCAATATGATCTTTGTGCTGTTCTATATAACGATTTACTTTCAACTTGTAATCCTCAAAATCATAGGCTGCATCCAGAATATCGCCTTCTCTTCTTGATAATACCGGGTCAACAAGGCATGTCATGATAGGCTTCTTTCCTTCTCCCTCATCCACGGTAAGCTTAATTAAATCTCGTAACTCCGCCCGAATCTTTTCAAATAGCAAAATATCATTTGATTCCCAAAATTCATCTGTCCTAACAGTTCTGATTAATGGCAGTTTCTCTTTGATTTTAGGAATAGTTGCCTTCTGCTCTAAAGCTTCCATCAAAGTACAAATCTGATGTTTTGCTTTTTCAAATCCCGGAAGTGTTTCCATCTGCGAAATAATCAAACCATACATCAAATTATCAAACCTTTTTGCATATTCATCTTTATCATCCATATAAATCAATGGTGCTATATGACGTGATAAGTCATGGCTGTCCTGCTCTGAAAGACAGATAAAGGTTTCTTCTTTATTGAATTTCTCCACATGACGCAACTGCATATGTACTGCTATCAAATCCTTGTTCAATCTCTGCACTTGCTGTAGCACAGTATCAACAAGTTCGCTTCTTAAGATTTGGTATCTTTCTGCAATATAGTCCGATACCTGCAGGTTCTGAATGATGCGTACTCTCTTGCTGAAAATCTTTTCGCTGAGACTTTCTGTATCTTTTCCTTCAATTCCTTCTTTATTTGCACGAAAGTATTCAAAATTTCCACAATAATCAAAAATAAAAAATCTCTTTTTATCTGTATATTCTCCATCCTTCGAATCTACGAATTCTCGGTCTCCACAAAGCCTGGTTCCCCGACCAATCATCTGCCAGAATTTTGTTTTTGAGCGTAACTTTTTAAAGAAGACCAGATTCACCACTTCCGGCACATCAATCCCTGTATCTAGCATATCCACAGATACCGCAATATACGGCGGTTTATTGGCAATTTTAAATTCATCAATGACTGATTGGGCATAGGTATCTTCACAAGTAATCCGTTTCGCAAATGCACCCTTTAATTTGGGATACAGCTTATTGAAACGCTGCAAAATAAATTCTGCATGGGTTTTGTTTTGGGCAAAGATAATTGTTTTTCCAATTGTATCCCCTCCTTCTGTCTTTATGCCATTTTCCATCAAATCCTGTAGCACCGTATCTACTGTATTTTCATTAAAAACAAATTTATTAAGTACCGGAGATGGCACGTATTCCGGCATATTTCCTTCGTCATCTTCAAAATCATCTTCATATCGTTCTTTGTCTTCTTCTGCCAAATCATCATAAATGATGCCTTCTTCTAAAAACTTTGTAGCCGTTTCAATATTGAAATATGGAACTAATACATGATCCTGATAAACAGCTGTTTCATAGTCATATGCATACGTTGGAATCCCATGTTCCATTTCAAAAAAATCATATGTGTTGCGGTCAACATCTGTTTTCGGTGTTGCTGTAAGCCCTACAATAATGGCATAAAAGTATTCAAAAATAGTACGATATTTTTTAAATATACTCCTATGCGCTTCATCTATAATGATTAAATCAAAGTGGGATGGCGTAAATAAACGATGTCCTTCTTCATTTTTTTCTATATCGATAGCATTCAGCATCGTCGGATAGGTTGAAAAAATGATTCTTGCATTTTTATCATCTTTATTAGACAATAAATTACAGAGGCTCATATCCGGAAGATAGTTTTTAAAATCATCTTTCGCCTGTTTGACAAGAGCTGTTCTATCTGCTAAAAATAAAACATTCGTTATATATCCGCCTCTGGATAATACATCCGTTAAGCTGGATGCTGTTCTTGTCTTTCCTGTACCTGTAGCCATTACCAGAAGATTTTTTCGATGTCCCTGAATGATGTTATCGCACACTGCTCTGATTGCTTCTTTCTGGTAATAACGGTCTGTGATTTTATCATCAATATGAATCGTATGTAAATCCTTGCGTTCCTCTCTGCGATTCATTAATTTTTGCAAATCTGTTTTTGAAAAAATGCTGCTTACTCTTCTCTGGGGGTAGCTCTCATCATCCCAGAAAAATGTTTCAAAGCCATTGGTAGTAAACATCATCGGTTTACGCCCATATCTTGCCTCAATTGCCTTTGCATACAAAAGAACCTGCTGTCTTCCAATATTAGGATCTTTGCTTGTCCTTTTTGCTTCTATAATTGCTAAAGGCAGTCCGTCTTTTCCAAACAAAACATAGTCAGCATATCCCATCTGACCTGGTTTTCCGTCCATATTTCCCACTTCGAATTCTTCTTTTACATCATTATCAAAATTCCATCCAAGCAATTTCAAATCTACGTCAATATATTGCTTTCTTGTCTCAAATTCTGATATATCTTTTGCCGTAAATGTTCTATCTTCTTTGTGCTGCTCCTTTTCTGAGGTATATTGTGCGGAAAGTACCTCAATTTTTTCTCTAAGAGTTTTGATTTCACTTTCTTTTTCAGAAAGCAGGCTTTCTTGCTCCTTTATTCTAGCCACATCAATTATGGCCTTAGCTTCTGGAATCAACGTTTCTTCAAATGCTCTTTCCTGATAGTCACGACCATAGCAATAATCAATCCATTCGATGAATTCAAACAGTCCCTGTAATGCTAATACAGCATCACTTTTTGACACTTTCTTTTCCGTATGTACAGAGAGATTCCCCAGCTTAATGATAAACGGCATCTTTCCCCATGTTTTGCTATCTAAGGTAAAGCGAAAACTTGGTTCATGAATTAAAGATTGCAAATTTTCTTTATATGGCATGGAAATTGTATTATCGGCAGAATAAACCCACTTTACTGCCAGTTCCAATGCCTTTCTGGCACCAACCGCACTCATGGCAGGAGAAGATGCCAATACTTTCTCCGCCTCAACACAAGCTGCTGCAAAAAGTTCATATTCAGTTTTTGATGTTAAGAATTCGAAGTTTGACATATATCCTCCTTTGTCTTGATTATTAAACGGTTCTAATAACCGAACTGTAATCCTATTCAAAATATTTCTGTATTAAAGAATCAAGTAACATCTGCGTATTATCAATAGCTTTCTGGGTTTCAGATTTCAATTTTTTAACTTGGTGTAGCAAGAATACAAACTCACTTTGTAACTCCAGCGGTGGTAAAATTATTGGGAATTCCTCTAAATGCTCTTTGTTTATCTGTCTTTTATCAATTCCCCCAACACAGACTCTTCTTATGTATTCTCTATACTCATTGGTTGTAAGTATGAATAAAACAAACTCATTGAAAATGTCCTTTTTAAGCCTTATCAAATATACATGTCCATTAATATTAGCACAATCATCTTTACCCAAATATAGGGCAGCTCTACCTAAACTACTGTTTTCAGTATTGATTCTACCAGTCTTAGTCATCAGAATATCTTTGTTCTTCAAACTACTCTTTTCCATCTTCATATGAGTTTCTTTATCTATGTAAGCTATATTATCCAAATCTAATTTATTTTTCCAAACATTTTGACTTCTAAAAAAAGTTATTCCTTCTTCAACATAAACTTGATTCCCACCTTTAGGCGTATTGCCACTCATGATTTTATTTGATAACTCCTTTAACCTTTTAACATCCCACTCCATCGGGTTTGTCACTGGATCTCCAAACATCTCCACAAATCGGGATTTTACTAATTCATCTAACATAATAGATTGAAGTTTGTAATCATTCAACAATTCTGATACACAATCAAACCGTTTGGCTATTTCGGTCTGCTTTTCAAACATAGGTAATTCGATTTCGATATTTTGCACAATTGCTTTTGATATTTCTATAAAAGTCGCTCCTCTTCCTAATGAATTTAAGTATTTTTTTTTGCCTTTTAGAAACCAAAAAAGGTACTTATTAAAAATCTCATTAGAACATATCATATTTTTAAAACCTTGATTACAATACATTTCTACTCCAGCTATTGCAACTTTCCCTATAGGAGCTCTTGAAGATAGCAATACTGTACCTTTTGGAAAAGGCTTTAAACCACTGCTCTTAATTCCTTTTTCTGTAACAGTTCTTTCTGTTTTATCTATAATAACCATATTTTCGTTTAATTCCGCTGGTGTAACCCATTGAAACTCACCACCCCAATTCTCTGCGATATTACTTTTAGGCGTTGTCCCAGAAACAATTTCACACACTTCGCCTATTTTAACTACTCTACTCATCCAACATACCTCTCAGCTCTTCCATCTTCTCCGAGATAGCCATATTAATTTCATCAAGCTTAATCATAATCTCCATCGGTGAATCGTATTCAACCTTTTCATAGATAACTTCTTTATATTTATTTATAGACAAATCATAATCATTCCCCTGAATTTCTTCCTTCGTAACAAAAAACGATTGCTCTGTTTTCTTCCTGCCATCCTCTTCATCAAGGTTTTCCCATCTTTCCAAAATATCTGGAACATCATTTTGCTCTACTTCCTGCCGTTTATCATCAAGACTTTTCCCATCTGCCTTCATATCGTAGAACCATACCTTATCTGTTCCGCCATCATCTGTTTTCGTAAATACTAATACGGCAGTGGACACCCCCGCATACGGCTTAAATACTCCACTAGGCATGGAAATAACAGCCTGTAGTTGCTGGTTCTCCACAAGCTCTTTCCTAAGCTGCTTATGCGCCTTTGAATTTCCGAATAACACACCATCTGGAACAATGCAGGCACATCTTCCACCCTTTTTAAGCATTCTCAAGAATAATGCCACAAATAGAAGTTCCGACTTTTTTGTGCTGCAGATTGCTTTCAAATTATCATTAATACTTTCTGTGTCAACAGTTCCTGCAAAAGGCGGATTCGCAAGACAAACGGTATATTTCGCTGCAATCTCATTCTGTTTCGATACACTATCCTTGTAATCAATATCGGGATTACTAATAGAGTGAAGCATCAGGTTCATTGCTGATATTCTAAGCATTGTTGAGTCTGTATCAAATCCTGTAAATGCTCCTTTATCAAAATGTTCCCATTGTTCACTGGTCATAACTGCTTCATAATTCTTTCTAATATATTCAGAGGCAGAAACAAGAAATCCCGCAGTACCACAAGCCGGATCACAAATTGTATCATCAGGTGTTGGTTTTACAAACTGAACCATCATTTCACGAATATGCTTAGGGGTTCTAAACTGCCCATTCTGGCCTGCTGTTGCTAGTTTATCAAGCATATACTCATATAAATCTCCCTGTATATCGAGACCTGTCAGATCTTTTTCATATAAATCTTCAATACCCGTTATCATCTTCTGTAAAATCTGCGGTGTTGGAATCATGAACATTGCATTTTCCATATATCTGGAAAATGCGGTAGCATTATTTCCATTCAAAGACTTTATAAATGGAAACACTTTTTGACCAATTAACTCAAATATTTCTCTGGAATCTTTATCCTTAAATTTACTCCAACGCATTGACTGGACTTCATCATCTTGAGGAAATATTTTTCCCATCTTTTCAGTTGTCAGTGCTTCAAAACTCTCATTCTCTAATTCTTTTTCATCCAATGACCTAATAAACATTAGATAGGTAATCTGTTCTATTACCGTCAGTGGATTGGTAACTCCACCAGCCCACATATCAGTCCATATTTTATCAATTTTGTTCTTAATTTCCCCTGTTATCACATTTGTTTCCTCCAGTATTTAATCAATTGTATTCTCTGTTTTTCTATCCTTTAAGTTTTTCAATTCTAACAATGTAACTATTCAGAACGTGTTTACATTATCACTCTTTTTCTTTTTCTTTAGTATTTTTAATTTCAACAACATCCTCAATACCACACTCAAGTTCTTTACATATCTTTTCTATCACAGTTAATGTAACCGGCTCACATTTTGTCATTTTAGCCATGGTACTGCTGCTAATTTTTACTCTTTCACAAAGTTCCCTCTTATTAACACCTTTATCAATCAATGTTTTCCATAAGTTATTGTATGATATTGCCATCTTCATTCTCCCTTATCTAACTCAAAGGCATATAAATCCATTGCAAAAACACCATATTTATCATACTATATATTGACATTTTTTTCAAACTGATTCTTCGGATTTTCAAAGAAAGTATATGTTTCTTAAACTTCTAAATTCAGCTTGTTATAACAAATCAGACAAAAGATCAATCCGGAAAATATAAACTCCATCAATTCATCGTTCGGACTGAACCGAATACCTATTTCATAACAATAGTTCTCAATCTGTGATAGCACGCTCTCATTCTCATCATAATCCAATTCTGAATATCTTTCCGGACAATAAAAAGCATGGAACATTATTGTGTTCCTATCTTTGTTATATAAGCAATCAACATAGTAGTCATTACGAAAAAAAGCCGTAACACTTTCATTCAGCGGACGCACCTCCTGCTTAAAACTCGTGTACCCAGGGCTCAAATCCCCTGAAATACCGCATATCTTGTTTGGGTACATATACCCGAACAAGTTAACTAATTATTAGTTTTAAATCCATTTTTTAAACTATTAAAATCTTGACTTCATGAACCGACTTGATATGCTTATACAGGCTTGGGAACAGTCTTCGCCATCCAGCCAAAATGCGGCTGGATAACTAAGCCTGTTGGCACTCCGTGACAGCCTAGCATATCCGTTCCTAAAGATTATGTTTCATACTGTACCCCTTCCGACAGATTGAGGAAATACTTTCATCATCTGCCTAAATATTCTATTTGAACAAGTATTCATTCTTATTGTTTACTTTTTTTGCATCCCCAAAATACAATCCGTCTGCCACCTTCTTAAGCAAGGAGCTTCTGCTGATTCCCAACACTTTGGCTTTTTCCGTACTGGTCATATAGCTTTTTCTATATAATGCTCCCTGACCGTACGGATGCCGTAATCACGCATCAGCCTCTTTACAATGAGGTTGGTGAACTTTAAATTTTTCCCGGAAAGCTTCTCCATTTCGTTTAATATTACGGCTATTTCCTTTGGGGTGTGTTTTTCCGCCTCTTTCCTGATGATTTCCAGAACCCCAGATTCCGTTTTCACAGTTCGCATGTGCGCTTCTGATTTGGGATTTTCAAACTCTCAACCGTTCCCCACGGAACCGAACATGTACCTCTGCAAACTCATCTTCTACAAGGTATCGAATCATGCGTTTGCGGTTTTTGTCTGTGGTATTGAGTGAAAGCCATACGCTTTTGAAGTTTTGGGGCAGCTCCTCCAGATTAATTCCGGCTTTACATTCCGATTCTGCCAATGCCACCTTCTGTCGATCTACATACTCACGACGAGCGTCCTCAAGCTCTTTCAGACAGATGTTCCATGCAGATTCAAGTTCCAATGCCACCATCCGGTTGTCAGGATCCACTTGGAGATACCTCCATATCTTGTTTAATTTCATCTATATCACTTATTAATTTAAAGTCTGGCTTTCGTTTCATTTCTTCCCATCTGTCGTTAGCTAACAAAACTACTTTTGCTAATGAAAACAAAGTAATCCTGTTACAAACACTCTATTTATGGTTTTCATCATTGACCAGCCGTGATCAAAACCAATTATTTTAATATCTCTCATGCCGTATCTCTCCAAATTAATTCTCAATTCCCACATACTTATTTATCCTACTTATCAAATAATTTCTTCACGCAAGGGAAACAATATCTTTCTGCTTCCCCCTGCTTATCTTTATAACAATATACATCGTTATGTAAGTGTACGCTGATTTAATAATCACCTCATCGCCCCGTACACATGGGAGTTACTGGCGGACTCATTTTTGCCGCCGCATGTCACTTTCGTGTTCACGATGCATCTATAGATATTCTCTCCTTTGACGCCAATTTCGAGGATCAGGAGCCTCTCTAGCCCCTTTGTGGTTTATTATCCTTCCGCCATATCAAAACGCTCCATAGCTCGCTCTATCTTCGTCTCTCGACCTTTTGACTCTCGTGGCAAGCTTCGACTGATTTAATGTCCTGAAATATACTGGAATTTTCCATGCTATAACTGAATATGCAGATATTACTACCGTTGTTGAATATAATGTACCTCTATTTTTCAAATCTGAAAATTATGCAGGAAGGTGTAATTTTATAGTAACTTACCTTCTCGTGGTAAAAATCACACTCCTTCCGGATATTTCTGTTTTTAAATCTTACATCGACTATGATCCAAGCTATTATTCTCCCACAACACAAAAAGGACACTTTTCTAAAATTAAACTTCAAAAAAGTGTCCTTGTAGAGCAAAATAATTAAATTAGATTTTGGGGGACAACATCATTATCATGTATTATTAAGTATTGTACGTGTCAAAAATGTTTTCTTTTTGTTGTCCTTGAGAATTCCAACAGCCTTCAAACCATTGATTTCACTAGCTTTACTTAGCCTAACGTCCTCATCGTCGGGAACAACAACACATCCCTGATTGCCGGTGAATTCGTAAACAGCATAATCATACGGTCGATACCGATTCCGATTCCACCTGTTGGCGGCATGCCAATCTCCAATGCATTCAGGAAATCCTCATCAATATGGTTAGCCTCTTCATCCCCCTGGGCAATCAGTTCCTCCTGAGCCATAAACCGTTCTCTCTGGTCAATGGGATCATTTAGCTCCGAATAAGCATTGGCCATCTCCCTGCCTGTAATGAACAGCTCAAAACGTTCGGTGTATTCCGGATTCTCCGGTTTCTTCTTGGTAAGGGGTGATATTTCTATGGGGTGGTCTAAAATAAAGGTAGGCTGCACCAAATGATCCTCAACATATTCCTCAAACAGAAGGCTCAGGATATCGCCTTTCTTATGTCTTTTTTCATAATGGACATCCTTTTCATCTGCCAGGGCTTTTGCTTCTTCGTCTGTTTTAATGGCATCAAAATCAATGCCGCTGTATTTTTTCAGGGCTTCTACCATGGTCAGTCTTTCAAATGGCTTACCCAAATCTATTTCCACATCACCGTATGTCACCAGTGTGGTTCCCAGAACCTCCTGAGCCACAATGCGGTAAAGATTCTCCGTCAGATCCATCATGCCATGGTAATCTGTATAAGCCTGATACAGCTCCATCAGGGTGAATTCCGGACTGTGTCGGGTATCCAGACCTTCATTGCGGAATACTCTGCCGATTTCATAGACTCTTTCCATTCCGCCTACAATTAATCTCTTTAAATATAGTTCCAGTGAAATACGCAGCTTTACATCTTCATCCAGCGCATTATAGTGGGTTATAAAAGGTCTGGCTGCAGCACCGCCGGCATTGCTTACCAGCATGGGTGTCTCTACCTCCATAAAGCCCTGAGAATCCAGGTATCGGCGGATTGCGCTGATAATCCTGGAACGCTTGACAAAAGTATCCTTTACGTCAGCATTCATGATCAGATCAGTGTAACGCTGGCGGTAACGGATATCGGTATTGGTCAGGCCATGGAACTTCTCAGGCAGGATCTGAAGGCTCTTGGAAAGCAGGGTTACCACCTCAGCATGTATGGATATCTCACCTGTTTTGGTCTTGAAGACAACGCCTTCGATTCCCACAAGATCGCCCACATCATATTTCTTGAACTCGCTGTAAGACTCTTCTCCAATGCTGTCCCTGGCTACATAAGACTGAATATTTCCTTTCAGGTCCTGAACATTACAAAAAGATGCTTTACCCATAACACGTTTTGCCATGATACGTCCCGCAACTGCAGCCTTTTTGCCCTCCATCTCTTCAAACCCGGCTTTAATGTCCGTACTATGATGGGTCACATCATATCTGGTAATCTGAAAAGGATCTTTGCCGGCTTCCTGTAATGCCTGCAGCTTCTCTCTTCTGACCTTTAATAACTGGTTAATATCCTGCTCCTGCTCATTCGTATGATGTCCTTCTGCCACGTTCTTCATTCCTCCTGTATCTTAGTTGCTCCTTTGGATTTCCAGCACTTTGTAGCCGAAATTGCCAGCCTGGGTTTCCACAATTACAGTATCTCCGATCTGATGTCCGATCAGGGCTTTCCCCACCGGGCTTTCATTGGAAATCTTTCCCTTCAGGCTGTTTGCTTCCGTAGAACCAACAATCTTATATTCCAGCTCATCATTATATTCGATGTCCAGAATCTTTACTTTGCATCCAATATTGATCTTGTCAAGATCTACTTCGTCTTCCACTACTACTTCCACATTTTTCAAGATCTTTTCAAGCTCTTCAATTCTTGCCTCAATGTCACGCTGCTCGTCCTTTGCTGCGTCATATTCGGCATTTTCCGATAAATCACCCTGCTCTCTTGCTTCTTTGATCTTCTGGGCTACCTCCTGGCGTTTTACTACCTTAAGATCCTGTAATTCGTCCTCGTACTTCCGCAGACCTTCATAGGTCAGGATATTTTTCTTTTCCTGCATTACCATAAGATTTGTACTTCCTTCCTGTTTATTATAAGCGTATACGCTAAATTTTTACTTTTCTTCCCTATCTCTGTCTCAAATACACTTTTTCAACCTTAACCTGCCTGCATCCTGCTATTATAAGCTTACTTAAAGCTGCTATTATAAGCTTGGTTATAGCCTGCTATTATAAGCTTGGTTATAGCCTGAATGACAATAATCAGATTGATGATTATCATTATGATTGCAGACTGCTATTATTCCTGATTAACTCCCGTATTATACCCATTTTTATCAGTTATGTCAAGGTCTGACAACGTTTTCACATGTTTTTTAAATGAAAGGTATCGTATGCCGGTATTACGTCCCTCCAAACGCCGTCGTTTTTCTTCCAGGGAATCCATATCAAGCCAGATACTTTTCTCTGCCACCTGATTGATATTCAGGCGGGGTTCTCCCGTATAGTCAATGATTGTGGATGAAAGCGGGCAGATAATACGGTATTTTCTGAAAGGCAGCATTTCCCCTTCTTCCTCCGACAGCATATGTATTGATACCGTAAGTCCGTATTCTTCATACAAATCATCCAAAAAATCAATAAACTCCTCCGGTTGACAGTCTAAAACAAGACGCAGGGAACGTATTCTGCGAATATGTTTCATAATCAACTCCGGCAGGTATCTATTATATCCCAGAATCAGAAAATGAGGCGGATACTCACCGGCGAGCATTTCATCCGCACAAGCCAGCTCATGATAACCGTGGAATTCCTCAAAGGGCCAGCAGTGATTCCACAGATACAGCCTGTCTTCCAGATTAAGCCATTTGACCATAGTCCCATCATACATCGTATAACAGGCGTCTTGAACAGTTAAATAGGGTACCAGCTTCCCCATCAGATCTTCCGCAACATCCTTCATCCACTGCTGTCGGCTAAGCTGTCGCTTCTGTTCTCTGCGTCTCTCTCGCCTTCTCCTTAATGCCGCAAAAACACCGCCCTTTTCCTTCTTCTCCTTTTCCGGAATAGCCTGCGTCTTAACCACCACAGGTTCCTGCGGCATCAGTTTGTCCGATATACGCACACAGAGCAGCCGATGACTGCCGGTCGCCTTTACTGTAACCGGCTGCGTGATATCATTTTTTTTGGTTAATATAATATATATAATCGTGTCCATATCCCATTGTATGACAGACAGATCGATTTATTCCGAATATTACCCAAATATTTTCTCAACACCTTCTTTCAGTTCTTCCATGCTTTCCATGGTATTGATCATGCGGCGGAAGGAAGCGGAATGAGGCAGACCTGCCGTATACCAGGACAAGTGTTTACGCATTTCCCTTACCCCGATATATTCACCTTTATATGCAAGCTGCAGACCGGCATGCCGTAAAATAACTTCCTTTTTCTCCCGGAGAGAAGGAGACCTCGTCTCTTCACGGTTCTGCAGCCAGGCCGTTACTTCCCGAAAAATCCAGGGATTCCCCTGTGACGCCCTTCCAATCATGATACCATCGCAGCCCGTATATTGAAGCATTTCTGCTGCTGAACGGGCACTGACCACATCTCCGTTCCCTATAACCGGTATGCTTACCGCCTCCTTAACCGCACGTATGACATCCCAATCCGCACGCCCCCCATAGAACTGCTCCCTGGTCCTTCCATGCACAGTTATGCCCGCCACACCACAACTTTCAGCAATCCTGGCTATCTCCACGGCATTTACATGTGCTTCATCAAAACCTTTACGTATTTTAACCGTAACAGGTTTACTAATGGCTTTCACCAGCTTTTTAAGGATTGCTTCCACCAACCCCGGATTCTTCATTAAAGCCGAACCCTCTCCATTATTAACCACCTTGGCTACCGGACAACCCATATTAAAATCCAATATTGCAAAAGGCCTTTCCGCAATCCGTTCTGCCATCCGGCTTATAATCTCTACGTCAGATCCAAACAGCTGCAGAGATACAGGCACCTCATCCGGATGAATCGCAAGCAGCTCCTCCGTATTGCGGTTGTTATAATAAATAGCCTTGGCACTCACCATCTCCGTACACACAAGACCTGCTCCCTGTTCCTTACAAAGCAGCCGAAACGGCAAGTCCGTGACACCTGCCATAGGAGCTAATACACAATTATTCTCAAACATAACATTTCCTATTGTCAGCACATCCTTGCTCCCATACTTTTTTTATTCCACCTTCCAGCCATACCGCCCCAGACGGCACAAACAGCCCTCACAAAAACCCAGAAGAATATAAAATGAAATTCCTATGGATTTCATTTTATATTCTACCCAGACGGCACAAACAGTCCCCACGAAAACCCGGAAGAATAGGAAAATGAAATTCCAATGGATTTCATTTTTCTATTCTTCCCAGACGAGACTTAGTTTAACTTAGGTGGCGTCCTTTGACACCTTAGTTAA
>Ga0153941_1000238_pt1 | contig 25437 bp, 25 predicted proteins | sample TSNJ025MetaG_FD_104733 | JGI IMG/M metagenome (GOLD analysis project Ga0153941, IMG submission 104733) | Attine ant fungus gardens microbial communities from New Jersey, USA - TSNJ025 MetaG | ecosystem: Host-associated > Fungi > Mycelium > Unclassified | place: USA: New Jersey, Brendan T. Byrne...
CCGGTAAGGCGCGCACCCGCGAAGTCGCCCTGAATGCCGACCACGAAATTGCCCGCGAACTGATAGTCGCAGCCGATCTGGCCGCCGAAGATCGCGCCGCTGGTGTCGATCCCACCGGAGTTGGTGACCGGACCGGTGATTCTGGTAAATCCGACTTCGGTGACGTCCTTCTTGCCCCATCCCCACCCGCCGTGGGCACCGATGAAGCAGCCCGTCCAGCTGAAGGCCGGGACCGGCGCGACCATCGGCGGGGCCTTGTAAGCGGGCCGCGGTCCGAGATCGGCGGCACTGGCGGAGCCGGCCGCGACGAGCGCGCCGGTCGCGACGGAACCGAGCAGAATCTTTTTCATTGTAACCCCCGATCCGAGTGGGTTGCACTGCCGCAAGTTGGCCTCAGGGCGCAGCCGGATGCAATCGCCAAGAGGCTTTTTCCCGCGATCGGCTGTCGATTCTCGGCTTGTGTTGTAAAGCTGCAACGGTTTCGATGCCGCCGCGGTGCGGGCTTTCCCAAGGATTAACAGAGTGTTAGCCGGGGGCCGGGTCGACCGTCCGATCCGTCGGGCCCCAACCGAGGTCGGCATTCCAACCAAGGCGCAAGTTCGTTATTGGACCGATGCCGGCGTGCCATCCGGGAGCGCCAGCATGCCCGGATTCGCGCGGATGGCCGCGGCGGCAAATGGGCTTACCGCAGCGGTGAAGTTCGGCTATTCCCCGTCGCCCGGCCCGAGTTTGCCAGCAGCAGCGACCCGATTTCGCACCCGCCACGGAATTGCCCAACAATGCAGGCTGGTGCGGCCGACCGGCTGTGACGGCAAGCCGCACGCAGATTACCCCGTTGCTTGCGCGGTTGGGGGATTTTGGCCAGATTGCGTCTGCTCTTGAACAGGTGAGTGCAGGCGGGGATGGCGAAGTGGGCAACGAACAGCAACGCGTCCAGGATTCAAGCACGACCGTGCGGCGGCGGGAGTTTCCGCTGCTGCCGGCCTATGTCGCGCCGCGGACGCCGACCGAGAGCCAACTCGCCGAAATCTGGCGGCATGCGCTTAGCATGGATCAGGTCGGCATAGCCGACCATTTCGAGGAACTGGGTGGCGATTCCCTGCTGGCCGTGAGCGTCTGCGCCGATGTCGAGGAAACCTTCGGCATCGCCGTGCCGATCGCCGCGCTTGCCCGTGCGCCCACGATCGAGCAATTGGCGCCGAGAATCGATGAGCTAGTCGCGAGAAACAAGAAGTAACTCGATGCTGGTGCCGATCCAGAGCTCGGGAAGCAGGCCGCCGTTGTTCTTCGTGCACGGTCTCTTGGGAACTACCTTTTCGATCGGCTCAAATTTTGCTCGTGTCCTGGGGCCGGACCAGCCGGTCTATGTCGTCAACGCGAATGGCTTGGACGGTCGGCAGCCGGTGATCGACGACGTCGGGGAGATGGTGCTTGCTTATTTCGCGGAGATCCAACGTGCCCGACCCGCCGGCGCCCTCCGCATCGCCGCAATGTGCTCAGGATGCCTCATCGGAATCGAGCTTGCACGCAGACTGCAGGAGCATGGCCGACGAACCGGTCCCGTGATTCTGGCGGACCCGCCGGCCGTTCCAATCGGGTACGATAAGCGACTGAATTCTGTAGACGTGGGGCGGCCGCAGATTGCGGAACGTCTGTATCGAGAGGCGCGCGCCGAGCTACTAGAGAAGGCATCGCAGGCCCGTGACGACTTGCCCTTCGATCCTGACGATCCCCAGCAGCTGCACTTGGCTACGTTGGTGGGGATCGGCTCAATGATTGCTTTTGGCAAGTATGTTCCAAGCCCATTCACGGGTCCCGCAGCGATGATCATCTCCGCGGACCGGGCATCCGGATTTTTTCATCCAATGATGCCCTGGCACAAGCTGCTTCCCGGACCGCGCACGGTGCATGTCCTGCCTTGGCCGCACCAGGAGCTGTTCACGGCGGGCCACAAATCGGTGGGGCTGCTCGTGAGATTCATGCTCGAGGAAGCGCCAAGCTTCGAGAATCCCATCGACCGCCGGATACAGCCGGCGCTTTCCTGACAACCGCGGGGTCTCCCGTGAACCTCGTCGATCCCATTCTCCGTCACGGGCGCATGCAGCCCGAGGCGGTCGCGCTCGTCGATGAGGAGCGCACCATCACCTACGGCGAGCTTGCCGAACTCGTCTGGCGCACCGCCGGGCACCTCGCGGCGCTCGGCGTGCGGCGCGGCGATTACGTCGGCCTCTGTTTGAAGGATGACTGGCAGCATGTGGTCGCGCTGCTTGCGACCGCGCGGCTGGGCGCCGTCTTCGTTCAGATCGACTGGCGCTCGCGCCCCGCGGAAAAAGCCCGCATCGCCGCAGCGTTCGATCTCAAGCTCGTTCTCACCCTGCCGGATGCCGACATAAGCGCGAATTGCGCCACCGTGGCGCTCGATCCGGCGTGGCATCGGCACGTCGCGCAAGCAGACGTCGCGAGCTCCGTCTCGAATGAATGGCACGATGCCATGGCGGTCCAGGCGAGCGCGGGAACGACGGGGCTTCCGAAATTCACCGTTGCGACGCATCTGCAATTCTATTTTCGCCTCGTCAGCTATCGCGAGATGATGCCTCCCATCCGGCCCCACCGATATCTCTCGACCCTGCCCTTGTTCTTCGGCTACGGTCGAAACGCCTGCCTGCTGCAGCTCTTGCATGGCGCCACGCTCATTTTCTACCCTGGCATGTTCACTGCCGCAGAATTCGTAGAAGCGGTGGCAAGACATCGCGCAAGCATCGCCGCTGTCGTGCCTTCGGCAGTGCGGCAGTTGCTCCCCGTAGCCGGGAGCGACGAACCGCTCCTGCCCGGTCTCGACCTGCTGATATGTTCCGGCGCACCGCTGTTCGCAGATGAGAAACGCAAAACGGTGCGCAAACTCACGCCGAATTTTCACGAAATCTATGCGGCATCGGCGCTCGGCCCGATATCGGTGTTGCGGCCCGCCGACATGGACAAATGGGCTGCCAGCGTCGGCCGGCCATTCCCGCTCGCTGACGTCGAGATCGTCGACGAGGACGACCGCCCGCTCGCGCCCGGCGAAACCGGGCGGCTGCGCTGCCGAGGGCCGGCGCTCGCAACGCCCATCCGGGGCGATGCGGCCGCAGGCGATTTCCGCGACGGCTGGCATTATCCCGGCGAGCTCGCCGCGCTCGACGCATCGGGCTACATCCATCTCCATGGCCGCACCTCCGAAGTGATTTTCCGAGGCGGGGCGAAAATCTTCCCGACCGAGATCGAGGCCGTGCTGCAAGCGCACGAGAGCGTCGCGGAGGCGGCGGTGGTGGCGCGCGCATCGTCGGGCAACGAGCAAGAGTTGGTGGCCTACGTCATCGCCGGAGCTCCGGTCGCACCCGGCCAGCTCCTGGCGCACTGCCGGCGGCTACTCACGCCCTACAAGGTGCCCCGCGAGATCCACATCGTCTCGGAGCTGCCGCGCAATCCGTCGGGCAAGCTCGACAAACGCGCGCTCGCGAGCCGGGCGGCTGCGCCCCCGTCGCCAGGGATGTAACTCGGCGTGGTGCCGCTGGTGCGGCATTCGCGTCATAGGCGGTCGGCTTCGATCACGTTGAGGCGCCCCGCCGGCAGGGCGCGCGTCATCCGGAAGCCGCTGCTATCCAGCAGCTCGCGATCCTCGCGCTCCGTTCGTTCACGGCCCCCCGTTCCACGCAGCATGTTGAGGTCGCTGAGCACGGCGTCGCGATGCACCGCATCGGCCTCGGGCCGCTCCGGCATCAAGCGCTCGACCAGCAGCAGCCTCGTTCCCCTGGCCAGCGCCCCGCGACAGTTTGCGAGAATTCTCAGGCTTTGCTCGTCGTCCCAGTCATCGCTGCGAGGCGATCAGGTCGAACAGCGCTGCCGAGGGATCGGAGCTCGGCTAGCATAGGGAGTCCCTCTGGACGGCGCCGGCAAGTAGTCGTATCGGTACCGCTTGCGGCCGGTATGAACAAGCGGCCTACGAGGATGGTTGGCCGATTTCCGCAATCGAAATTGCCAAACGACAGAGGCTGGTGCCGGAAAATCGACGCGTTTGTGCCGCAAGGCATGCCATGGTCCGGAATTGATGGATGCTGATCCCTGTCCACACTTCGGGAACAAAGCCGCCGCTGTTCTTCGTGCACGGCTTGAATGGGCTCATGTCCTTGGGTTCGAGCTTTGCGGTTGCCCTCGGGCCGGAGCAACCCCTCTATAGCATCCACGCGAACGGCATCGACGGCCGGCAGCCGGTACTCCATGACGTACAGGCCATGGTGCAGGCCTATACAGACGAGATCCAGGCGGCTCGGCCCACCGGCCCCATTCGCATCGGCGGGATGTGCACGGGATGCTTCATCGCATTGGAGGTCGCCAGCAGCATGCAGCAGCAGGGTCGACCCGTAGGTCCGGTAATTCTGGTTGACCCGCCTCCATTGCCGGCGGGATACCACAAACGAAATTCCAGGGTCGATCCCCAGCACCCCAAGATCGCGGAACAACTATATCAGCAGATTCGTGGTACGCTGTTAGATCATGCGACGGTTGCCAACAACGACGTGCCGTTCGACCCGAACGACCCGAAGCAGATGCACGCTGCCACATTGGCCGGCGTCGGCGTACTCGTTGCGCTCTTTAGGCACGTTTCGGGCCCATTCTCCGGTCCTGTAGAGCTGATCATCTCCGCGGAGCGAGCCTCCGGATTTTTTCACCCGATGATGCCGTGGGCAAAGGCGCTTGCCGGCCCGCGCATCGTTCATGTCGTGCCATGGGATCACGAGCAATTGTTTCGGGCCGGCCGCGAATCGATTTGCCGGCTCCTGAAGTTCATCCTCGACCAAGCACCGCTTGAGATGTTTACCACATGCGTGCACGACTATACCGGCGATATTCCGGATTCTAATCGATCAACGGAGCAGCCTGTCGCGTGACCGGGACTCATGCACGCAGCGATGCGCGACAGCCCCGGTCCGAACATGCGGGTCGCCTCAGTCGGAGGCGGGCCGCAGCTTCTTGACCTCGGCGTCGGAGGGAAGCACGGCCCCGCCGTCGACGTACTTGAGATCGACCATGATCGGTTTGCCGTCCTTCACCGCTATCTTGCCGACGTAGGTGCCCATTGTGGCTTGATGGTCGATAGCGCGATAGAAAAACGGCCCGAGCGGCCCATCGACCTCGAGCCCGCTGAACGCCGCGATGAGCTTGTCGGTCTCGGTCGAGCCAGCCTTGGCGATCCCGGCCGCCAGCGACTTGATGGTGACATAGCCGGTTATGGAGCCCTGCCGCGGATAGTCATCGAATCGCTTCTGATAGGCGGCCAGGAACTTCTTGTGTTCGGGCGTCGCGATGGCATACCAGGGGTAACCGGTCACCAGCCAACCGACCGGGGCTTCGTCCTTGAGCGGATCGAGAAATTCCGGCTGGCCGGAGAGCAGGCTGGCGACGAAGCGCTCCCTGAACACGCCTCGGGTACTGCCCTCGCGCACGAACTTGGCGAGGTCGGCGCCGAACAGCACGTTGAAGACCGCGTCGGGCTTGGCGTCGTCCACGGCCTGGACGACGGCGCCGGCATCGACCTTGCCGACCGGTGGCGCCTGCTCGCTCACAAACTCGACGTCGGGCTGCTTGGCTTTCAGGAGTTCCTTGAATGCCGCCGCCGCGGACTGCCCGTACTCGAAATTCGGATAGACCAGCGCCCAGCGCTTCTTCTTCGCCGCAACGATGTCGGGCATCAGCATCGCAACCTGCATGTAGGTCGAGGCACGCAAACGGAACGTATATTTGTTGCCGTTCTGCCAGGTGATCTTGTCGGTCAGCGGCTCGGCGGCGAGGAAGAATATCTTGTTCTTGCCGGCGAACTCGGTGATCGCGAGGCCGACGTTGGAGAAGAAGGTGCCGACAAGCACGTTGAGGCCTTCGCGGGTGACGAGCTCTTCGGCGACGCGCACTGCGTCGCCGGGGTTGCCGCCGTCGTCGCGCGAGACGAGCTCGAGATTCTTGCCGAGCAGCCCGCCCGAAGCGTTGATCTCCTCGACCGCGAGCTCGAGGCCCTTCCGATAGGGCTCGAGAAACGCGGGTTGGGCCTTGTAGCTGTTGAGCTCGCCGATCCGGATCGTCTGCTGGGCCGAAGCGGGGCCGCAAAGCGCGGCGATGACACCGCCGGCAAGCGCTGCGAACAGGACCCGACCCATCTTCATGATCCGACTCCGGGGTTTGTTTCGGCTGAAATCGGCAGCGATCTCGTTTCGACCCAAAGCGTTCGCGCCGCAGTGTAACCTTTGCAAATCATCTTTGCCGCTCGGGGGGATTGTCAAGCGAGCTTGCCGCCGCAGCGTCGTGCGCGCCGCAACAGGGCGTGTGCGAGGAGCGGCTAGTTACCGTAAAGATCATCCGATCGGGATCGCTTGCGCGGAACAGCGCTTCGGGCACCGCGAGGGTCTCGCCTTTGCCCAAGATCAGCCAGCCACCCGGCTTCAGGGCCGCGTGGAACGACTGGAAGATGCTATCGCGCAGTTCCGGCCCGAAAAAGAAACTGAGCACGTTACGGCAACTGATGAAATCGAGATCCGTAATTGCCGGGTTCTTCGTCAGGTCATGATAGCAAAATGTGCACATTTGGCGGACCGAATCGCAGACCTGATAGCCATCATTCAGCGGTACAAAAAACCGCTTGACACGTTGCTCCGAGATCGTGCCGGGAGGCGGGCCGCGGTAGTAGGCTGCTCGGGCACGCCGGAGAGCATTCGTGCTGATATCGGTTCCGATCAGCTCGACTGCCGGCGCTGTCGGCATGCCGGCCAACACTTCGCTTATAACAATGGCCAGAGAATAGACCTCCTGCCCGGTCGAGCACGCGGGTATCCAGACCCGAAACATCTTTGCACCGGCTCGAACAGCCGCGTTCAACTGCGCGCATATCCTACTTTCCAGGAGTTCGAACACGTCGGGGTCGCGAAAAAATGCCGTTGTGTGCCAGCGCGCGTGCAGCGCCGCTGCGAAGTCCGGCTTGAGCGCGATCGCGCGGTCGTAACGGGCCCGCGCATCGGTGACCATTCCCTGCCCGAGCAGGAGATTGCCGAGATGGTAGTGCGCCTCGGCGAAGTCGGGCCTGAGCTCGATGGCGCATTCGTACCGCGCTCTTGCCTCCGCAAGCTCGCCTTTCGCCGTCAGCGTGTTGCCGAGCGCGTCATGGGTTGCGGCGTGGCCAGGATCGACCACAAGGATGGTCCGATAAATAGCCTCAGCTTCGGAGAGTCGGCCGGCCTGATGATGATGCAGCGCTGCGGCAAAAGCTTCGGCAACGTCAGGTCCCGGCAGCGGCATTTCAGCCGACATCGCATTCCCCGTGAGACTATGGTACTCGGGCGAGGATAGCGTTCTTGCCATCCGCGACTGCGAAATTCAAGCGCGGCGCGCCGGACGACCGTCCGATCAGACGTTTCGTGCAGGAGGCTTTGATGCTGGGCGAGTATCTGCGGGAGCGTGCTGAGACCAGCCCCGATGCTCCCGCGATCCTGGCGCGCCGTCGGGCGGTGTTGTCGTATGCCGGTCTGCTCGATCAGGTGGCTCAGACCGTCGATACGCTCAACCGCGCAGGCTATGGCCGCGGCGATCGGATCGCGCTGGTTCTCCCGCCGGGCCCCGAAACGACAGTGGCCCTGCTCGCCGTCCTGACGGGATGCGTTTGCGTTCCGTTGAATCCAGGAACCAGCGCTTCGGAGCTGACTGCATTACTGTCGCGCTGCGGGCTCGATGCGCTGATCACTCTAACCGATTTCTTCGGTCACCTCGTGCAGCGGGCGGCGGAGCGTGGAATTCCCGTCATCGATCTGGCGCCCCTTACGGACGAGGCCGCCGGCCGTTTTCATCTGAGCGCCGAAACGCGCGGCCCGCGGGCGCAAGCCGGATTCTCGAACGAGCACGAATTATCCGCCCTCTTTGTTACCTCCGGCACGACTTCGTTGCCGAAGCTCATTCCGCTCACCCAGGCCGACCTCTGCTATCATGGGCAGCGGGCGATGCGGTTTTTGGGTCTCACATCGTCCGACCGGTGTCTCGATCTGCTGCCGCCGTTTCATCATGATGCGATGGCGTGCTCCATCCTCAGCACGGTTTTCGCGGGCGCCAGCAGTGTCTATCCTCTAATGCCGTCGGCCCGGCATTTCCTCCGTTGGGCGCGCGAATTCCGTCCCACATGGTGCGGGGCGCCCCCGCCGTTCTTTCATTCGCTGCTCTCCGAGGTCCACCGTAACGGTTACGAGGCAACCGAGCTTGGTCTTCGGAGATTGTTCACCTGCGGAGCGCCGCTCGACGAAGACGTCGCTGCAGCCCTCGAGCAAACTCTCCAAACCCCTCTGCTCAATTGCTACGGAGCGACCGAGTGCGGAAATATTTCGGTCACCCCTGCGTCGCTCGCTGCAAGGAAAAGAGGATCTGCGGGCATCAGCGTTGGGCTGGAGATCCGAATAGTCGGTGCATCGGGGGATTCCTTGCCGGAGGGTCAGCAGGGAGAGATCGTGGTACGGGGGCCCGGCGTGTTCCGCGGCTACGAGGCGGATCCCGACGACAATGCGAACACGTTCTTCGGCGAATGGTACCGGACCGGGGACTTGGGCTATCTCGACGGCGACGGATATCTGTTTCTTGTCGGCCGCATTCAGGAGCTCATCAACCGGGGCGGCGAAAAGATTGCTCCCATGGAGATCGACGAGGTGCTGCGCAGCCATCCCGACGTCGAGGAGGCTGCCGCATTCGCAGTGCCACATGCCTTGCTCGGCGAGGATGTCGCGGCGGTGGTAGTCTTGAAGCGGCCGGGGGTCAGTGCGGATGACATCCGCCGATTTGCATCGGAGCGCTTGACCGGCTTCAAAGTACCCAGAAGATTGCTCATCGTGCCGGAGATCCCCAAGGGGCCTACCGGGAAAGTGCAGCGAAGACAGCTAGCGACGCTGTTTGCCGATGAGCTGGCGCGAGCAGAGCAGTCCGAGAAACCCAAAGCCAGCGTCGCAGCGCACCCGGAAAATGGCGGCATTGGAAGGAACCGTAATGACTAGCGAGCACGAGCGCTTTCTTCGCGAGGAGATGACCACCATTTCGAGGCGGGAAATTCCCGTGCTCGGCCCCTACATCCCGCCGCGGACGGAGACCGAGCGGAAGCTCGCGGCGATCTGGCGCGATGGCCTTGATATCGATCAAATAGGCATCAGGGACGACTACAACGACCTTGGCAGGGATTCCTTGGTCGCGGCCAGCATCTTCGTCGAGATCGAGGAGATGTTTGGGCTCGCGATTCCGATGGCTGCGCTTGTAGACGCGCCGACGATCGAGCAATTGGGCCGCCAAATCGATGAGCTGCTCGCGAAAGGCAAGAAATAGCTGGACGCCGGGTCGCATCTAGCCTGCTCGGGTTCGGCTCTTCCCTGGCATCAAGACGCCGACTTCACGCCCTTCGCCATGGAATTGCCAGACAATTGGCGCTGGTCCCGCCAAATGCCCGCCCATCGTACGGGTTGACCGCCTTTGCTTGCGCGGTTCGGGGATTTTGGCCAGATTGCCGTTCAAATCCGCCCGAAGGCGGTCTTGGGGAAGGAACGGCGGTGGAGAACGAAGCGGGGCGCGTCGAGGATTCCGGCCCGATCGTGCGGCGGCGGCAGTTGCCGCTGCTGGGCCCCTACGTGGCGCCGCGCACGGCGACCGAGCGCAAGCTTGCGGACATCTGGCGCAATGCGCGCGGCATGGACCAGATCGGCATTGCCGACGGCTACGAGGACCTCGGCGGGGATTCGCCGCGCGCGGCGGCCATCTTCCCCGAGATCGAGCCGACCGTTGCGATCGAGATCCCCATGGCGACGACACACGCGACCTGGAAGTAATGCAAGGAATGGGGGCAATGAGGAAGTCGGAGTCGCGCGGCAACGAATCGATCTTCCTGGGTACGCTATTCGGCGACATGCCGGGCCGAAGCCTGGGGTCCCGTTTCGTGATCGGAGTGGTGAACGGCGAAGGCATTGGACCGGAGGTTGTTGGAGCGGCGTTGAAGGTGCTGTCCGCAATCGATACGGCAGGCCATTCGCGGTTCGACATTCGGATGGGCGGAGCCATCGGGCGGGAGGCCGAACCGGAACAAGGCAGACTCACCGAGGAGAGCGAAGCTTTCTGCCGCGATGTGTTCTCGCGCGGCGGCGTTATTTTCACGGGGCCCGGGGACGGCAGATTCGTCTACGACCTGCGGCGCCGCTTCGATCTTTTTTGCAAGATCGTGCCCCTGCGAGCGATCGATGAACTCAGCGCCGAGACGCGATTGAGACAGGAATTCGTAAAGGGCGTTGACATCGTCCTTGTGCGCGAAAACACTTCGGGAATCTACCAGGGGAAGTGGGAGATCGAGTCGTCGGCGCGTGATGGGCGTCGAGCTACTCATTCGTTCAGTTATTCGGAACGGGAAGTTGTCAGGATCATCGAGCCCGCAGCGCGGATCGCCGCAGGCCGACGCGGCAGGCTGCTCGTTATCGTGAAAGACGGCGGGCTGCCGGCGCTCAGCGAAATCTGGCGCGATTGTGGAACCTCGGTCGCCCGCGCCGCCGGGGTGGAATGCTCCTTCGCGAACATCGATCTCGCCGCGTATCTGCTCATTCAGCATGCCCAGAACCTCGACGTGATCGTCGCGCCGAATCTGTTCGGTGACGTCCTAGGGGATCTCGGCGCGGTCCTGCTCGGCTCACGAGGGCTGTCGTTCTCGGGAAATTTTTCCGGGTGCGGCGAGGCCGTTTATCAGACGAACCACGGTGGCGCTGTCGATTTGGCCGGTACCGATCGTGCAAACCCGCTTGGACAGATTTTCTCGCTCGCAATGTTGCTTCGCGAGAGCCTCGGGCTCGTGGAGGAAGCCACGCTGATCGAAGACGCGGTCCGGGAGGTCTGGCGCGAGGGCTGGCGAACGCAAGACATGGCCGGGCCCGTGCATCGTCTCGCGGGCTGCCAGGAAATGGGAGATCTTGTCGCCGAGAGCATCATGCAGCTTTCGGCGCAGCCGCGCAGGGTAGCAATGTGAAACCGGCGCTCCTGCTCATCGACGCCCAGAACGACTTTTTGCGCTCGCCGGAGCTTAGTCCGGCCGCTGAGGAGTTCATCGAGGCGGCAGCGCGACTGATCGAGGGCTGCCGGCACGCCGCCGTGCCCGTCGTGCACGTCTGGACCACGGTTCGCCACGGCGAGGATCACCGCATGCCGCACTGGGTCCGGGCCGGCAAATGGATTTGCGTGACTGGAACCGAGGGCCACGCGGTGCCGGCGCGGCTCCGCCCCCGTCCCGAAGAACGCGTGGTCAACAAGACGTTTTTCAGCGCCTTCCATACCGGCGAGCTTGTGCACGTTCTCACGGCGCTCGCCTGCGATGCGGTGGTGATCGCCGGCTTGTACGAGCATGCCTGTGTTCGCACCACGGCGATCGACGCGTATCAGGCCGGCCTGGAGGTCTGGATCGCGGGGGATGCCGTGGCCAGCAACGATGCCGCGCACGCCGCCATCACTCGCTGCTATATCTCGGAGCGGGCAGCGCGGTATGAGAGCGTCGACGCTCTCCTCCGCAGGTTCGATGCGGTCCAGAGTGGGAGGTCCCGGGTCGGCGCCGGGATGCGCGGGCGATAAGGCTGACGAGGAGATGCAGCGTTATCGCCAGCGCCCGGGGGTGCCGCAGGCTGGTCGCGTTGCGACCCTCTTCATTCAGGTCAGGAGCGGAAACTCCGACAGTGGCAGCGGCTGGCCGTCGCGTTTCAGGTATTCCAAAAACCTGTTCATGACGATCCAGGCTCTGTGTGTGACGTCCGCCGTTCCGCCTTCGCGATCTCGCACCGGCCCGTCAACCGACGGATGCGTGATCCTCTGCAGATAGGTCTTGCTGATCTGCAGCTTGTCCCTGAGCGCCAACCATCCGGTCTCGCTAGGTCCATCTGACGGTCTAAAAAAAGGCCCTAAATTTCCGATCGCGCGAGCACAAATGACTGCGGCTCGCTGAGGTGACGACAATGCCTCGATCAAATCGCGCAATGCCATGAACAACGCCGGCTCAGCAAGCACGATCCGCAGAATCTTCTCGAAGTCCCGAGTGTCCGGTCTAGCCGCGGTGACAAGCGCGGCCAACGAAGGCCGCCGCGTGGCAATGGGTATCGAAGCCCCGGTAGGATCCGTAAAAGATTCCAGGACTACCGTGAGTACCTCTCCGTTCGCGAAGGCAGCCAAATCCACGCAAGCCGTTACGATATCATACGCTCGCAGGAACAGCGGCATGAAATGCGCGGTCTTGTCGAACCGATTGACCTCGCACTCGATCCGGACGTTGCCATCTTGGATGTTGACCCGGAATGTCATCTCCAAGCCGAGATCGTCGGCTTTCCAGCTGAATGTCGGACGACAGGCGATGCAAAAGTTGCGCGCAGCGGGAAGCACTCGACCGGTGAAACGTACTGTAGGCATCGTTGATGGACCCTAGGAAAGAAGCCGTGAAGCACTTCGGCGTCAGCGATTTGGTCACTGGGGTCGGCTTCGGCCACGTTCTTGCCTCAATCTCCGCCGGCAATCCTGACCGCCGAATTGCCTATCTTGCGATCCGCTTGGCGACGGGTTAGCAGAGAATCTCTGGGATCGCCATCGCTGCACCCGAGTCAGCCGTTGGACCGCTCGTGACCACAGGATTGCCGCTCTCCCATCTCGCAGCTTCCGGTTTGCTGCAGGCGTTCCAGCAGGCAGCGTTGCTGCACGCACAAGGGCGGTTATGGGAGGCAGAACAGCTCTACAATGCCGTACTCAAGGCGGACCGCCGGCATTTCGACACGCTTTGCCGGTTGGGCGTGATTCGCCTCCAACAGAGTAGATTCGACGACGCGGCGGGGCTATTCCACAGGGCGATCAAGGTCGACAAGACTTCCGCAGAAGCGCACCAATACCTCGCGTTTGCCCTGAGCGGATTGGAACGTTTTGAAGATGCTGTCCGGCATTACCAAAACGCGCTCGCTATCAGGCCGAATTTTGCCGAAGCCCATAACAACTTGGGCCACGCCTTGCAACGGCTGGGGCGATTCGACGAGGCGATTGCGCAATATGAGGCGGCCTTGGCGGTCAGCCCACATTATGCCGAGGCTCGCAACAATCTGGGGAATGCGCTGCACCTACTCGAGCGTCACGAAGAAGCGATCGCGCAATATGAAAGTGCGCTGGCGATCCGCCCGGACTATGCCGAAGCGCTGTGGAACGCCGGCAATGCCTTGCGGACGCTGGGCCGATTCGAGCAAGCTATCGTGCAATACGAGAAAGCGCTCGCGATCCGGCCCAACTATCCCGAAGCTCACAACGCAATCGGCAATGTGCTTCGTCTGCTCGCCCGATCCGAGGAGGCCACCAGCCAGTATCAGAAGGCGCTCGCCACGCGGCCGGACTACGTCGACGCCCACGTCAACCTCGGTGATGCGCTTGCGGTACTCGGTCGCCGCGACGAGGCAGTTGCGCAGTATGAGAGGGCGCTCGCGGTCCAGCCCCAGCATGCCGACGCGCTTAGCAAACGCGGCGAGGCGCTGGGAGCACTTAACCGCCACAACGAGGCGCTGGCGAGCTTCGAGAAGGCGCTTGCCGCCGATCCCGATCATGCAGGTGCCTTCAACGGATTGGCCGGCTGCGCCGGCGCCGTGTGCGATTGGACGCGAACCCAGAAGCTCTCCCGTGAGGCAGGTTTTCGCGCTGCCACGGGCAAGTTCCTCGATCCCTTCATCTTCCTTGGGTACTGCAGCGACCCGCTCTTACAATTGGCTTGTGCCAGGACCTATGTCGGTCACGAGGTGCCGGCCGTTCCTCCGCGATTTTGGCTGGGCCAAGTTTGGCGGAATCCCAAAATACGGATCGCCTATCTGGCATCCGGATTCCATCAGCATCCGACAGCTTATCTGACCGCGGAGCTGATCGAGATTCACGATCGCTCCCGATTCGAGATCCTGGGCCTCTCCGTGGGACCGGATGATGGTAGCGAAATACGGACCCGGCTCGTTCGCGGATTCGACCAGTTCCACGATCTAAGATCGAACAACGATCGCGAGGCCGCGAGGCTCATCAACGACATGCGGATCGACATCCTGGTCGACCGCAGCGGCTATACGAGGGATGCCCGCCCGGAGATCCTCGCCTGCCGTCCGGCGCCCATCCAGGTAAGTTATATCGGGTTTCCGGGGACGCTCGGCGCTGATTTCTACGATTACGTGATCGCCGACCGGACCGTTCTGCCTTTCGATGAGCAACGCTTCTATACGGAAAAGATCGTGCATCTTCCGGACACCTATCTGGTCACGGATTCGAAACAGCCCATCGCGTCGGCAACCCAAACGCGGCAGCAAGCGGGGCTGCCCGAGCTCGGTTTCGTGTTCTGCTGCTTCAATAACAGCTACAAGATCACCGCACCGGTGTTCGACGTCTGGATGCGGCTCCTGGATCGGGTCCAGGGAAGCGTGCTGTGGCTGCTGCGAAAAAGCGCCCTTGCCGAGGAGAACATCCGCAAGGAGGCCGCGGCGCGCGGCATTGATCCATCGCGCCTGGTATTCGCGGGCCGATTGAAACTCGACGAGCACCTGGCGCGCCATCGCCTGGCCGACCTGTTCCTGGACACTCTGCCGTACAATGCACACACCACCGCAAGCGATGCGCTGTGGGCGGGCCTGCCCCTGGTGACGTGCCGCGGCGAGGCGTTCGCCGGGCGTGTGGCCTCGAGCCTGCTGCATACGATCGGCCTTCCGGAGCTGGTGGCCCACAGTCTCGACGAATACGAGGCGTTGGCATTGCGGCTCGCCACCGAGCCGGCGCTACTCCTGGGCCTGCGGGAGAGATTGCGGCGGAATCGACTGACGTATCCGCTGTTCGATACCGACCGCTACCGCCGCCATCTCGAAACCGCCTACACGCAAATGTGGGAGCTCTGGCAGCAGGGCGAGAGCCCTCGCAGCTTCGCCGTCGAGCCAGTTGCGAAAGATCCGATGCGGCTCCCCGAACCGACCGCCTGACTTGAGCGGAACACAATTGCCATGCTCGTGCCTGTCCAACCCTCAGGAATGAAGCCGCCGCTGTTCTTCGTGCATGGCATGTACGGGGTCATGCCGCTGGGCGGGATCTTTGCGCCGGTGTTGGGCGAGGATCAGCCATTCTATGCGGTTCAAGCCAACGGTATCGACGGGCGAGGGACGGTCATCGATGACTTCGGACAAATGGTCCTGAGGTATCTCGAGGAGATTGAAAACGTGCGTCCGACCGCCCCCATTCGCATCGGCGGGATGTGCACGGGATGCATGGTTGCCATCGAGATTGCCCGGAAGCTGCAAGAAAAAGGTCGACAAACCGGTCCGGTGATCCTGGCCGATCCGTCTCCCCTGCCCATAGGATACGACAAACAAAAAAATGCCGTCGATCCTCGAGATGCGCAAACCGCGCAGCAATTGTATCAGCAGGCGCGTCGCATGTTGCTCGACTACGCTTCGCATCCGTACAACCGCATGCCGTTCGACCACCGCGATCCGAAGCAGGTGCACAACGCCAGCTTAGCCGGCGTCGGGTCGCTGATCGCGATTGCAAGGCACGTTCCGAGCCCGTATCCGGGTTCCGCGGAGTTGGTCATCTCGGCCGAGCACGCGCCCGGCTTTTTTCATCCGCAGATGCCCTGGCACAAGCTGCTTCCCGGGCCGCGCACGGTGCACGTGCTTCCAGGGCGTCACCGGGAATTGTTCCGGGGCGGCCGCGACGAGGTAGCCCGCCTGCTGAAATTCATGCTAGAGAGACCTCTCCCGCCCGACGTCTCGGCCGAGGACCGCGCTGATGCAAGCGTGGCATGACCTTCGGGTTCACCGTTGGTCGTGCAGCCATTCTCGTGAACGAGCGAGCTCTCAGGGCAATTGGCACCCTTGTGGCTACCCGCTCTCGACGATCTCCTGATTTCCGAATATGCGGTACCGCTCCGGGTCCAGGCTGAGTTCCGGGATTTTCTCGTTGAGCAGTCGGGGCAGATCGGTCTCGATGCTGCAAACGAAGAACCGGTACGGCTTAGCCTCGAAGAACTCTATCACCCGCCGGTGGTGACGGTCCCATTCCACCCGCCAGGCCTCCGCGAGCTTTTCGTCGGAGGCGATCCCAAGGTAGCGCTTGTAGCGGGCCGCGTATTCTCCGCCGCGGTGGCGCAAACGGCTCCGGATCCAGTCTTCCCGATCGCGCGTGTTCAAGATGAACACCGCGTCGGGATATTGGCCGGCAAGGTAGGGAAACAGCTTGTAGGCTTCGCAATGATGTGCGCCGTCGAGCCATTCCAAATCGGTGAAGACGTCGAAATAGGAATATCCGGCGAGCAGGTCGTCGCCGTTGGCAAGATTGGTGAAGATCCGCCGGGCCAGCCGGCCCTCGTCCCAATGCACGCTGCGGACGCGATTGGCCAAGAAATATTCATGGATAGTGCGAGTGCCGCAGCGGTTGAACCCGATCTGAAATATCTTCATTGCGACCCTTGAACCCAACCTGTCCCAAGATTGTCGAGCGGGTCCGCGTTGTCAATCGGGCGGCGGAGGCTCTGCAGGCCGCGTCGGGCCCGGGTCCTTGTGCGGCGCCCATGCCTTCCCACGGGAAGACCTACGCGATCACGGTCCTTTCTCACCGTGATCACCTCGGGATCTTGCTGGCCGCCGGTTCAGTCGCTACAACATCACTCCATTTTTCAACTCCCGTTGCGGGATGCCGCTCTTGACCAACTCACCGCCCCCCCTCACGGGCTGGAGAAGCGCCGATCCGCTGCAGGCTTTTTTGGAAGCGGTCGCCCTCCACGAGAAAGGCCGCTTACAGGAGGCGGAACGGCTCTATGAAACCGCGCTCGCAGCGGACGGCCGCCATTTCGATGCTTTGTGTCGCCTGGGCTCGATCCGGCTGCAACACGGCAGATTCGAGGACGCAGCGCGCCTGTTTCGCCGAGCGATCGAGGTCGACGGGAACTCCGCACACGCGCACCATCAGCTCGGTTTTGCTTTGACGGGGCTCGAGCGTCGCGAGGAAGCCATCCGGCACTTTGAAAGAGCATTGCTCATCGCTCCGGATTTTGCCGAAGCGCACAACAACCTCGGTCATGTGCTGCAGATTTTGCGTCGGCTGGAAGAGGCGATCGTGCACTACGAGGCGGCGCTCGCGATCGATCCCGGCTATGTCGAAGCCCACAACAATCTCGGGAACGCGCTGCATCTCCTCGGCCGTCATGAACAAGCGATGGCAAATTACGAGAAAGCGCTGACGATCCGGCCGGACTACGCCGAAGCTTACTGGAATCTCGGAAATGTGCTACGCACCCTCGACCGGCCCGAATTGGCGATCGAACAATACGAGAAAGCAATTGTGATCCGGCCGACCTATCCCGAAGCGCATAACAGCCTCGCTAGCACCCTCCTCGTGCTCGGCCGGACGGAAGAAGCGATCGAGCACTACGAACAGGCCATTGCGATCAAGCCGGACTACGCCGATGCCCGTAAGAACCTGGACATTGCCCTTCGGGTAGTCGGGGGCGCCTACTAAGCGCGAGAAACCACCCCAGCAGACCTCGCGCGTGGTCGCCAAGAAAAAAGCGCCGGGGCGATGCGCCCCAGGGCTGTTCCTTTGATACCGGCGTTGTGCGATCAGTAGCGCGCGACGACCGGCGATTTTCCGAATCCGAGCGGCGCTTTTCCGATTCCGGACACGTTGAACCGATAGTTCACGCCGAACTTTATGACGTCGATGTCTTGCTTGACATCGATCTTGAAAGATCTACCGTCACAACAAGCGTAAAAGGCTACGTTCTTGCTGCCGAAGTCGTAATGATCGTACTCGGCGAAAACCGACCAATTCGGCAAGAATGCATATTCGATGCCGACGCCGACAGTCCATCCGGTGCGGGTCTGATTGTAGACGTCGCGTATCACGCTTTGATCAGCATCCTTGAAATCAAAAATGTCACGGGCCCAGGCGACGCCGCCCCTCACGTAGAGCAGGGATTGAGGAACCCAGCCGGCAAACCCAAGGCGTGCGGTAACGCTCCCCAGAGCATCCGTTCTGAACCTGAGGACGTCGTCTCTATCGCCCGTATCCATGGGATCCGAGCTCAGACCGTCCATGTGCGTTCCGGAGATGCTGCCTTCAATGCCGAGCACCCAACTGCCCGAGAACTGGTAGTCGCAGCCAACCTGGCCGCCGAAAATGGAACCACTGGTATCGGCGGTACGCGAGAAATTGTGCTGGCGTGGACCGCTGGAAGTAGTAACGCGTTCGTCGACTTCCTTCCGGCCCCAGCCCCACCCGCCGTGGCCGCCCACGTAGCAGCCGGTCCAGCTGAACACCGGAAGCGGCGCCACCGCCGGCGGCGCCTTGTAGGCGGGCCGCACGCTAAGATCGGCGGCACTGGCGGAGCCCGCCGCGACGAGCGCCCCGGTAGCGACGGAGCCGAGCAAGAGCTTCTTCATCGGAGCCCCCGATCAGTAGCGCGCCACGACCGGCGATTTTCCGAATCCGAGCGGCGCTTTTCCGACTCCGGACACGTTGAACCGATAGTTCACGCCGAATTTGATGACGTCGATGTCTTGCTTGACGCTAGTATTTACCGAAAAGCAATCGTCGGAGCAACTAGGACGCGGATTATAGAAGAACACGTTCTTGTTGCCGAAATCATAGTGGTTATACTCGGCGAAAACCGACCAGTTCGGTAGGAACGCATATTCGATGCCGACGCCGACCGTCCAGCCGGTGCGGGTCTGGTTGTAGATGTCCCTTATTCCAGAGACATCGGCGTCCTTGAAATCAAAGATGTCACGGGCCCAGGCAACACCGCCCCTCACATAGAGCAGGGATTGGGGAACCCAGCCGGCAAATCCCAAGCGTGCGGTGACGCTCCCCAGGGCATCCGTTCTGAACCTGAGGACGTCGCTCCTGTCACCCGGATCCTTGGGATCCGAGCTGACACCGTCCATGTGTGTTCCGGAGATGCTGCCTTCGATGCCCAGCACCCAGTTGCCCGCAAACTGGTAATCGCAGCCGACCTGGCCGCCAAAAATAGAACCGCTGGTGTCGGCCGTACGCGAGACACTGCGGTTACCGCTTTCGGAAGAAGTGATGGCTTGGTTGACTTCCTTCCGGCCCCAGCCCCACCCGCCGTGGCCGCCCACGTAGCAGCCGGTCCAGCTGAACACCGGAAGCGGCGCCACCGCCGGCGGCGCCTTGTAGGCGGGCCGTGCGGAGAGATCGGCGGCGCTGGCAGCGCCGGCCGCGACCAGCGCGCCGGTCGCGACGGAACCGAGCAAGAGCTTCTTCATCGGACCCCCCAAGGTAAAATTCGTCCCGCTAGGCCAAGTTTGGCCCCAGCGGCGGCGCGCGGGCAACCGGAAAACGGGTTCTTCGCGGGGGGATCATGTGGATTTCCGAGGTGTGTTGCCCTGGGGCAACGGATGCCACGCCGACCGGCGTCGCTCCTTACCCGAAGGCAGTCGAAGCATCAGCCACATCGTGCGGTCCGAGCAGACCTGCCAGACTTCCGTGGGCCACCGTCGGCGACCAGCGAATCGCGATGGGGCGCGCAACGGGATTCCAGACCCGCTTCGCGCCACCAAGCTCCGTTTTTTGGCAAACAAAAGCCCCGGGGCTATGCGCCCCGGGGCTGTTCCTTGGACGGGAGCGTCGTGCGATCAGTAGCGCGCCACGACCGGCGATTTTCCGAATCCGAGCGGCGCTTTTCCGATTCCGGACACGTTGAACCGATAGTTCACGCCGAACTTTATGACATCGATGTCTTGCTTGACATCGATCTTGTCAAAAAAGCGGCTGTCACCACAACAAGTGTAGAAGACTACGTTCTTGCTGCCGAAATCGTAATGATCGTACTCGGCGAACACGGACCAGTTCGGCAGGAACGCATATTCGATGCCGACGCCGACGGTCCAGCCGGTGCGGGTCTGATTGTAGACGTCCCTTACGCCACTAATATCAGCATCCTTGAAATCAAATACGTCGCGAGCCCAGGCGACACCGCCCCTCACATAGAGCAAGGTTTGAGGAACCCAGCCGGCAAATCCCAAGCGTGCGGTGACGCTCCCCAGGGCATCCGTTCTGAACCTGAGGACGTCGCTCCTGTCGCCCGGATCGATGGGATCCGAGCTGACACCGTCCATGTGTGTTCCGGAGATGCTGCCTTCGATGCCGAGCACCCAATTGCCTGCGAACTGGTAATCGCACCCAACCTGGCCGCCAAAAATAGAACCGCTGGTGTCGGCCGTACGCGAGGTATGTCGGTGGCTTCCACCGCTGGAACCACGAATGTTTTCGTCGACTTCCTTCCTCCCCCAGCCCCAGCCGCCGTGGGCGCCGACGTAGCAGCCGGTCCAGCTGAACACCGGAACCGGCGCCACTGCCGGCGGCGCCTTGTAGGCGGGTCGCACGCTAAGATCGGCGGCACTGGCAGACCCGGCAGCGACGAGCGCGCCGGTCGCAACGGAACCGAGCAAGAGCTTCTTCATTGGAGCGGCCCCACGGGTAAATTTCGTCCCACTGGGCCAAGTTGGGCCCGACGGCGGCGCGGAAGCAATGGGGAAATCGGCTTTCCAACGAAACCGGGCGTCGATTTTTCGATGTGTGTTGCCCGGCAGCAACGGTTCGATACCGGCCTTAAGTTCGCCCGGGGTCGTCGAAGCCCTGCCAGGCCGGTCGGGCGCCGTCCGCTAAGCCCGGAATCCGCGATTCGGGTCCGGCGCGCTGGGTCAGCCGGGAACCGGTGCGAAGCACGCGTGGACCTCGGGCTCTTTCGGCTATTCCGCTGGTTTGGATTCCGCTGATCGACGGCTCAATGTAGCTTGGCAAGGTCCCGGAGGCGTTGGCGCTCGACCTTTCCAGCCGCATTTCGGGGCAGCGCGTCGACCATGACGAAACGTGTCGGGATGAACACGCCGGGAAGCTTGCCCCGACAATGGGCGCGAAGCGCCTCCTCATCCAGCTTGGTACGAGAGACGATCGCCGCCCAAACATTCTCCAGGCCGAGCGGATCCACGAAACCAAAAGCCGCGGCTTCGACGATGCCGTCGAAAGACGCGAGCACTTCGTCGATTCGTTCCGGGTTCACCTTGTCGCCCCCGATGTTCACGATCGCAGTTTGCCGGCCGGAAACGACCAACAGCCGGTCGGACCGGACCGACCCGAGATCTCCCGGATAAAACCAGCCATCGCGGAATGCAGTGGCGGACCCCGCGGATTCCCCCAAATACGCGGCGACGCTGTAGGGGCTGCGGATGCGCACCAGGCCTTCGCCTCCGTCCGCAACGCGTCGTCCGGCCTCGTCCACGATCTCGACCGCCACGTCGGGCGCCACGTAACCCACGGCGCCCGGGACCTCGGCAATCGCCTCGGCGGGCGCCGTTGCCACCGTATTGGTCTCCGTCGATCCGTATACGGAAATCAAGTTCGTGCACAGGCGAGACCGCACGCGCTCCGACAAGGTTCTCGAGAGGTGGCTTCCCGCGGATATGATGACTTGCAGATGGCCCTGGAAGGAACGGTATTGCTTGCAATAGTCCAGGAGTTCGGCCAATCCCGACGGCGCAGCGACCATGTTTTGGATGTGATAAAGATCGAAGGCGCGCAGCGTGTTATCCACGCCATCGCCGTAGAAGAAAACCGTGCCGCCCCTCCACAGTACGTCGAGCACGAACCTGAAACCGAAGGAGGTGCCGATTCCCACGGCGAGAAACATGCGGGAGCACATTGGCAGCCGGTTGCCGAACAAGAACGCGTGGCGCGCGATTCTTTCGAACAGCATTCTGTGAGTGAAGGCGACCGCCTTGGGCTCTCCGGTCGTGCCCGAGGTCAGATGGATCCGGCAAATGTCATCGCCTCCGCGGACATTCGCTTGCGCATCTTCGAGCGGCTTGCCGTCCCCCACGGTCCAAGCAAAGTCCACGGGCAACGTGCGCAGCGTGCCGCCATGGGGATAGTTCATGTTGTTGAGAAGCGCGTCGACGCGCAGCGCTGGCGGCAACTTCCGGTCCGCAACGGTAACGGTGGTGATCCCCGCTCGCGACAGCCCGAGGATCAGAACCGTATGGAGAACCGCCGGAGCAACCGCCAAGGCCACCACGTCGCCGGGTGCCAGCTCCAGCGATCGCGCACGTCGCGCCACATTGTTGATCTGTTTTTCCAGACGCAAATAAGAAAGGGATTCCCGACCCGGCGCGCACAGCGCCACTGCTTCCGGCTGATATTGGGCCTGAAACGAAATAGGATCGGTAATATTCATGATAACCGCCGCTCCTGACGCATTCGACGCGGCGGCATCTTGGCAAGGCAGCCCTTGGTGTCAAGGTTGCGACTCGCGGTCGGTAACATGGGGTCGCTTTGCGACGCTGCACGAGCGCCTAAGTCCATTCCCCACGCGGGCTTCTCGACAGAGCGGCGAACTGCTTTCTCGACGCGAAGTCGCCATTGAATTGCCAAACTATTCGGGCTGGTCCCGCCACGGACGTCAGCGATGCCGCGGTCCGGCCGCGATCTTGCGCGGTTCGGAGATTTTGGCCAGATTGCCGCTCAAATCCGCCCGGAGGCGGTCTTGGCGAAGGGACGGCGGTGGGGAACGAAGCGGGGCGCGTCCAGAATTCGAGCACGATCGTGCGGCGGCGGCAGTTGCCGCTGCTGGGCCCCTACGTGGCGCCACGCACGGCGACCGAGCGCAAGCTTGCGGACATCTGGCGCAATGCGCTCGGCATGGACCAAATCGGCATTGCCGACGGCTACGAGGACCTCGGCGGGGATTCGCTGCGCGCAGCGGGTATCTTTGCCGAGATCGAGCAGACCTTCGCGATCGAGATCCCCATGGCGACGCTCGTCGATGCGCCGACGATCGAGCAATTGGCGCGAAGGGTCGACGCGCTGGTTTCAAATCGCGTGACCTAGCCCGATGCTCGTGCCCATCCAAACCTCGGGAGACAAGCCGCCGCTGTTCTTCGTGCACGGCCTGCACGGAGTGATGCCGCTGGGCAGGACTTTGGCGCGGGTGTTAGGCCTGGAGCAGCCGATCTATGCGATCCACGCGAACGGCATCGACGGGCGCGCGCCGGCGATCGACAACCTGAAGGGCATGGTGGGGGCTTACGTCGAAGAGATCCGCGAGGCCCGCCCCGCCGGCCCCCTCGTGATCGGCGGCATGGGCGACGGCAGCCTGGCCGCGATCGAGATCGCCCGCGAGATGCAGAACAGCGGACGCCAGGTCGGTCCGGTAATCCTGGCGGATCCCCCCGCCGCGCCGGGCAAGCAAACGATTCCGAGCCAGATCGGTCCGCAGATCGAACGGCAATTGCACGAGCGCGTTCGCCGGAATCTGTCTGCTTATGCCTCGGTTGCCGAAAATGACCTGCCCTTCGATTCGCGCGATCCCCAGCAGCTTCACCTCGCCGTCTTGGCCGGGGTCGCCTCGATGCTCGCGTCCGGCAGACACATTCCAAGTCCGTTCTCCGGCCCCGCGCAATTGATCCTGTGCGCAAAGGCGGCCGCCGGCTTCTTCCATCCGCAAATGCCCTGGCACAAGCTGCTCACCGGGCCGCGCATGATCCATATCCTGCCTTGGGATCACATCGAGCTGTTCGGCGCGGGCCGCGAGCACGTGGCGCGCGGGATCAAATTCCTGCTCGGGGAAGCGCCGACGCTGGAGACCGTGTCGGAGCGCCAGGAACTGGATGCACCGCACATCGAGCAAATGGCGCGCCGGATCGATGGGCTCGTGGCCGGACGCGCGAGGTAGCTTCATGCTCGTGCCGATCCAGACCTCGGGCAACAAGCCGCCGCTGTTCTTCGTGCACGGGCGCCCCGGCGTCATGCCGGTCGGTCCGATCCTTGTCCGAGGGCTGGGGCCGGACCAGCCCGTCTATGTCTTGCACGCCAACGGCATCGACGGGCAACGGCCGCTCATCGACAACGTGCCGGACATGGTGCGCGCCTACATCGAGGAGATCCATGGCGTGCGGCCCACGGGGCCGCTCGTCATCGGCGGCATGTGCGACGGCACTTTCGCCGCGATCGAGATCGCCCGTGAGCTCAAGAAACGGGGACGACGCGTGGGTCCTCTGATCCTGGCAGCTCCCACATTTTTCCCGCCCGGCTTCGTCCGAGAAAACCAGACATTAGATCCCAAGCAGCCGTTGATTGCGGGCCAATTATACCAGCAAGTGCGGACTTCGCTGTTGGATCACGCCAAATATCCTTACAATCAGATCCCCTTCGATCCGAAAGATCCGAAGCAATTGCACACCGCCGTCTTGGCCGGGGTCGCCTGCCTCATCGCGTTCGCCAGACACGTTCCGACCCCGTTCCCGCATCCCGCGCAATTGATCCTGCCCGCTCCACGGGTGCTCGGATTTTTTCATCCGAACATGCCTTGGCCCAAGCTGCTACCCGGACCGTGTATTTCCCACGTTGTGCCCTGGGACCACATGGATATGTTTCGGTCGGGCCGCGAAACCGTCGCTCGCCTGATCAGGCTCTTCCTCGAAGAAGGGCCGACGCTCGAAGTCCTGGCCGGTCTTCGGATCGAACGCACCGTAGCTTGATGCGCGCGAGCGATTCATGAACCTCACCGACCCGATCCTCCGCCACGGCCGCATGCAGCCGAATGCCCCGGCGCTGATCGAGGGCGAGCGAACCATCAGCTATGGCGCGCTTGCGGGCCTGGTGCTGCGCACGGCCGGGCATCTCGCCGCGCTCGGTATGAGACCGGGCGACCAGGTCGGGCTGTGCCTCAAGGACGACTGGCAGCACGTGGTGGCGCTGCTCGCGGTTCTGCGGCTCGGCGCCACCGCCGTGCAGATGGACTGGCGCGCACGGCCCGCGGAGAAGGCGCGGATCGCCGGCGCATTCGCGCTCAAACTCATCCTGGTGCTGCCGGCGAGCTACATCGCCGCGCCCTGCCCGTGCGTCGCGCTCGATGATCAATGGCATGACGCCGTTGCGACGGCGGCCCCTTTGACCGATGCGCTGCAGGACTGGGATGCCCCGGCCGCCGTGCTGGCGAGCTCGGGCACCACGGGGCTGCCGAAGTTCACGCTGGCCACGCACCTCCAACTCTATTTGCATGCCGTGACGTTTCTGGAACTCGTGCCGCCGACGCGACGGCAGCGTTTCCTCCTGACGCTCCCGCATTACTTCAGCGCCGGACGGCTGGTGTGCCTGGCGCATCTCATGCGCGGCGACAGCTTGATCCTTCACCCCTCGCTGTTCACCGCGGCGGAATACGTGCGAGCCGTCAATCGGCACAGAGCGACCGCCGGCTTCATCGTGCCCTCGGTGGTGCGCCAGCTATTCGCGATCGCCGAGCCGGACAAACCGCTGTTCCCGGATCTCGAGGTGCTGATCTGCGGTGGGGCGCCGCTGTTTCCCGACGAGAAGCGC
>Ga0153941_1000239_pt1 | contig 25387 bp, 15 predicted proteins | sample TSNJ025MetaG_FD_104733 | JGI IMG/M metagenome (GOLD analysis project Ga0153941, IMG submission 104733) | Attine ant fungus gardens microbial communities from New Jersey, USA - TSNJ025 MetaG | ecosystem: Host-associated > Fungi > Mycelium > Unclassified | place: USA: New Jersey, Brendan T. Byrne...
AGCAGAAGCAAGTCGATATACAGTCTGTTATAAACAACCTGAAAGATTGCTATCCTGAATATCAGGGGAATACCTGCCTTCCTGATCAGCAATCGAATAATTGTCCTACTAATAAACAATCGAATAATTGCACTCCTGAAACACCACAGGTAAACGCAGTTCCCGAAACACCTCCAGTAAACACGGTTCCCGAACAACCTGCTGTAACTCCTGCAGTGCCGGAAAAAGGGACACCGGAAGCTTCTGTTCCGGAATCCGGTTCCGGAAGTTACGAGGACATGACCTACAACGAGAAGGTGGTTTATCTGGTAAATGAAGAACGTGCAAAATACGATCTGGCACCTCTTACCGCAGATGAAAGCGTAACAGCAGCAGCACAGGTCCGCGCAGAAGAAATCAAAAGCAGCTTTTCCCATACACGTCCTAATGGAACCAGCTTCAGCACTGTTTTAAAAGAACAATCCGTCTCTTATCGCGGTTCAGGAGAAAACATTGCCTGGGGACAGAAAACACCTGAAAAGGTAGTGGAAGCATGGATGAACAGCAGCGGTCACAGAGCTAATATTTTAAATAGTAAATACACTACGATTGGAGTAGGTTATTATCAGGATGCATCCGGTACCAATTACTGGGCACAGTTATTCACTTATTAATATAACAAAGCAGAAGGTTGTCAAGAAATACCTGATTTTCCTCCCATATAAATAAAGATAAATGCAACCGCAGATAAAATCATGCTTTTAAGCATTAGATGGTTATCTGCGGCTGCATTTTCTAAATGAAATATATTTACTTCGAAACAAATTTTACAAACTACAGTTATTTTCAAGCATGTTTCTCCAGGTATTCCAGAGATATCGCACAGGTTAAACTGTATATATTGTTCTTAACCTCTCAATTTTCTCTCCTGTTAAGTGTAATACTTCTAATAAATAATTATCGATAGAACCATATTCATTCATGATTAATTCCAACGCTTGATCCAGATACCTTAAATCAACACTCATGATTAGCCTTATGCCTTCCAAAACCTCAGGATCATTCGTTTCTTTTTTTACCTCATTCAATGATGAACGAATGTTTTCTTCAAAGAATTCATTAGTCATCATGTAATCTTCCAGGCATTTATCCCAATCTACCCCAAGAGCTTTCAGAAGAAAAATGGCAGCCATACCTGTTCTGTCCTTACCTCCGGTACAATGAAATAATATACATCCGCCGTCATCATTGTCCAAAAGAGATTCGAAAAACAGGCGCATAATATTTTGGCTATATTCATTTTGCGTTATAACAATATACACATCACTGTAAAATTTAACAACTGATTCTACAGTCCCCCCTAAAGCATAAAATGATTCAATCAATCCATGCGTGCGAGATCCCATAGCTTTTGCCTTTTTCTTTTCGCTGTCAGACGATTCATCAAACATACCCATGTGGATATATTCAACTCCGGTAACATTAGTAAGGGATGGCTCAGCCTCAGCCTCAGATGTCGTTCTAAAGTCTATCACTCTTTTCAGGTTATATGCATCTGATAATATTTTAATATCATTATCATCAAAACCTGTAGGCATCCCGCTTCTGATTAGTTTCTGTTCTATTACTGTTCTGCCGCTTTCCGTTGCATAACCGCCAAAATGTCTTGTATTATAATTGTTTGGTATATTAACAGCATTGGATAAATCTCTATAATTTTTATTCATGTTAATCTCCATTCCGCCTTCTATTGGCGCTTACCCTTTAACAGATCCTATCGTAATTCCCTTTACAAAGAACTTGTGAAAGAAGGGATACACCATCAATATCGGTATCGTACCCATTACAGCAACCGCCATGCGTATTCCTGCCGCCGGAATCATTGCAGAATCGCTTGCAGCAGTCGCTGCCGATGAATTGCTCATGAGATATTGCACATCTTTTAGCATACGGTTAAGCAGTACCTGTATGCTGAATAATTGATCCTTGGATATGTAGTAAAGACCGTTTGTCCAGTTATTCCAATATCCTAATCCAATCATCACTATAAGGGTAGCTATAATTGGTTTCGACATGGGAACCACCAACTGAGTAAGGATACGCCACTCACCTGCGCCATCAATCCTCGCAGCTTCCGTAACCGACTCCGGAATGTTTACGGAAATATTCGTACGCATCATAATAATATTATAAGCGCCTAAAAGCAAACCTGGAAAAATATACGCCCCTAATGAATTTTTAATTTGAAAAGTTTGTGTCCACATAATGTAGGATGGAACAAGCCCTCCATTAAACAACATTGTAAAAAACACAATGAATGTGAATATATTACGATGCGGCAAATCCTTCCTTGACAGCGGATAAGCCATAAGAGTTGTAATAGCAATACTTAATGCTGTGCCCGCAACAGTTACAATTATGGAAATAAGGTATCCTCTTGCCAAGGCATTTGAATTGACAAAGAGATATTTATAAGATTCTAAACTAAGCTTTTCCGGGAAAAATGAGTACCCGTTTCGAATCAATACCATCTCATCGGTAAAAGAAGACACAACTAATAAAATAAAGGGAAGCAGACATAAGGCACATAGCAAAACAAATACAATATTTGAAATAAGTTGAAATAAACGGTCATTTTTAACCACAAGATCATTCCTCCCTTACCGGCTAAAACAGAGCGGCATCCTCACTGATTCTCCCCACAACATAGTTCGTAATAAGTACAAGGATAAACCCGACTGCGGATTGATAAAGACCTGCTGCCGAAGTCATGCCTACATTGTTGAGTTCCATAAGGCCACGGTAAACATATGTATCAATCGTACTGGTTACATTATAAAGCGCACCTGAGTTCATTGGGATTTGATAAAATAGTCCAAAGTCGGAGTTAAAAATGCGTCCAACACTCAAGATAGTCAAAGTAATTATTGTAGTACGCAATCCAGGCAGAGTTATGTTCAAAATCTGCTGCCACCTGGATGCGCCATCAATTGCCGCCGCCTCATAGTATTCCGGACTGATACCGACTACTGTTGAGTAATATATAATGCTGGAATAACCAAAACCCTTCCACGCATGTACAAAAATTAAAATAAACGGCCAATACTGAGGCGAAGAATACCAGCTTATTTTATCAAACCCCAAAGCACCAAGAATAGAGTTGTTTATAAATCCGTTCTCTGTAGTCAGCAATGCGTAAACCAGATAACTCACAACAACCATGGAAATCAGGTGAGGAATCAATATAACTGTTTGATAGGTTTGCTTACGACGCTTGCCTTTCAGCTCATTTAAAAGAACTGCTACAGTAATGGCAATGAGTGGATCTATAATTAAAAAAGTAAGATTATATAATAGTGTATTGCGAGTAATAAGCCAAGCGTCATTTGTACGAAACAAAAACTCAAAATTAGCCAACCCAACCCAGGGGCTTCTCCAAATGCCAAGCTGATAATTGATTTGCTTAAAAGCAATCACAATACCGCTCATGGGTATATAATTATTGATTATTAAATAAGCAAGTCCGGGCAGCATCATTATATACAAGGGGATAAAACGTGAATACTTCTTTTTTAAAAAAGCTGTTAACGGAAGTTTTTTCCCCATTCTTTTTCTTGAACGCATTGTATTACTCATTTGCATTTTTCCTTCCAGTAATTCATGTTCTCATTTCTTACCTGTTTGCTGCCCACTCGTCAAGCTGCCTTTGCTTTTCGTCAATAATTCTATTTATCCCATTTGCTTCCAATTCCTTTAAAAACTGAGGAAGTGCTTCAGCAGGATCAAGCGTACCGCATTCTAATGCCGCACAATATTTATTTGTTACATTTTTGCATGCGGCAATTTCATTTACGACATTTGAATTATCAAAAGAAAATCCTTTTGCGGGAGAAATAGCTGCCGTCTCATTAAACTCTTTTAGGTCAGACCACAAATTCTCGCTTGCGCCATTCCAAATATAGCTTATTTGCTGATTCGGCCAACCCCAAGCAACTCTTATATACCCAACATTAGAAGAATCTACCCCTTCCGGATAATCAATAATTCCTTTACCCTCGTCAACAAAATCCCAATGTACTCCTTGTACGCCGTTAATAGCTATGCTGCTGGCTTCCGGATCAGTATACAGCAAATTAATGACCTGCATAGAACGGATGGGATCTTTGCTGTTAACCGCAATACTCCAACCTGAAGATATGGTAGTTGACAGGGGTTCAGCGTAACTGGATGTAACAAGATCAATCCCGATAGCAGCACTCTGCTCTGCTTCAAACCCAGGCTTTAAGGATGTAAAACGTGCGAATCCTCTCCCTGCTCCAAGAAGGCTTTTTCCCGCCTCCGTATTTGTGTCGGCATCCGACATAATTAATCCTTCCTGTGCCCATTGATACATGGTTTCACAGAGTTCACGGTAATAATCGGATGAATATAAGTCTTCCACAATTAATGCATCAGAATTATATGGATCCAGCAACACTCCGAAATTATCGCCAAGTGAATCGACAGGGTGCTGAATATTCATTCCTCCATAATTGCTTACAAGGGGATATACGTTAGGATAAGCATCCCGCACCTTAACAAGCATTTCATAAATCCCGTCATAATCCTTGATGTTTTCGTAATCTATCTCCAGTTCATCGCAGATGTCCTTGTTCATAACCAAACCCTTACCGGAAGCCTTTTCGCCATTTGTCGGCACACAATATATGTTTCCGTCAAATGTCACACCTGCCCAATCAGAACTGCTTATTTGATCATAGGTTTCTTTCCCTGCCGTTTGAAGAAGGTCATCCAGAGGTATGATTTGACCATTCGCGGCATGCTTGGCGCTGCCAGTGGGAAATATATCAAGTGGTTCTCCGGATGCCAGCATCAGATTTAACTGTTCTTCAATTGAACCATATCCAATACATGTAATTTCAACTGTCGTATTTAATTTGGCTTTTGTGATTTCGCTTAATGCCTTGGATACCGCTTCCGTATCAGCGGATTTTGAATCGCCATAAAACACAATATATGCCGTATATGGCTCTTGCTGTGATAAATCAATTATTTCGTTCTGTTCGGTCTGTTCGGTCTGTTCGTTCTGTTCGATTGAAACAGGAGTTTCTGATATCGTGGGAACATCGGATGTTAAAGTTTCTCCTGAACATGCAGCAAATGAAAGCAACATGATTACCATGCTTAAAACAGATGTAATACTTTGTTTCATATTTCGTTTCATATTTCGCTCTCCTTTTTTTCTTATTTTTTAGTAATTATATTATACTTTTTTACTCATCTGCATTCTGCTATATTTACGACTTTTACCGATTGATTTTCAGACCTTTTTTTATATAAAGATAAGGCTTCATGTTAATACCATTGATAATCAGACTTTGTTTTTCACTTTCCAGACTTTTTACTTTCTCCTTTCTTCCGTAGGAGACACACCGAACTCTTTTTTGTAAGCACTGGAAAAGTAGGAGAAGTTTCCATAACCAACCTTTGAGGCAATGAAACTGATTGGCAGCTTAGTGGATTTTATCAGATTTTGTGCAACCTTCATTTTTTCGATAATGATATATTCTTTTAATGAAATCCCCATTGCATTTTTGAATATACGGGCCACATAATCCGCATTCAAATGAATATGTTCCGCAATATCTTTTCGCAGTATGTCCTCTTCTATATTATTATGAATATATAACACAATTTCCTCAACCGGATTAGCCAGGCATTTTGTTTGCTCTTTATAATATTCGTCAAGGCTTTGTATTATATAGTCAATAAATTCCATCATTTTCTCTACTGATTTATATGCCTGACTATAAATGTCAAAGTAATCACGATTAAAAAACAAATGGACCTGTATATTCTGACGATCCATGACTCCATAGATGATTTTCAGGAAATCCAGATAAAAATTCATTAAGACCTCTAATGACATCTCACCATTATCCATCAATTTCCTTAAATAAGCATAAGCTTCTTCTTTAACCGTATCATAAAATCCACTGCAAAAATAATCCAGCCACCTGTTAACCTGTGGCAGGTGATACTCTGTCTTTATTCCATTTCCATCCTTATTCATCTGAAATATTCCGCTCTCCATTGACACATTACGCTGCATGAATTTTGATAAAAGCTTAAACTCATCATCCATCTCTTCCATCCTGGTGGCAATATTCAGATAAATTGCTGCGTCACATTTCAGGTAATCCTTAATAATCTTTATCAGCAGTCCTGACTGCCGTATCACACCCTCCTGATCCATGGTATAACCATCCATACCGTATGTAATAAAACCAAAATCTGCATCCTTCAGAAACGTGAATAATATGTCCTGCCCATAAGGTGCAAAAATTTCCGAAATAATATTATTCAAAGTAAAACACAAAAGATGCTTATCCCAATCTTCTATGATCATCCTGCACCCTATCAACTGTAGGATGACCAGATATCCTTTTGCATTCTGCTCAGGCAATTTACCTATATTCACATAACCGTCATATTCTTTTTTTGTCAATCGTCCATGCAGCAAATCATAAGCTAAACGTTCTGTCATATCTGTATCTGATGCTAATAATAAATTCCCAAAAGAGTATGCTTTTTCTACTTTTTCTTTTTCATGAATTTTAGTTACTGCTTTTTTTACGATACTCATAATCTGACCATATTCCGCTGGTTGTAAAATATAATCGAAACTTCCCAATTTTATAGCATCTTTTGCATAATCAAATTCCGCATGGGCAGTAAGGAAAATACATTCCAACTCCATGCCTTCTTCTCTGGCGTAGGACAGTAAAGAAATTCCATTTTCAACAGGCATCTCAATATCGCACAGCATGATATCAATTTTTTCCGCATTTAGAATTTTTTTTGCTTCAATAGCATTATAAGCAGTATATATCAAGTCAATGCCAATTTCTTCCCAGGCTATCCCCTGCGTCAATCCACTGACTACACTGGTCTGATCATCTACCAGCAATAGTTTCATACCTGTACCCTCCGTTCCTCTTGAGCTATTCCTGCCCATCTAATTGTATGAATATATCCACGTTTGCTCCATGCGCATTTGAAAATGCAAACCCTGCCTTTTCTTCCCCCCATATCAGGTAAAACCTTTGTATCACATTACGGATTCCAATACATTCCTCAGAAAAATCATCCGCTTTTGAATAATTGAATACCTGAAGCTGTTCATCTGGAAAACCTTTCCCATTATCCGAGATGGTAATATTTATGAGGTTACCTGTTTCGCTTTGGAGCCGTTGTACTTTAATTCTTATTTCGACTCCTTCCTCATTTTCAAGACAATGCTTTACTGAGTTCTCCACAAATGTAAGAATTGATATGGCAGGGATTTTAATAACTGTCAATGATTCCTCTATATCAATCATACATTTAGGCGGATACGCCAAACTGAGCTGCTGGAGAACTATATAATTCCGAACATAATCCAATTCTTCGCCAACCGTTACCATCTGTTCTTTTTCCCGCATCATATAGCGAAGATGCTTTGATAACAATATAATAACCTTCTGAATACGTTCATAATCTTTTCCCTGTGCTAAACCGTATAAACTTTTCAGGCAATTTAAGTAAAAATGAGGACGTATTTGTATCTGGTAGTATTGAAGCCTGACCCATCGCATTTTCAAAGCCTTTTCATAGGACTCAATTCTGAAATCCTTTATCTGCTTTATCATATTGTTAAATGTTTCATTTACCTTTATAAATTCAACGTCTCTATATTCTTCATCTACCTCGGCCTCCATGTTTCCGCTTTTTATCTCCTCCATTGTGTACATAAGCTTATCAATGGGTTTGAAAAAAGTTTTTTTAAGCAGCAGATAACCAAAAGGAATGAAAAGTATGCTAAGGATAGTACCCATAAAAATGATGTATTGACTTTTATTCAAATTTTCAAATATCCCGTTATAAGGGATAATATAAGCTACCCTCAAATCCGTATTGCCCAGCTCGTCCTCTATAATCATATATTTTTGAGGAGAACCCGAAAAATAATAGTCCGCACTTCCAGTAAAAAGTATATTGTTATTCTTTACGATTCCCTTTTCTGTCAATAATAAATCATGATTATAGAATACCAGCACCTCTTTTTCTGTTGTATTCATATCATTCAGCGGTAAATCAAAGCTGTCCAGATCGATAAGACAGATGCTGTTTACGTTCTTGTAACCTCTGACCATATAAAGGAATTGCTTCTCCTCAAACTCAATACTGATCCATCCCGATCCCTGTACCACCTGCTCCTGTTCTGCCAGTTCCTTAAAATAGTCAGTAATTGCTTCTTTTAAATAAATTCCGCTTATATTACTGCTATAATAGATCTTGTTTATGTTATTTTCCGGACTTATAAGCATACATGCACCGATGACTGGATAAGTGTTGACCATGCTTGCGTATTTTTCTTTAATACCATAAACTTTATCATGCAAATCCATCATATTCTCCTGCTTATAGGCTAATGCTCTGAATTGGTGATCGTTTGCTACGATATCTACCAATGTTTTGCTTATTGCCTCCAGCTCCGTTTCTAATTGCAAGCTATATAAATTAAGCGTATTCTTATTTGATTCCGCAATTTTGTCATTAAGTATATTAACAATATAGATATTATAGAAAATCAATGCCATAATTAGTGGAATAAGCATTCCTATTACTATCATAGCCATTTTGTTTTTAATTGACAGAATATATTTCTTTCGCATCATGTGTAAATCCTTTCATTTTGATGATATATTATGAAATCTCCATTTCTCTTTTGAATATGGAAAAAATACATATACATTGCAATTTGTTCCCTGCTTTCTCACTTCCTGCCACGCAAAATAAAACATGCTGATCATTCACCTCAAAAGATTGCCATTTCCCTTTTCTTAAAAGAATTTCTCCCGCATGTTCTTTTATGCACTTCATTAATTCCGTTCATTGTAACTAATTACCGCTATTACTATTAAGGACATTTTCAGCTGTTAGATACGCCGATCACATTTAAGTCTTTGCTTTTTTGTTTGTATTGCTGCCTTATAAACTATATTACTGCCCGAACCTGCGTGAGTACCGTAACATGTCCGCTTTAATCTGATCGGCCTTTTGCGTATCTGCGAGACGGGGCTGACAATTTTCAATGACAACCGGAAGTTCATTAATAGCGGTAATCCCATTTTTATTAACAGAAAACTGCAATATCACAGCTTCATCTGTCCCGTCAGGTATTTGCTTGTCAAATACGAAATTGCCGATACTGTAGTAGATAGGCGCGTCTTCATATATTTCTTTGCCCTGTAATACATGGGGGTGCGCGCCGATAACAGCCGAAGCGCCGGCGTCAACGGCGGCGTGCGCTATTTCTATCTGGGAATCGCTGACATCATGGCGGTATTCCGTACCCCAGTGGAAATATACAATCAGAAAATCACATTGACCCGCTGCCTGGGTTATCTCTCTTTGCATATCGTCCAGGAATCCTGCGCGGGCATAGGCAACCGTTGCATTGTTGTCATCGTGCATAAAGCCTTCGGGCGGAAGTGAACTATATGATAAAATGCCAATGCATATGCCGTTCTCTGTGACAAAACACGGTTTTATTTCCTTCTTGCTTTGTCCGGCTCCTGCGTAAAGAATACCCGCGTCGTCCAGCGCGTTCATCGTATCAATAAGCCCTTCGCTCAGATAATCCATGGTATGATTGTTCGCGAGCACCAACGCATCGAATCCCACCAACTTCAAGGTGTCGGCCATGTCCGGATCGGCCTGAAACACAAAACGTTTCTCTTTCATCGCACCGCCGCTTGCCTGGGTCAGCGGGCATTCCAGATTCGCGATGGTAATGTCATCCTGATTGAAAAGCCGGGCAACACCCTCGAAAGGATAAGCCGGGCCATCTTGTTCCATAGCGTTGGCAACACCCCTGTCAAGCAGGATGTCACCTGCTATTGATATTACGACCTCCCGTCTGAAAAAACGCATAATCCCCGGATTGAACGCCGCTGCGGCAACAGACACTGCGGCAGCGGCAGTAATGCATGCAGCAGCGAAACGTTTTCTGCCCGTCAACATCCTGTTGTATACGGCTCAACGGGTGCAGGAACCTCCGGTGCTTCGCCTTCCATGAAGCTGGAAGTGAAAGGTGGACGCTCAGGCATGTCGTCCCCTTGCAGTATAGCCTGCCACTCCTCATCGGTAAGCCGCTTTTGCGCTACAAATTCAAAATAGTCAAACACTGCTCCACGTGTGATATACAACTGCCCGCCTATGGGCACAATAACATAAATCTCAGCCGCCGTACCAACAGCCTCTTCGAGATATCCACCAGGATAAGCTGTGTGTACATCGGCAATAACCGCCATGTTACGGTCGGTTTCCGATTCGATCTGATACCATCTTGCTCCGTTTTCAATGCAGTTTGTTGTGAGGTTTTCCAGCAGGCCGCCATAAGTAAGCAGACTGTCGTATTCCTCATTTGTCAGCTCTTCACCATTCAACTCCTTGATGGAGCAGTCACGCAGGAATGCCAGCATGTTTTCAAAACGTTCACACACATATTCAATATTTTCCGGTAAAATTCCACGTGCGGAAAGGTTTTCCCGGGAGTACGCCGTAAGCCATAACAAGCGGTTATAAAGCTCAGGATTCGGTTCCACATAAGCAGGGACTACCGGTGGTTCGTCAAAGCCGCCGCATTCCGCTGCCGAGCCTTTTGCGTAAAGGATCGTATCATGCCGCATTTCCGCCCAGCTTCCAAGCGCCGTGGTCAGAGATTTATCCTGCCACGCCGTATTACGCATGAACATGGGATACCCGCTGCCATATTCGCCTGTAAGAGAATTTTGCGTCCATAACCACGCATAATACATATTCGACCGCCATGTGGAATCAGGAAGGTCTGCAAATTTCTTTTTCATGCGTTCAAAGTTTTCAGTATATTCCGGCCAGTTTTCAGTTGGTCTGTATACCGTTGCGATAATATCGGCAGCACGGTTTGAACCCAGTGTGGCAAACACATCAAGTCCTGTTGGGAAAGGCCGCCAGATTGATTCACTTAGCTCCTGCAGAATCTCAGAATCAGGAATATAGCGCTGACCCATAAACCGCAGCTGCAGACCGGAAGGAATGTCTTTGCCTTCTTCCAGCGCAAGTGAATTTTTGGCATTAATCTGCGGTTTTGGCAGTTTTTCGATTTCTTCGTAGAATAAATCCAGCTTTGCAGGGTCTGCAATCTCGTTTAAATCAGGAGTATCTCCATAAACCCTGGCGATTATTTCAGCAATTTGATAGGGTGTCACATCATCAGACGTACCCACAAAAAATGCTGTCGTACTGTAGATATTCTCCCATAACAAACCGCCGTCCTGCTCAGGCAGTCGGCACAGCGCTGTGGTGATTATGATCGAACGCAGCGCAGATTGCGTATCGCGCGATACTCCTTCACTGTCATAATAGGGAAAGGGAACTACACCATACCAGCTCATCCCTTTAAAGTACTTTTCAAGCTCCTCACTTCGCGTATAGTGCCCGCGCGGGGTGAATAATGAGTAGTCGATTTCATATCCGAACAGAGGAGAAGGATACCTTCCATCAGCAGTATTAAACAGCTCCATTTCACTATCAACAAGTGATTTGATTTCATCGGGGAAATCTGAGGGAAGTGCTCCGCCAAAAGCAAGCTGTGCAACACCAAAATAACCAAGGGTAATCAGCGCTTCAGCCTTGACTGTGGGATCGGTAATCCCATCATATTCCTTTTGAAGCTGGGTAAGCATGTTTTCATTAAGTGTCAGAACATTTGGCAGCAATGTCATACATTCTGCGCTTCTCAGTGTGTAGTCATAGAAAATGTGATAAACCTGCAGAACCGAATCGGTTGTCACGAAATTGGGGATTTTCTTATATGTGTTGTCTTCATAAATATAAAAAAGCTGTTCCTGCTTGCCCGGCGTAACCACAAAACCATTGCTTACAAGCTTTTCCTTTTGTTCCGCTGTCAGATTAGGGAACTGATCTAGATTTACCACATTTGAAAGATTTGGATTAATCGTATAATCAGCAACACTGGGTGTTACATTGACAGGGACATATGCACTGCCTGTTACGCCAAATTCCGGTTTGAAATTTAAGTTTATAAAATTGTCCGTTCCCACGTCAGCCATAGCATTGTCGGTTGCTGAATCTGTCTGCATAGAATTGTCCGTTGCTTCGGTTACAGGCGGACCGGCAGACGGCTCACCTGTAGGATTAACTTCTTTGCCGCAGCCGCCGCTGCACCCTAACAGCAAAGCAGTTACCAAAAATAAAGATACCGACTTGTAAATGCGTTTTACATGATTCATAACACTACCTCCCTCTTAATAATCCATTACTGTATTAACCAGTTCCCCATCAGTTAAATGAAATACAAGATTAACGTATTTCTTATGATCATAAAATATAACGCCAATTGACTCTGCCGCTTGCCCGGTAATGTTGAAATCGAAATACAGTTCACCGTCAAATTCCTCCGATTGGGTCAGCATTTCAAATCCGAAGCCTTTCCAGTTGTATACGGCAATCACACGATTACCGTTTTCAAGCTGTTCAACAGAAATGATTTCGTCAGCAGCATCGGCATTCATATCATACAGAATATAATCGTCAAATGGGCGTGAAAGCCTCGAACCAAGCCAAACCGGGATAAGGTTGCCATCCACAAGGTTGAAGAAAAATGGGCGTTTTGCCATGACAGGATGAAATTTCGCAGTTTTGTAGACGCATATTGCAACTTCATTTACGCCATCTCCATTTATGTCGCCAAGCTGAACCTTTATCGGCTTTATTCCCGAAAGATCAATACTGTAATGTATTTTTTCAGGTGGTATATATCCAAGATTATCCATGTCGGCTTCAGCTGAGGCATCGCATACGAGAAGAAACTCTCCGTGAGATTCTCCGGTCTCAATTTCACCATCACCTGTTATAGCAATCAACAAGGAAGTGCCGTCGTTCGCCGCATCGCCAATACAATATGAAACAATGTCCCGGACCTTAACAGAACCTTCAGGCGGAGGTGTGTGTGTAACCATATAAACAAATATAAAAAATAAGGACGCGATCGTAACAGAACCAACAACTCTTTCTTTCCATGTCTTCATTTAGACAGAAAATCCTTTCACAAGGCTTTATATAACAGTTCAGCCAGTTTAGTCTCTTGCCTTCAAGAACATTCGCTTTCCTATTAACATTATCACATTATTGTGGAAAAGGCTAATGAATCCGCCACTAAGCCAAGACGAATAATCTATAACCAAAACCTTCACTGTCAGGGTTCGACAGTTCCTTAACACTGCGGTTATAGCTCACAACCTCTTATTTTGAATTACACGAAAGTCTATACACCCTGGCCTCATAAGGCCGCAGATTATTTCCGGTTCCCTGATGATCATCAGTTTCCTGATAATTATCAGCTCCCTGATAATTGCAGATCAACACATTCCCGGAACACAATTTTGCAGAAATCTTCCTCTCCACAGCGCTTAAGTTTAATACAATCCTGAACATTCCGCCCCTCTCGTAGGCAAATACTTCCCTGGCAGTTTTCAATGCCGCAAACTCCCCGCTGCGCAATTCCTTATTCTCTCTTCTAAGGGCAATCATCTTCCGGTAAAAATGAAGCACTGATTCTTCATCCCGTGTCTCATCTTCCACATTATACTTATCCGGGAAGGTGCGGATCCAGGGACTTCCTGTTGTAAAGCCACAGTTCCCGGAAGCATCCCACTTCATGGGAACCCGGGCATGATCTCTTGTGCCGCTTATAATCTTACGAAACAGCGCTTCCTCAGGTATACTTCCTGAAAGTTCCTTATACAGATTCAGACTCTCAACATCACGGATTTCATCCATATCCTGAAACGCCGCATTCACAGCCCCCAGCTCCTGTCCCTGATATAAAAATGGGGTACCCTTTAAAGTCAATTGCAGAACAGCCAACAGCTTGGCCAGTACATCCCGGTATGTACCCTCCGGGTCAATCTTACTGAGCATCCTGGGATTGTCATGATTATCATAAAACAGAGCCATCTGTGAGACATTACTGTAATGCTCCATCCACTCCTTATAATAATCCTTCAGATAAACCAGGTCGTACACATAATCATCAAAACGAACCTTACCGGGACTTTCCAGATGGTCAAAGGAAAAGATCATATCCAGTTCCTTCCTGCCTGGTGCGGTCAGAAGTTTACCGGCTTCCATGCCGATACCCGGTGTTTCTCCCACTGAAAAGGCATCAAAAGGTTCAAAAGCCTGCTCCCGCAGTTCTCTTAAATACGCGTGAAGCTTCGGGCCATGAAAGTAATGTTCAATCCCCCGAAAGCCCATAAGCTCACCGATGAATTCATCACCCTGGGGAAGACCGGGTGCCTTGGAAATATAATTAATGACATCCAGACGGAAGCCATCAATTCCTTTTTCCAGCCACCACCTTACCATCTGATAGATTTCCTCTCTAAGCTCCGGATTATCCCAATTTAAGTCCATCTGCTTAGAAGAAAATAACCGGAGTGCCCAATACGCTCCTGAACCGGGCTCTTCTCCGGAATATAGAGATAACCGTTTCCAGGCAGAACCAGAGAAAAAGGATATCCAGTTGTTGGGCGGCTCCCCTTTATCCCCTTTCTTAATATGATAATAATTCCGGAACCTGGAGTCCGGCTCCTTTACCGCCTTTTGAAACCATTCGTGCTCATCTGAAGTGTGGTTAACCACAAGGTCCATAATCAGTTTCATATCCCTTTTATGGACTTCTTCCAGCAGCAATTCAAAATCAGCCATACTTCCATAGGTTTCATCAATCTCATGGTAATTCCTGATATCATATCCGTTATCATCCTGGGGCGAATCATAAACCGGACACAGCCAGAGCCCATCAATCCCCAACTCTTTCAGATAATCCAGCTTTAACAGAATCCCCTTAATATCTCCAATCCCGTCACCGTCCGCATCCATGAAGCTCCTTGGATAAATCTGATAAAATACCGCATCCTTCCACCATCTGTCCTCCCGGGAGCCGCCGACTGCAGCAGTGCTGTCTCCCAGGTCAGCATTCAAAATCAAAAGAACAGCCTCCCAGAATCCGGCACTGATCTTATCTCCTATTAGTCTGCGTAACACTGACAGCTTCAGAGAACCCACCACAGGGTTATAAAGCAGACCTCTTTTTACATTCATCTGCAGCAAAATCTTGTTTATAACATCCCGACCAACGGGATGTTGGCATATATCCCTGATTCTGGAACTCATATCATATTTCATAAGCTTTTCTCCCTCACAAGTGCAACTGCGTTGAACTGGATAGTAGTCACTGAATAGGATAGCAGTCACTTGATAGTGGTCACTGAATCGTAACCTCCCCACGTTGCTATTCAGTCGTTCCTCCTTCATAGCAACATGATGCACACAAATCGCGAAAAACGTGCGATTTGGCGCTTGCTACCCTCGGGATTTTGTGCAAAAGACGCACAAAACACCTCGCGGGATAATGGTCACTGAACTGTAACCTCTCCGCGTTCCTTCAGCTCCCGAAGAATCTTTTCATAGGTTCCAGCATCAATTTTATACTTAATACGGTTGATAAAAAAGCTGATCAGAATACAAATCAAAGGAAAAATCAACATTGCTACTTTCATCATCAACAACCCCTCTGCCGTAACATCCTGATGGGATCCGGCATCCTTGATTCCCGAAATGATTATCACCACGCTAACGATACCATTGGCTACCGCACCTGACAGCTTGTTGATAAATGGCTGTAAGGAAAAAGAAATACTGTCATTACGCTTCCCAAGCTTCCAATGTCCATAATCCACACAATCAGCCAGGAACATCAGCATCAAAAGCTGTATAAACGCCTGCCCCACAAAAATGAGTACACCAGCAATACCGATAAATATCATGGTATTGGTGGGAGCAAAAAAGAATATAATATAGCCGATGAACACCAGCACCATAGCCGCTGTGAAAAGGGTTCTGCGCTCAAATTTCTTGCTGAATAAAGGAAATATCCCAAGTGCAGTAATCTGGGATACGCCAAGAATCACTGCAAAGATAGAGTACATCCCCTCATCACCATAGGCATATTTGAAAAAATATAAGCCAAAACTGGTGGTAGTCACATAACCAATCATAAATAACGTCATGGACACGGCAGTAATCAGAAGCTGATCATTCTTAACAATAACCAGTAAAAGCTCCTTCAGGGAAGTGTGCTGCTGAGGTTTCGTAATCTTCGGCTCTCTCACCCCAATCAAAGTAACCAGCTGCCCCGCCCACATGATTCCCACCACAATGACGGCAAAGAGCAAATAGCCGGAAGCCAGACTCCCTGAAACCTTTCCCAGGGCTTCCGTCAAAGGTACGATTCCTGCCACAACAAAAAACAAACCCACATTCGCACATATCCTGGCAACCGAACCAATCTTCTCCCGCTCCTTCTGATCCACGCTTAAGGATGGCAGCATAGACCAATAGCTGATATCGTTGGTGGTAAAAGCCATTCCCCACATGAGATAGATTAATCCGAATACCACCACATAGGTACCGCCGGAAAAACCAAAGTCTACAAACAGCAGAATTGTCAGAACACCTGAAGCTGCCGCCCCAAAGGCAATCCAGGGTTTAAACTTTCCAAACCGGGTATTGGTATTGTCCACAATAAGACCCATGACCGGGTCATTAAATGCATCGAATATCCTGGCTGCCAATACGATTCCGGTAATCCACCAAAGGGTACTCGTGGGAACCTCAATCACATCCGTCATATAGAAGATTAAATACATGCTGATCAGGGAATAAACCATATCCCGCCCAATTGTTCCGATACCAAAAGTCCATTTGTTCCCTGAGGTGCTTTTCTTCTGTGCAGTGCTATTCTCACCTTTCATGCAGATACCTCTTCTTTCTGTTTTGTTGTGATAAATAAATAGGAGCCAAAATCTCCAAGCAATTCCGTATTACTATTATAATAACTGCCCATAAACTGGTTGTTTAAAAATATCCCCTGTGACAGAAGCCTTCCATAACCCTGATAATGCTCCACACAGTCAGTAAGGGCATAGTATTTATTCGCATTCCTGAGAATCAGCCCCTCAGGATTCAATTCTACCGGTAATATATGCTTTACAAGAGCTCCGAAACGCCTGACATAAAGCCGCTGTGCCCTGGTCTCCACCGTATACCAGACATCCTCCTTCAATCCCGGAATCTTGAGAATGGTATGCCCGTCCGCTGTCCTTGCAAGCTGCTGGAACAGACCTGTGACCGTCGTATCTTCATACATACACTGCCAGAAAAGCTGATTATCCTTCAATGCCTCTGTCCTGTGAAAACGCCCAAACTGGAAAACCCTGCGGTATTTTTTATAAAAAGCAATCTGCTCTGCAATCTCTTTCTTTTCCACATAACTTAAGTACTTTAAATCCAGCTCATAACCCAGAACCCCAAAACAAGCGGTATTAAATCTAGTACTCAGCGGAGTGTTGCGCAGGGTCTGCTGATGTGGCGCTTGCGAAACATGAGCCCCCATGGCAGACAGCGGGTAGAACAAACTAAGTCCCCCCTGAATCCTCTGCCTCACCACAGGGTCCGTATTGTCCGAAGCCCATATCTGTGGGGAATAGCACAACATTCCCAAATCAAAACGGTTGCCGCCGGAAGAACAGCTTTCCAGTAAAATATGAGGTCTGGGATCAAAGATTCTATGTAAAATATCATACAAGCCTAAAATATACCTGTGATAAAATTCACCCTGGTTCTGCAAAGCAGGAGAATATGCCGCCGAAATGTGTCTGTTCATATCCCACTTTACATAAGAAGCCTTTGCCTCATCCAATACCCGGCCCATATTCTCTACAATATAGTCCCTCACTTCCTTCCGGCACAGATCCAGGACCAATTGATTCCTGCCCAGAACCGGCTTGCGGTCCGGATCCTTTACCACCCAGTCAGGATGCTGCCGAAACAGGTCACTGTCCTCATTTACCATTTCCGGCTCAAACCACAAACCAAATTCCAGTCCCAGCTTCCTGATTTTATCCGCAAATTTGCCAATCCCCCCGGGAAGCTTCCTGGTATTCACCCAGTAATCACCCAGACCTGCCGTATCATCGTTTCTCTTTCCGAACCACCCGTCATCCAGCACAAAAAGCTCAATCCCAAGCTTTTTGGCCTGCTTTGCCAGCTTAAGCAGCTTCCGACGGGTAAAATCAAAAAAATGAGCTTCCCAGTTATTGATAAGCACCGGCCTTTCTTTATTTTTCCATTCTCCCCTGACAATGCAGTTATTTACAAAATCATGCATCCGGGCACTGAAACCGTTATACCCCTCTTCCGAAAAGCATAACACCGCTTCCGGTGTTTCCAAAGAATCCCCCTTCTTCAAATCCCATGAAAAACAATGAGGATTCATACCAATGCCGATTCTGATCAAATCCAGATGACTTTTTTGGACAAACCCAAAGTGATTACCGCTATAAATCAGATTAAATCCAAATACATCCCCCCTGTCCTGCCCTGCATTCTGCTCTGCCAGCAGAAAACCGGGATTGTGCCGGTTGGAGCTTGCACCGGTGTTGGATTCATTTACATACATACCATAAGAAATATCCTTCTCATGCAGATGCGCCTCCTTGATCCAACTGCCGTCCAGGGTAAGCATCTTATAACCCCTGTCAGGAATATCCAGACTCATGCTCATAAGCCGCCGGATCTCCAAAGGCTTTTCACCGCAGTTCGTAATAACCGCCCGCCTGGTGATAACATCATATGCAGGAAACACCGTATAATACAAGGTAAGCATAACCTCATTCTCATCCCTGGTTATGATTCTCAGAGTCTGCGCGTCCTCATTCCCATCCAGTGCTCCCGGCAATGTCTCCATAGGAACGATACCGTTTATCAATTCATGTTCCACATAGGTAAAATCGTGGGTAAAGCTTAAGTCGGGCATCTGGATTTCAGCCGGACAATACCGATAATCCCCTCTGCCATTTCCCGACCACTGGAGGGGGATATTGTCAAGGACATAGAGGGGATCCGATTCATCATACGCAATACAGGAACCCACCTGCGCCGTGCGCTTCACGAGAAGGGGTTCAATTTCCTGATGTTCCAGCTTCCTGCCATAATAAACACTTTCTAAATGTCCGAACTTTGTAATCCGAAACCAGCAGCTGGATTTTACTGTTTCAAGACGAAATATGCCATTATCAAAATGAATCATCTTTACCTTCTTTCTGCCGTCCACTATTTACGGACAAAGGCTGGTTATGATTCTATTATAGGCGTAATCCGCCGCCGCGTCCAGACTTTTCACATCTGCTGTAATTTGATTTACGACTACTGTTCAGAAGGTAACATCCCGCGAGGTGTTTTGTGCTGTTTTGCACAAAATCCCGAGGGTCGCAAGCGCCAAATTGCACGTTTAAAACGAACTTGTTCGTTTTGCAATTTGTGTGCATCGCGAAGCGTGTTACTGGTCACGGAGTGAACAGTGACGATTTACGGAAATTTTGCGGTGTAATGTCATACTGGTTCTTAAATGCTTTCTGAAAGTGGCTCTGACTTGAGAAACAGAGGAAATTACTGATTTCACTAATGCTTTTATCGGAATATACCAGTAACTCCTTCGCTTCTTCCAGTTTACATCTCATGATAAACTTACTTAAATCAAATCCAAACTCCTTCTTAAACTTACGGGACAGATATGAACGGTTAAAGTTCACATATTTGGCAGCATCTGCAACGGTTATAGTTTTGTTGCTGTTTTCCCGAACATATTCAATTACTTTTAAGAGAGCATTGTCTGTGTTGGGTGGAATTAAGGAGTTAGCCGTACGGGTTGTGTAATCATATAAAGCATGTGACATAAGAAAATAAATATCATTTATGTCTGTTAGCTGCTCCGCCTGCTGAATGTATGTATCAGATAACTGATAGGCGATGCACGGGGTAAGACCGCCTTTCATGGCAGCACGCACAGCCAAAGTGACTGTAGCTATGAAGGTGTTTTTCGCCTGCCGCAGATTATTATCCGCAATAATCCCGGGGGTTGCATTTTGTACCTGGTTGAAAAAAGTCTCCAGTCCTTTTCTGTTTCCGGTTTCAATATATTGAAATAATTTTTTTTCCACCTCATAATTACTGTTGAAAATTCCTTCCTCTTTAGAAGTATATACTTTCTCATAATATTCCTTATTAATCTTCTGACGCAGCTCAGAATCCATATCATGAGCTATATCATCCCTTGTAAGTTCTGACTGATTCACCGTGTAGTTAATGTATAAAAGAGTATTCAGAAAAGCATCCGTATTATGTGCGGGAATATTATGGAAGAAATCGGCAAATGCTTCTGACCTTATGTTTTCAGCATAAAATTCCTTACGCATCAAAAGAAGAATATCCTTTGTATAAGGCAGGGGACTGACCGGTCCTATGACAATACAGGTATTTCTTTCGATTACCCGGATACACCCATAATAGGAAAAGAATTGTGTTATGACATAGCTTACTTCCTTGTCGGCCTCCAAAAGATCCGACAGATAACGCTGCAGGGGGAAGGTATACGCTTCCTGAGGAGGGTAACAGACCGCCAGCTCTTTATCCTCATACAGGTAAACCGGAATAGACAGAGAATTGTACAAATACTCACAATATTTTCTTAAATCAAACATTTTTTATACCCCATGCGCACTTCAGCGCGTACTCTAATCAGTAGGTTGAAATGAATTTTTTTCAACTTATACTTCCTGCAAACATGTAACAATAATATAATATAAGTAACCAATATGCAATACAAAAACATAAATATATCGTACTATGGTAACGGATTTTGGATATTATTCAGTCATTCCTTTTTCATCGAAGGATTTGCTTAAGTATGTACTGAATAGTAACCGGATCACAGGAATAATAATAATGGAGGTTTGTATGGCAAACAAAAATTTCAAAACAACAGGAATAGAGCGAAGCAGCTATGCTCTATATTTTTTCGGGCAAAACATTTTTTATATCTTAATTTTAATGTACCTGACAACATTTTTTATGGACGTGGGAATTCCGGCGCTGACAGTATCCGGAATGGTTCTTGTGGTGAAGATATGGGATGCAATCAATGATCCGATTTTCGGCGGCATGGTGGATAAGATTAAATTTAAGAAGGGCAAATTTCTGCCCTGGGTGAGAATCTCCCTCTTTTTCATTCCGCTGACCACGATTTTTATGTTTGCAATTCCATCCTCCCTTTCAGTAAACGCTAAGGTTATCTGGGCAGTGATTGGATACATACTGTGGGACACGGCGTATACTGTATGTGATGTACCGATCTTTGGAATTGTAACGACAATGACGGATGTTCAGCAGGAAAGAACCACCATATATGCTTTTGGGCGTGTTGCAGCTATGGCGGCCGCATTAGTGGTTTCCGTAATTATTCCTATATTCCGTGTTGCTATTGGCGGATGGCTGCCTACAGTAATCATATTGTCCCTCATTGCATTTTTTACTATGTCACTCATCTGCATTAAGGCAAAAGAACGTATTCATCCAAAGCAGGATGAACAGCAGACAGAAGTTGGAATAAAGGAAATGTTTAAATATGTAAAAAATAACAAATATTTACTCATTATTAATATTGCGTTACTAATTAACGGTTCCCTTGCGATTGGTAATTCCATGGGGCTATATTTTGCCAGATATAATCTTCAGAATGAGAGTTTGAGTGGTATTTTGTCAATGATCACTCTGATACCCATCATAGTTATCGGTCTCTTTGTTCCGGCAATCTGTAAGAAAATTGACAAATTTAAGCTATATCATTGTTCATTGGCAATCGCTATCGTACTTATGTTGATTAAATATTTCGTCGGCTATAAGAATATTGGATTATTTGTAGCCATATCATTGATCAGTTCCATTCCGTTAGCCTTCACAAGTGTACTGGCTCTCATGTTTACCCCGGACTGTGCGGAATATGGACACTATAGGTCAGGCTACAGCTGTACAGGCATTGCGATTTCCTTACAGACCTTTTCTGCTAAGCTGCAGGCTGCGTTCTCTGCCGCACTTGGTTCTCTCGCGCTTGGACTGATTGGATTTATGGAAGGGGAAGGCGCCGTACAAGCAGTGAATTTTCCGGAAAAGCTTTGGATGGTGCAAACCTTTATTCCTATGTTAGGAGCCATCCTATCATGTATCCTTCTCACCAAATATAAACTTACCGACCACGATGTTGAGTTGATGGCAAAATGCAATGCCGGTGAAATTACAAAAGAACATGCAGAAGCTAATTTTATTAAAAAATTCTAGTAATAAATTATAATCCGCTGAAAGCGGAGAAGGAGTACAAAAATGGAGAAAAGTAAGCTGCAATCGTTAATATCTGAAATGACATTAGAAGAAAAAGCCGGATTATGTTCCGGTGCGGATTTTTGGCATACAAAGGGAATCGAACGCCTTGGAATACCTCAGACTATGGTTTCCGACGGTCCTCATGGATTGAGAAAGCAAGAAGGGGATTCGGATCACATGGGACTCAATGACAGTATCAAAGCTGTCTGCTTTCCTGCCGGCTGTGCCACAGCAGCAAGTTTTGACAGAGCATTACTTAGGCAGGTTGGTGAAACCATTGGAAATGAGTGTCAGGCAGAGGATTTAGGTGTTGTATTGGGGCCGGCAGTAAATATTAAGAGATCTCCCCTGTGCGGCAGGAACTTTGAGTATTATTCAGAAGATCCACTGTTGGCTTCGGAAATGGCAACGGCGGTGATTAAAGGCATACAAAGTAAAAATGTGGGAACCAGCATAAAGCATTATCTTGCCAACAATCAGGAATACCGCAGAATAACCAGTTCCTCCGAAGTAGATGAGCGAACCCTGCGGGAAATCTATCTTGCAGCGTTTGAGGGCGCTGTGATGAAAGCCAAACCATGGACGGTTATGTGTGCTTATAACCAGATTAACGGAACCTATGCCTGTGAAAACAAGACCTATCTCACAGACATCCTCAGAGATGAATGGAATTTTGACGGATATGTGATGAGTGACTGGGGTGCCGTAAATGAACGCGTTCCCAGCCTGACCGCCGGACTGGAACTTGAAATGCCTTCTTCCGGAGGCAAAAATGACAGCCTGATTGTGGAAGCCGTTAACAACGGAACCCTGGATGAAAAAATCCTGGATCAAGCCTGCGAAAGAATACTACATATTGTCTACCGCTATACGGAAAACAAAGATCAAAGTGTTGTCTGGGATAAAGATGCAGATCACGAGTTATCCTGGAAGATTGCCCAGGAGTGCATGGTTCTCTTAAAGAATGAATCCCGCATTCTTCCCCTGAACGAAACAGATCAGATTGCTTTCATTGGAAAATACGCTAAAGAGCCACGCTTTCAAGGCGGCGGCAGCTCTCATATTAATTGCTCTAAAATCACCTCTGCAATGGATGTGGTAAACACCATGCCGAATATTACCTATGCACAGGGATATCAGGACAATACGGACGATATTGATGAGCAATTAAAAGCAGAAGCGGTAGAAACAGCAAAGAAAGCAAAAGTGGCTGTATTATTCATAGGTCTGCCCGAATCCTTTGAAACAGAAGGCCTTGACCGAAAACATATGCGCCTGCCGCTATGTCAAAGCGATCTGGTAGATGCTGTTTGTACCGTTCAGCCGAATACGGTGGTAGTACTTCATAATGGTTCACCGGTGGAGATGCCCTGGGTGGATAAGGTCAAGGGTATTCTGGAAGCATATCTTGGCGGACAGGCCACAGGCCAGGCAGTAGTCAACCTGTTATTTGGCAAAGCCAATCCCTGCGGCAGATTACCCGAGACTTTCCCTATTAAATTGGAAGATAACCCATCTTACCTCTATTTCAAGGGAGAAGGCGGCAAGGTAGAATATCGTGAAGGTGTTTTTGTGGGATACCGCTATTATGAAACAAAAAAAGCAGAAGTTCTGTTCCCCTTTGGCTATGGACTATCTTACACGGAATTTGAATATTCCAACCTTATACTTGATAAGTCTAAGATGGCGGATACCGATGTACTTATGGTTTCCGTTGATGTTAAAAATACCGGTACAATAGCTGGTAAAGAAGTAGTACAGCTTTATGTATCACCAGAGGGTGGAGAAATCATACGTCCCATAAAAGAATTAAGAGCATTTGAAAAAGTGGATCTTTTACCGGGTGAGACCAAAACAGTAACCTTTCAACTCGAGAAACGTGCATTCGCATACTGGAATACAAAAATTCATGATTGGCACGTGGAGTCAGGTAAATACAAAGTCATGATAGGAAAATCAGTCAGGGATATTGTGGAAACGAAAAAGGTAGAGCTTGAATCTACCGTACAACTCCCGGCGGTGTACACTATGAACTCCACTTTGGGAGAAATTATGCAGAATCCCAGGGCAATGTCAATCATGGGACAATTCATGGCCGGTATGACTATGCCCGCAGGCATGGAGGATTCCGACAATGGCGTTATGACTGCTGAAGCAATGCAGGCAGCCGCTGTTGAGTCTTCTCCGAGAATGATCCTGAATTTTATGCCTGATGTAAAAAGGGAGGATTTACAGAAGCTTCTGGACGCGCTAAACCAATAGTCCCGGATATAAGCAATAATACAAGGGCTGTCACATGTAGTTTATGTGACAGCTTACTTTTATTTACATCATGTTACTATAATGACGTTATAATTGAATATAGAATGCGTATAGAATGAATAGTAACAGATTGTTTCCATGCTTGTTCTATGTTAAGATAAAGACATAAAACAAGCGTACCTGAAGGATAGGGCCGCCAGAGGCGGCAGATGGGAGCAGTTATGAATGTAAAGAGAAATCATCAAGTAACAGCCAGGCAGAAGCTTCTTGGGAAATACGGTTCCATTGCAGAGACAGGATGGTCTATAAAACAGCTGCAGACTTATGACCGTGCCGAAATAAAAGCCTCCGGACTACGCATCAAGGAGTGGGATTATTATTTAGTGCTGGGGCAGGGGTATGGAGTAGCGTTTACCATATCGGATGACGGATATATCGGCTTGCAGTCCGTATCTTTACTGGATTTTGAAAAGAACTGGGAACACACGGAGACCATATTGAATTTTTTCCCCATGGGAAAACTACAGCTTCCACAAGACTCATCATCAGGGAAAACCATTTACCGGGATAAACGCCTTGAAATGAGCTTTTGCCCAGAACCCGGAAAACGAGTCATTGACTGCATTTTTAAAGATTTTTACAATAAAAAAGATTTTCGCTGCCACATTACACTGCAGCAGCCGGACATGGATACCATAGTGATTGCTACTCCCTGGAAGGAAAAGAAAACAGCCTTTTACTATAACCAGAAGATCAATTG
>Ga0153941_1000240_pt1 | contig 25385 bp, 18 predicted proteins | sample TSNJ025MetaG_FD_104733 | JGI IMG/M metagenome (GOLD analysis project Ga0153941, IMG submission 104733) | Attine ant fungus gardens microbial communities from New Jersey, USA - TSNJ025 MetaG | ecosystem: Host-associated > Fungi > Mycelium > Unclassified | place: USA: New Jersey, Brendan T. Byrne...
GCGTTTGGCGATACCCTTGGCTTCAGCCAAAGCTCCGTCAAGCTCCTTGCCTACTGAAGCACCTGTCCAAAGATTTACTTGGAAATTCTCCTGCTTCATTCTCTCTGCGAGCGCAAGCGGAACTGCTTTGGGATAACCCGCCGGTGTAAAACCACTAGCACCAATATTCATTCCTGGTTTGATACTGGCTGCAGCCTGCTCGGCGCTTACAATTTTGGCATGCAGATCTTTGTTTCTGACACGGTCTTTAATGTCAATCATTACATTCTCTCCCTTAAAATTTAATTTTATATAAATTTTGTGCAATCATGCTACTATTATTATGGAAATCTGTATATCTATGCAGATACCTAACCAAGGTCGTCAACTTAGTATAAGACATCTTAACCTATCACAAAATTTTATTTTTCCTTGGAATTTTTCATGTGAAATTCTGCACTAGTTTAACCACGACAGGACGTTTAGTCCGTGTCAGCGACGAGTTCAAAAAGAACGTGAGTATGTAGGTACAGGATTGTGCCTGCAACGTTGAGAAAACTTGCTTATAAGGCGGTTTTCATTGTTAGTCTGTTCATAATCCGTGCTGATTGAAAAATCATGATCAGCATATGTCGGAAAGTCAAAGGAGCTATTCCTTGTGAACGCTTTGCTATCATAACTTTTTATAGTTGTTGGCGATATTTTGCCTCTATAAAAGCCCTTTTATTCTAATAGCTTTTACAAACAACAATTTATTAACAATAATAATCATTATCATGTTGCGGACTATGCATTTCGTCAAGAGTAGTATGGTTGATTTTATGCTATCCTCAGCCTTAAGTTGACGACATTGGATTTTCAACAATAAAAAAGCACCATAAATTTATTTCGCCAATAGCAAAACAAACCTAAGGTACGTACTTATTAGATATCTGTTGCCGGTAAGGCAGCAGACCATAAGAGCGCGGTTTGCAATTTAACTTCCAGAACGACTACAATTGACGTCTGTCTGTTTCCTATTAATTTTTCTGATTATTAACAAACATTCTACACATAAAACCAAATTCCTTCCTAATTTAGCATTAATAGGTAAAATATATAAAATTTGTATACTCATGATTTTGATAACCATATTTACTATTCGTTTGCGAACCTCATTATTCATACAAAAAAACAAGGTAGCTCAACTACCTTGTTTTTATTGACTTCTTTCCAGTGCTATTTTATTAACTGCGAAGTAAAGTTATGATAAGTCCCCGCTTTCTTCGCGCATAATTTTTGCAAGCATTCTTTTATACGTTTAAATATGTATTAGCTAATTCATTCATAGCTTTACCTACTGTTTTGCGCTCATTGATGCGACAGATAATAGGATATGCTGCTAAGACCAATCGATAGATCTTCACTGACAACATGGATATCATGAGGTACAACCAGCTTTATCGGCGCAAAATTCCATAAGCCTTTTACTCCTGCCTCGATAAGCTGGTTGGCAATATCTTGCGCATATTTGGCCGGGACTGTTACAATCCCAATCTGAATATCATAGGTGCTGACAATTTCTTGCATCCTGTCAACGTGGAAAATTTCCACATTATTAATAAATCTTCCTATTTTGTCTTTATCAATATCGAAAATAGCCTTTAAGTGAAATCCTTGAGAATAAAAATTGCTATAGTTGGCAAGAGCCCAACCTAAATGTCCCACTCCTACTATAGTAATATTCCATTTACGGTTAAGACCAAGAATTATACCAATATTATGTATAAGCTCTTGTACATAGTAGCCAACACCTTTTTTACCAAACTCACCGAAAGCCGATAAATCTTTACGTATTTGTTCAGGAGTAACTCCGATTTTTCGACCAAGCTCCTCGGAAGATATAATTTCGACACCTTCTGCCTGACTTAGTTTCAGGGTACGGTAATAAAGCGGCAATCTATCAACCGTTGCTTTAGAGATGGCAGCGTTTTCTTTATAGCCCTTCATGAAACAACTCTCCCTAGCAGTAGTCATTACCTATATAAGCGGCTTATGTTTCTATGATATATTATTGTTATTCTCACTCTTATTTGTAAATTCCTGTTGTATATTGTAAGCAGCTCACTTAATAGTAAGAATACTAATCTAAAATTACAGTGTACGCCAATTGCGGGGATGTCTTGCAGGCATCCCCGCTAATATTAACGCTTCTGAGGATGGTAGTGAGTATGCAGCAGATGATGTGCTTTTTCTCCCAGCGGTTTGCCTAACCACGTTTCATATAGTTCGGCAATGGCCGGGTTGTCATGTGACTTGCGCAGTTTGGAACTTTTATCACATTTATAAAGGGCATCAATGCGCTTTTGCCGATGTTCAGCCGAAGTAATAATTGGCTGACCGCCGCCGCCCGAGCAGCCGCCCGGACACGCCATGATTTCAATAAAATGATAATCGGCTTGACCTGCACGGATTTTTTCCAAAAGCACCTTAGCATTTGCTAGCGTATGAGCGACAGCGACTTTAACTTCCAGACCTTCTTTAATAGGTACTACCGCTTCTTTGATACCGGTCATACCACGAACGCTGTGGAATTCAATATCATCAAGCTCTTTGCCTGTAACCAGTTTGACAACTGTCCGGAGAGCGGCTTCCATTACCCCGCCAGTAGCACCAAAGATTACGCCAGCTCCGGAACTAATACCCATAGGGGCATCAAACTCAGCTTCTTCAAGACCGGCAAACGACAGGCCGGCTTCCTTGATCATGCGGGCTAATTCACGTGTTGTCAGTACATAATCAACATCCTGGTAACCACTGGAATTCATCTCCGGTCGAGCTGCTTCGGCTTTTTTAGCCGTACACGGCATGATAGAAACAGAAACGATATTTTTGGCATCAATGCCAGTCTTCTCAGCATAGTAAGTCTTGGCTACGGCGCCAAACATTTGCTGAGGAGATTTAGCGGACGACAGGTGGTCTAAGAGATCAGGATATTTTAATTCAATGTAATTAACCCAGCCGGGGCTGCAGGAAGTAATCATCGGCAGCGTGCCACCGTTACTCAGGCGATCAATGAATTCTGAGCCTTCTTCCCAGATCGTCAAGTCCGCCGAAAAGTCGGTGTCAAACACTTTATCAAAGCCTAAACGCCTTAAAGCAGCCACCATTTTACCGGTCACAATGGAACCGTGCGGCAGACCTAGCGCTTCCCCCAAAGCAACCCGCACTGCAGGAGCTGTTTGGACAATTACATGTTTTGTGGGATCGCTAAGGGCATTCCATACTGCCTGACTATCATCTTTTTCGACGATTGCCCCTGTCGGGCATACAGCGGCACACTGTCCACAATATGTGCAGGCTACCTTGTCTAACCCTAAGTTAAACGCAGGAACTACTGTAGTATCAAAGCCTCTGTTGGCAAAGCTGTAGACATGGACACCCTGCCGTTCGCTGCAAGCGCGAATACAGCGGCCACACAGAATGCATTTGCTTTGGTCACGAACGAGTGACGGGTTGTTAGCATCAAGGGGATAGTTTTTCTTTTCGCCGCTAAAACGAATTTCTCTAACGCCAAGATCTGCCGCCATACTTTGCAGTTCGCAATTTAAATTGCGTTGGCAAGACAGGCAATCTGCCGGGTGGTTAGCCAGTAACAGCTCAACGATCATCTTGCGGGCTTCGCGTACAGCGGCCGTATTCGTATGAACAACCATACCCTCATTGACCGGAAATACACAAGAGGCTACTAAACTACGAGCGCCTTCCACTTCTACCACACATACCCGACAGGCGCCTTCTACCCGCAGCTCAGGATGGTAGCACAAGGTAGGAATCTTTATTCCAATTGAAGTTGCTGCTTCCAGAACAGTTGACGCTTTTGGTACAGCTATCTTCTGATTATCGATTGTTATATTAACCATTTCCATCGTCATTGTCACCCTCTTTTCTCCCAACATTATGACTTTATTAGGTAAATCGCCGGTCGGGTTATGCGGTCAGCTTACGCTTTAACGATTGATTTAAACGGACATTTGCCAAAGCAGGCGCCACACTTGATACATTTGGCCAAATCAATTTGATGATGAGCCTTGACTTCACCGCTGATTGCTTCGACAGGACATACCTTTTTGCACAAACCGCAGCCTTTGCAGGTATCGATAATGCTGTATTGCAGCAAGTTGGTACAGGCGCCGGCCGGACAGCGTTTATCATTAATATGGGCTTCATATTCGTCACGGAAATAGCGCAGCGTCGACAATACCGGATTAGGCGCCGTCTGACCGAGGCCGCACAGGGCGGTCGTCTTAATATTTTTAGCCATCGTTTCAAGCAACTCGATATCGCTGGCACGTCCCTGCCCCTCGGTAATCCGGGTGAGGATTTCCAGCATCCGCTTAGTGCCCTCGCGGCAAGGCGTACATTTTCCACAAGATTCAGATTGGGTAAAGTTGAGAAAGAATTTGGCAACATCAACCATACAAGTAGTTTCGTCCATCACGACCAGTCCACCGGAACCCATCATAGCACCAACTTGGATGAGAGAATCATAATCTACCGACAGATCAAGCAGCTCTTCCGGCAGACAGCCGCCGGATGGACCGCCGATCTGAACTGCTTTAAACTTTTTCCCGCCCTGAATGCCGCCACCGATATCAAAAATAATCTCCCGCATCGTGATACCCATGGGGACTTCCGCCAACCCGGTATTGTTAATGCGGCCAGTAAGCGCAAAAACCTTTGTTCCTTTGCTGCGCTCAGTACCAATTGAGGCATACCAATCGGCGCCTTTATTAATAATTTGCGGCACATTGCCAAATGTTTCAACATTATTAATATTAGTCGGCTTACCCCATAGACCCGAGACGGCAGGAAACGGCGGACGCGGACGCGGCATACCGCGTTTTCCTTCAATTGAAGCCAGCAGGGCCGTTTCTTCACCACAGACGAACGCACCGGCGCCTTCTTTAATTTTTAGTTTAAAATTAAAGCCGGAATTCAAAATATTTTCCCCTAACAAGCCAACTTCTTCGGCTTGTTTGATCGCAATCCTTAACCTTTTAATTGCCAGGGGATATTCAGCCCGCACATAGATATATCCTTCGTCAGCCCCAATTGCATAACCGCAGATAGCCATACCTTCAATAATGCGGTGGGGATCGCCTTCCAACAAACTACGGTCCATAAATGCACCGGGATCACCTTCATCAGCATTACACACAACATATTTTTTGGTACTGGGAGTGCTGCGGGCAAACTCCCATTTCATCCCGGTTGGAAAACCGCCGCCGCCACGACCTCTGAGGCCGGATTTTTTAATGCTCGCCACAACATCTTCCGGCTTCATTTCAGTTAGCGCTTTACCAAGCGCTTCATAGCCACCTTCGGCGATATATTCGTTAACGACTTCAGGGTCGATATGACCACAGTTAGCCAATACCAAGCGCATCTGCTTTTTATAGAATATGATGTCATTATAATTAGGGATGTGTTCATGGGTATTAGGCTCTTTATATAACAGCCGTTCAACAATACGGCCTTTAAACAAGTGGGTTTCAACAATATCAGGTACGTCGCTTTCCTGAACGCGAACATAGAAAGTCCCCTCTGGATAAATTATGACTAATGGCCCCATTTCACAGAAGCCATGACAGCCAGTTTCAATAATCTTAACTTCTTTTTCTAACCCTTTATTTTTAAGTTCTTCCTGGAGTGCGGCTTCCACTTTCTTTGAACCTGAAGACACACAGCCAGTACCGGCACAAATAAGCACATGGGCTCTTATGTGATCCATATTATCCCCTCCTGTTTAATCCGAAGATATTGTATCCATTACACTATTTTACCAACAGCGAGTTCATCCACGATTCGCCCATTCACAACATGATCCGCGATTATTCGAGGGACATCTGCCGGTGTGACCCTGCCATACGTTATCCGTGGTTCACCAGGACGGACAACATCAACAAGTACTTCTTTTTCACACATGCCGATACAGCCTGTTTGACCGACTTTGACAGTTTGCAACTGACGTTTAGCCACCTCATCCAAAATAGCAGTCATAACTTGTCTAGCGCCGGCGGCAATACCACAAGTTCCCATACCGACAATAACTTGGATCCCGCCCTCATGGCGGACATTGTTTTGACTTTTGAGTTGTTCCCGCAGACGTTTTAAGTCTTCTATCGTTTTCATATATTGACACCTCCATACAAATTGGAAATATTTTCAAGTAAAAACCCATGCAGCCAGGTTAAAATATCCGGATGCGTTAAGGGAACGCCATCCAACGTGTCCACTAACTCCTGGGATGATATAGAAAAGGTCTTGTCATCAATAGTATGATGGTAAATAAAGTCCAGTGCCGGGTTGGCAACAAGGATTGTCTTAATTGTTTCTACTAGATTGCCCATTGGCGGTCGATCCAGATGGCTATGCTGATATTTTACCTCAACGATGGTACCCCTTCCGGGAGTTGAATCAATCGTTAAATATCCCCCGCAGCGTTTACTTGACATGTCCATTAACGGCAGGCCCAGACCTATCCGCCTCGTAGTCCTGGTAGTAATGAAGGGATCAATCACCAGTTGGCGTAACTGCTCATCCATTCCTCGTCCATTATCAGACATACGAATCGTCAAGACGTCTGCTGCGAAATTTTCGATTATTTCAAGCTTAACTAGAGTGGCTCCAGCTTCAAGCGCGTTCTGCACCAGGTCTAGAATATGAAGTGATAATTCGCGCATAGCAGGCTCGATCAGGCGTATTGAGCCAATATAGCGGGAATTGATTCAGGCGTTAATCGGCCGTGAGTATCATCATTGACCATTAATACCGGTGCTAAGCCGCAAGCTCCAATACAAGCCACTGTTTCCAACGTAAATTTAAGATCGGTTGTAGTAGCGCCGGCCTTGATTTGCAAACCATCCTCCAATGCAGTTAAAATTGCTTTAGCGCCGCGTACGTGACAGGCAGTGCCCTGACAAACGCGGATAACATTCTTGCCGCGGGGATTTAAGTGAAACTGAGAGTAGAAAGTTACTACACCATAAATCTGGCTGACAGGAATAGCCATTTTATCAGCAATATGCTCGATAACTTGTCTTGGTAGATAGCCATATGCATGTTGGGCTTCTTGCAGCACCGGAATAAGAGCACCTTTTACGCCTTGGTATTTAGCAAGCACTTCATCCAGCTGACCTAACGCCAGCTTCCCTGCCTCACCACCGCAGCATCCTTTAGTTTCTTTATCGCTGTTCATATAAATTCCTCCTCATAAACAATCATATCTATATGTGAGCAAGTCTAAGCAGTTGCTAGACCACCACCCCTCGCGAATTCTTCTTAGATAATGCCTGCCGAATTTCTGCCAACGTTGGCTCCTCTAAATAAAAATAAGTTTTAGGACCAGAAATAAAGTCATCAATCGTATGAGCATCAGACGCCGTAATGATTGGCAGACAGCCAATCGCGGGAATACGCTGCAGCGCATCTTGCACATTCATATTCCTTGATACTTCTACTGCAGCCAATTCAACATCGGGTGGAACAAACCCCAGTTTCACAAATAAGCTGTATGCAGGCCGGTCAATATGAGCGGCAATGCATAGGCCGCCAATCTTTTTTACTTGCTCAGATATTTTATCAACCCCGGCTGTTAGCGGCGCTAAGAGCAGTTCAGGCTTTTCAGCAATAAAATTATCATCTGCGTCCACAATAAACTGCGCACCAAACTTTTCCGGATCATTAAGCGCACCCGTTCTATGCAATTCAACAAAATCCGACCAAGCTTTCAATTGCCGTATATTTTCAAATAAGACTACGATATGAACCTCTTCCTTACTTTCTACCTCCATTCCCGGTAAGACGGTGACGCCGACACCTTTAGCCGCCTCTAGGGCAGCCGCAACATTATCGGCTGCATTATGGTCAGTTATTGCCACAATATCAATGCCATGTTGCACGGCTTTACAGATAATATTATTAGGTGTCATCTCAACCTCAGCACAAGGAGATAGTAAGGAATGCACATGGAGGTCAGCTACATAGCGACGAATCATGAACCAATAATGCCAAGACTGTACAGGCGGCCAACTACCTCAAATATTGGCAGCTCAGTAGTCATCAAAACGATTGACTCGTTATCGGCTTTACGGATAGCTTCCTGGTCAGGTTCCGCCCCCCCGGCAATAATAACTGCAGCTAAGCCTGCCAATACCGCCACGGCCACAATATTCTGATGCCCCTGCATCGTCACCCAGACATTGCCCGCGTCGGCCTGACCCATAACATTACTGAGTAAATCGGAAGCATAACCCCCAGTTACCGTAGTCTCAAGATTTGAGTTGCCGGTTATCACCTTTAGCGGCAAAGCAGCGACCAGCTCTTGAAGAGTCATACAGACACCTGCTGCTTAAAACATAAACAAGCATATCTATATGTCAAGAAATTTCCTTATTCATCGTGCTCGTCTTCAGCAAAGCCAGCTCATGACCGCAACGAGAATATGTTTTGCTGGCAGGCTAGAATCTATGCACCACTCGCAGTTCAATATCATTCAGCCTGCATTTGTATTCGAGCTTGGTTTTGAAATCTTTATATAGTCTTTGCGATAATAGAAGTTAGCTCATAATGAATAATCTGTATTTTCCTGACTTGTTTGGCCATGCTTGCAGAGTAAGCAGCAGGCTTTTCACCTCTTTTCGTTTTATGTTGATATTTTTTCGTATTTAACTATCATCATCACTATCATCACTCCGCGCCAGTGACGGAGGGAGCTTAACAGCCAAATCAACCATCGCTAAAGCCAAATCTCTTGTCCTTTGGCGCAAAATAAAGACACAGTCGGTTTCACTAGCCCCCCCTTGGGCAATATCTTCTGCCAATGCCTTGCAGTTTGGCGATCCACACGAGCCACAGTCAAGCCCAGGCAAACGTTTCATTATTTGATCCATCATTTCAATTTTCGACATAGCTTTATCGATATCTTCGTCTAACCGTAATGCCGGCTTGGGTTCAATTGCCTTTCTGTCCATGCCTATTTGAAATTCGGTATAGGTCTGGCGGGGTAAACGATTGGCGATATAATTGGCAGACTGTTTTTTATGAAGGCGCTCTTTCATATTGAATTCAGCTACATGGCGGTTCTCAACGGTAAGCGGCCCCCCGATGCACCCCCCCGCACATGCCAGCACTTCGATAAAATCAACATCGGCCAGCTTACCGAGGGCGATTTGCTCAAGAATATCAATAACATTATGAATAGAGTTGACGACTAATGTCTTGTCGGTGCCGATAGCCGTAGTCTCTCCCCCTGACAAAGCCCAGCCAACACCTAACCACGAAGCCCTACTCATAACCGATTGCCGATCCTTGGCAATCGCCTTTAATAAATCGTTATATATTTTATTGATGGCAATAGCCCCAGTAATATTAGATTTTTCAGAGCCTAGCGGTTGTTTAATGACCGACATTTTCGCCGGACACGGTGTTAAAAACCATACACCGATCTTGTCTTCTTCAAGCCCCAGCAAGCGTGCCGCCTCAGTCCTGGCAATACGCGCCGCAACTTCAACCGGCGCATCAAAAGGAGCTAGATAGCCGATTAGTTCTGGAAATTTCACCTGGATCAGCCTGACAACAGCCGGGCAGGCCGACGAAATTACCGGCCTGGCAATCTCCCTGCGCTTGAGATAGTCTTTACAAGCCAAAGTGACTATTTCAGCTCCTTCAGCTACTTCAAACACATTATCAAATCCCAAGCGGATCAGCCCTGTCAAAATGGCGTCGACTGAGATACCAGTATTAAATTGGGTATATAAAGCAGGAGCCGGCAGAGCAATATTATATTGATAATTTCTTAAGTCGGCTAGCTCATCGGTCAAAGCGACCTTGGCCCTGGACGGACAATGCATAATACATTCACCACAGTCGATACACCGTGATGACGTAATCTGAGCCCTGCCGCCGCGAATTCGTATTGCTTCAGTTGGGCAACGCTTAGTACAGCTTACGCATCCCCGACACCGGTCTGGCGCCAGCCGTACCGAGTGAAAATGTTCGTCCATTACTCTCACCACACTATTTAGCACTAGATAATCAACTAGTGATTAATAATTATACTCAGTTTTGTTCCTTGCCCACATTGGCTTTCAATTTTAAAATCATCTGCACAACGTGCCATATTCGGCAGCCCCATGCCTGCGCCAAATCCCATCTCACGCACAAAAGCGGGCGCCGTCGAAAAACCTTCTTTCATTGCCAGGCTAACATCACCAATACCTGGCCCTTCATCTTGAACAGTCAAATGGGTGTGATCTGAATAGATATCAGCTCGTATAAATCCACGGAATGCATGAATAATGACATTCATTTCAGCTTCATACGCACTGATTGCAATACGCCTTATGATATCCGGGCGTACGCCAAGCTGCTGCAAAGTTCGTTTTATTTTACTGGAAGCTTCGCCCGCGCCGTCAAAATTAGAACCTTCCAACCCAAATTCCAGACTTACTTTCTGTTCTAACGGCACCAGACTTCCTCCTTTACCGCACTAAGTCCGCCTTTGTACAACAATCCGCAAGCGTCGTACATCCGAAGCTTAGTCATTAGTAAAGGTATACTTTTGATTTGGGCTAGTTCAATAACTTCCGGGCCGGGCCGTTTACCACGGACAAATAAAATCGCGACTATGTCGCTCATTTCAGCAGTGCGAATAACTTGAATATTAGTTAGGCCTGTTAATAACAAGGTATGTTCTTTAGTAAAGGCTAAAACATCACTCATTAAATCGGAACCGCAAGCGTCATTCACTTGCCTTTCTAACCATTCTGCTCCACAGAGCACTTCAGCGTCCATTGCCATCTGTACTTCGGACAGTCTCACTCGTAACACCTCCTTGTTGGTAATTGTGTGGTAATTTTCACATAGCAGGCAATAAAACAACAGCTAATTGTGCAAAAATAGCGACTTATCCAATATTTTCAACCATTTTTATATTCGACTTTTATATTCGACTTTTATATTCGATTTTGCCAACTTAATTCCTGCTGCCGTTTGTAAAAAAAATCACAAACTTCGCGTTTTATTTACATGAATCGACATAAAGACGCCTCATGTTTAGGTCATCGATCATTTTTAATTAGTTATAGCGGCAATTTGCTTCGCCAACAGCAATAATTACGGCATTTAAAAGCCAAAATAGCATTGACATCTGGACATTAAACATAACGTAATCAGTAAATCCGTTTACTGCCAGCCCAAGTATCGCCGCCACGATACCAAGCATCGCCCCGGCTACCCAGCGGTTTTGAGTCTGTGACAAAATATCGATCGCTCGTTTGGCATGAACGTAAACAATGCCCAAAAAGACGATAAGCCCTGGAATCCCAATTTCGGCTGCAATATGCAGGTACATATTATGCGCGTGAACGATAGTAGTCGTTGGGTTGTTTAAAAAAAAATCATATTTCGGATAGACAATCCAATACGCACCCCAGCCGATACCGAGCAGTGGCTTGTCAAAAATCATGGCAATCGTACTTTCCCATAGTGCGATCCGGAGTGTTGATGACGTATCGATCGGATTTAAAATTGACAGCAGACGATCCATAACGCCGTCAGGAAAAAGCAATGCAATGACTGGAACGATTAAAAAAACCCATAACACCTTCCGGTTATATAAACGTCCGCAGAGTGCCGCTACAGCAACAAGACTAAGCCAGGCGCCCCGCGAATAAGTAAGAACCAGACAAGCGCCCAGCACGGCGACGAGCGCAAACAGCAACGATTTTCGCTTGATATTCTCGCTATAAAGCCCTAGGCCAACAGCCAGCGACATAACGACAACCAAGAAGCCAGCCAGTAAATTAGGATTTTGCAGAGTAGAGAAAATTCTGATTTTAAGTTTGGGAAACTGGTCGTCATCTACCCACTGAAAGGCCGATATATCGACACCGTGAATATACTGATAAAAACCGTAAAGAGTGACAACTACGGCAGAGGCCAATACAAAACTGACGAGCCGCTGCAGCTGATGCAGCGATGTCAGGTTGTTAATGACAAGATAGTAAACCAGTATGTAACGTCCCATAAGATGATAGTAGTTATAAAAGCTGAAATCTCTGTCAGGCGACACAGCAATCGATGCTGCCGACACGATAACGAACAGCGCGATAATTATGTCAAATGGCGTCTGTTTTACAAGCCATTTTTTTAGTAATATCATCTTTGCTATCCAGAGCACGGCGCCTGCCCCTAAAAACAATGTGGCAATATCTAATGAAAGTGGTAAAAAAAAGGCCATTACCAAAATGCAGTGCTCAATCAAGTAATCCAGCCAATATTGGGGTTGACGCCTACATGTATATGCAATATGCACGACTTCACCTACGGTTTAAGATTTTCCGGTTTATCCGATGACTAGCCCGTGTCTTAACTCCCTCTTCTACAAGCGGGAGTTAAGAGCGGCTAGACATTCGGATAAGGTCGACTAAACTTCAGATGGGGTAAAAACCCCACCTGAAGCGGGCGTCTCTCTTTATATCAATTTTACTTACCCTGTAAAACAACACTAGCGCTTGAAACTATCCCCAAGCGCCAGTATCATTATATACAATTTCAGCTGATTTGTCTACTATTGAGGATAACCTGACGGGCTTCCCCAATCAAATAGAGTGAACCTGCCACACAGACGACTCCATTATGTCCGGCCAATTGTATGGCTCGCTCAATGCCATTATCAATAGCCGCCACTGCTTCTACATGATGCGCTTGTATTTCCTGAGCAATTTCTTCAGGTGTAGCCGCCCGGTAACTCAAGGGCTGAACAGTGACAACACTGTCTGATGGACGTATCAGCTCTCTGATGATACCTGATACGTCTTTATCGCGCAAAATACCCAAAGCAAAAGTAATTTCCCGTCCAGGAAACACCTGGTCGAGGTTTTGGCGCAGCACCCTGGCACCGTCGACATTATGAGCGCCGTCGATAACAATAACCGGCTGCCCTGCTATAATTTCAAACCTGCCGGGCCAGCGTACATTTTCCAGAGCTTTGCTCACAACTACAGTAGTGATACGCGGCTCGGTTTTACCGAGAATGAGTGCGGTCGCAACAGCCACCGCACTGTTTTCCAACTGGTGATAGCCGAGAAGATTTAGGACAGCCTCTATCCTGCCTAGAGAACCGACATCGACGGCCACTCGTTGCCGGCCATTCTCTAAACCTTTAAACTCACTGGAAAAAGCCTCATCTTTAGCGTAGACTGTCGCTCCCTTATCCGCTGCCGCCCGCTTGATACATTCTAGCGCCTCACCTCTGGCGGCAGTCACTACCGGTGCGCCATTTTTAATTATACCGGCTTTGTGTCCGGCAATTTCGGCGATAGTCGTCCCACACCGGTCGGTATGGTCAAGAGTAACATTAGTAATTACCGCAATCTCCGGAATAATGACATTAGTAGAATCTAACAGGCCGCCCAGCCCAACTTCAATAACAGCGTATTCCACGCCAACAGCAGCAAAATAATAAAAGGACGCCGCCGTAATTACTTCAAACTCTGTTGGCTGTTCAAAGCCTTCAGCCAGCATTTGCTCGACAAATCTACTCGTATAGCTGATGGCCTGGGCAAATTCATCGTGCGTAATCTCCTGGCCGTTAACGATGATGCGTTCAGGGTAATCAAGCAAATGCGGCGAAGTATACATTCCTGTTTTTATGCCGCTGGCTGTTAGAATCGCAGACAGCATGGCCGTTGTTGAGCCTTTGCCGTTTGTGCCGGTAATATGGACCGACTTAAAGCGGCGCTGCGGCTGCTGCATCAACTCCAGCAAACGCAGGATGCGGGACATTCCCAGATTGATTCCGAACTTACTTAGATTTTCAAGGTAGGCCAACGTTTGTTGATAATTCATTTTGCTGTACCTCCATGTTGATTTTTTTAGTAAGCATTCGTTGCCGATCCGGTCGTACTTATAGGCGAGCCAAATACAACAGCCGTTCTTTGATCGCTTTCTGCTTATCCTGATACTCGGCTTGCTTAATCTTTTCTTTATCGATAACGTCCGCAGGGGCTTTAGCGGTAAAGCCAGGATTATTGAGCTTGCCGGCAATACGAGCCAGTTCCTTGTCCAAGCCTTCGATTTCTTTCGTTAACCGGGCTGTTTCTTTCTCGACGTCAATCAGTCCTTTGAGTGGCAGATAAATTTCAATACCACTGACAACAGCCGTCATGACGTTTTCAGGAATAGCGTCCTCAGCACTAAGTATAGTGACCGGTTCAGCGGCAGCCAGCGTCTTAATATAGGCAATATTATCGACAATCCCGGCCTGCAATTGACCAGAAGTAAACTTTAAAAATACATGGCTCTTTTTACCAGGGTGTACATTGACTTCAGCCCGCATATTGCGCACCGATTTGATCGTTTCCATAATGACTTGCATCAGCTGTTCATCCTCGACACTCTCTAGCGCCGCGTCTGCAACCGGCCAGTCGGAAGTCATAATACTAAGACCCTGGTGGGGTAGACTCTGCCAGATGGCTTCGGTTATAAACGGCATAAACGGATGCAGTAGTTTTAGTGTATTGGCAAGAACATAATAAAGCACATATTGCGCCACTTTGCGGCTGTCAGCGTCTTCTTTGTTATAGAGACGGCCTTTGGCCAACTCGATGTACCAGTCACAAAACTCATCCCAGATAAATTCATACACCTTCCGGGCCGCTTCGCCCAGTTCAAACTGCTCAAGATCGCGCGTTACCGCGGCGACAGTAGCGTTATACCGGCTTAAAATCCAACGGTCGGCCAGGGTAAGCGATTGATCAGCAGGAGTAGCGGCGATGTCAAAGCCTTCTAGGTTCATGAGGGCGAAGCGGGAAGCATTCCAAATCTTATTGGCAAAATTACGGCTGGACTCTACCCTTTCCCAGTAAAAGCGCATATCATTGCCGGGTGTATTGCCGGTAACCAGCATAAAGCGCAAGCTGTCCGCCCCGTACTTGTCGATGACTTCCAACGGGTCGATGCCGTTGCCCAGCGACTTGCTCATCTTGCGGCCCTGGCTATCACGCACCAGCCCGTGTATAAATACTTGTTTGAAGGGGATATCCTGCTGAAACTTCAACCCCATCATAATCATTCTGGCTACCCAGAAAAAGATAATATCATAAGCGGTAACAAGCACACTTGTCGGGTAAAACTGCTTGAGTTCGGCAGTATCCTGGGGCCAGCCCATTGTAGAAAAAGGCCACAGTCCCGAACTAAACCAAGTGTCAAGAACGTCGGGGTCTTGTTCTACCTGACCGCCACAGTGAGGACAGGCGGCAATATCCTGGCGAGACACAGTAACCTGGCCACACTGGCAATACCAGGCAGGAATACGGTGACCCCACCAGATTTGGCGGGAGATGCACCAGTCCCGGATATTATCCAGCCAGTTAGTGTGGATTTTGGCAAACCGTTCAGGCACAAATTGAATACGACCTGTGGCAACGGCTTGGTTGGCCGGTGCCGCCAGCGGCGCCATCTTAACAAACCACTGTTTGGACACCAGCGGTTCAACAACAGTGCTGCAACGCTGACAGTGACCGACGGCATGGCTATGTTCATCGATTTTCACAAGATATTCTTGGGCTTTAAGGTCGCCAACAAGCGCTTTCCGGCATTGATAGCGATCCATCCCGGCATATTTACCGGTATCTGCGGTCATAGTGCCGTCAGGATTGATAACGATAATTTCAGCAAGCTTATGCCTTTGTCCCATATCAAAATCGTTGGGGTCATGGGCCGGCGTTATCTTTACCGCCCCTGTACCAAATGAGGGGTCGACATATTCGTCGGCCACAATAGGCAGTCGGCGGCCAACGATAGGCAGAATAAGATATTTGCCAATCAACTGTTGATAACGGACGTCTTCAGGATGTACGGCTACGCCGCTGTCGCCGAGAATCGTTTCCGGGCGGGTAGTGGCAACAGTGACATATTCATCATCAGTGCCCTCAACAAGATACCTGACATGATACAGATTACCCGGCTTTTCTTCGTGCTCAACCTCGATGTCGCTCAATGCGGTATTGCAGCGCGGACACCAGTTGGTAATGCGAGTGCCCTGATAGATAAGACCTTGCTCATACAAACTGACGAAAACCTCACGTACAGCCTGCGAGCAGCCTTCGTCCATAGTAAAGCGTTCACGCTCCCAGTCACACGAAGCACCGAGCCTTTTTAGTTGATTAATAATGCGGCTGCCATACTGGGTTTTCCAGTCCCAGACCTGCTCAATAAACGCTTCGCGCCCCAGATCATAGCGGGTTTTCCCTTGCTGGGCCAACGTTTCCTCAACCTTGATTTGCGTAGCAATGCCGGCATGGTCAGTACCCGGCATCCACAGCGTATCATATCCTTGCAAGCGCTTGAAACGGATCAGAATGTCCTGCAGCGTATTGTCAAGGGCATGTCCCATATGCAATTGCCCCGTTACATTAGGCGGGGGAATGACGATACTGAACGGTTTTTTGCCGGTATTGACCTCAGCATGAAACAGGCCATTTTCCTCCCAGTATTTATACCATTTAGCTTCAACTGCCTGGGGATCATAAACAGTTGAAACAGTATTTGTCTGCTCGTATTCCATATAGCCTCCTTGATTTTGTTAAAGCTAGTCATGCAAAAAAGCCCTCCCGTCCATAAGGACGAAAGCGCTTTACTTCCGCGGTACCACCCTGATTTCCGGTATGTTCCATACCGGACACTCGCTATGCCGTAACGTGACATGCCGGCTGTGACTACTCTAAGCTTCAACACAGCAGCTCGGAGATGACTTTCCGTTATTACGTACCTGGAAACCTTTCAGCCTAGAGTCTCCTCTCTGATCAGGCGTACCAACATACTCTTCTCTTCATCGCTCATCGTGTATATGATTGACCTAATTATACTCCGATCAAGCATATAGTGTCAAGTGTTGGCAGTTTTAAGGACAAGGAAGACGCTTACAAAACTGGGATTAAGATGAAGAAGCCTCCTGTATTTTTTAGTAAAAAAAGAAGGAGAAACTAAATCCGAGGTCAAACTAGTACCTTATTGCATTATATTTTAAGTTTAACAATGCCCTTAAAAATAAACTTAATATTACATCAATTTGAAGGAGCGTGTGTTCAGTTAATGATCAGACTAACAATTGACGACCATGTGGTCGAAACGGCTGAAGGAACTACATTACTGGAAGCTGCCCGGCAAGCCGGTGTTACAATCCCTACATTGTGCCATCTAGCCGACTTAACCCCGGAAGGCGCTTGCCGGGTCTGTGTTGTTGAGGTGGAAGGCGTGCGCGGATTAGCTACAGCCTGCACATACCCGGCCACGGCAGGGCTTGTTGTACACACTCATTCAGCCGCTATCCGGGAAGCCCGCAAAAGTGTCGTTGAGCTTATTCTAGCTAACCATCCTCTAGACTGTTTATCCTGTCAGCGCAATCTTGCTTGTGAGTTGCAGACATTGGCCGCCAATCTGGGTATCCACGACATCCGTCTTGAGGGTGAACGCCGCCATTATGCCATCGACGATACCAACCCGTTTATCATCCGGGACAATAACAAATGTATTTTGTGCGGCCGCTGTATCCGGGTTTGCCAGCAAGTGCAATGCTGTAATGTCCTAGAATGGACAAACCGCGGCTTTGCCACCAAGGTATCTCCTGCTTTTGACGAACCAATGATTGAAAGCAGCTGCGTATTTTGTGGAACGTGTGTATCGGCCTGTCCGGTTGGCGCCTTAACGGAAAAGCCAATGTACGGCAAAGGTCTGCCGGACAAAAAAGTTAAAACAACTTGCCCATTTTGCGGTGTTGGCTGCAACTTTGATCTTAACGTTAAAGATGATAAAGTCATTGGTGTCACTTCCAATGTAAGCAGTGTGGTAAACGGGCGCTTAACCTGTGTCAAGGGACGCTTTGGCATTGACTATATCCACAGTCCTGAACGCCTCACCACTCCGTTAATAAAGAAAAACGGCAAGTTTGCTGAAGCCGGCTGGGATGAGGCGCTTGACCTGATTTCCGCTAAGCTGGGAGAGATTAAAACAAATCACGGCAGTGAAGCAATAGCCGCCCTTAGTTCTGCCCGGTGTGTCAATGAGGACAACTATCTTATGCAAAAATTTATGCGCGCGGTGATCGGTACTAACAATATTGACCACTGCGCCCGCACCTGACACGCTCCTACTGTGGCCGGTCTGGCCACTTCATTCGGCTCTGGGGCTATGACTAATTCGATTAATGAAATACCTGACAGTACCGTCTTATTTGTTATTGGTTCCAACCCGCCCGAAGCTCATCCGGTTATTGGGGCTAAAATGCGTCAAGCGCTCCGGAAGGGAGCCTCTCTCATCGTTGCAGACCCGCGCAAAACCGAATTGGCCGCTAAAGCCCACGTATGGCTGCGCTTAAAGCCTGGCACCGATATTACCCTGATTAACGGACTTATCCATATCATCATAAAATCCGGCTGGCACGATGAAGCTTTTATCCATTCCTGCACCACCGGTTTTGAAGAAGTGGCTCAGACTGTAGAAAAATATACACCTGAACATGTCGAAAACATCACAGGCGTACCTAAGTCTTTGCTTTTTAAAGCGGCCGAGATTTATGGAACTGCTGAGCGCGCCCAGATTTTTTACACCTTGGGCATAACTGAGCATGTATGTGGCACCGATAATGTCATGAGCTTAGCCAATCTCACCTTATTAACAGGTAATATTGGCAAACCTAACGCCGGCCTCAATCCCCTGCGCGGGCAAAACAATGTCCAGGGCGCCTGTGATATGGGGGCTTTGCCTAACGTGTATCCAGGCTACCAAAAAGTTGACTTACCGGCAGTGCAGGAGAAGTTTGAAAATGCCTGGGGAGTCCCCCTGTCAAGCAAAGTGGGGCTCATGATCCCGGACATGTTTGACAAAGCCATTAGCGGTGAACTCAAGGCCATGTATATTATGGGCGAAGACCCGGTGCTAACTGACGGTGATGCCAACCATGTACGCAAAGCTCTGAACCATTTAGATTTTCTTGTCGTCCAGAACCTTTTCCTCACCGAAACGGCTAAGTTGGCCGATGTCGTATTGCCAGGCGCCTCATTTGCTGAAAAAGACGGCACATTTACAAACACCGAACGCCGCATCCAAAGAGTCCGCCAAGCTATCAATCCAATCGGCAACAGCCGTCCTGACTGGCAGATTATTATGGACTTATCAACCCGCATGGGTTACCCCATGTCCTACAATCATCCCAGTGAGATTATGGACGAACTGGCTGCCGTCACTCCCATCTTGGGCGGCGTCGATTATGAACGGCTGGAAGAAAACGGCCTGCAGTGGCCTGTCCCGCACAAGGACCATCCCGGCACGCAGTATCTCCATGTCGGGGGCCAGTTTGCGTGTGGTTTGGGCAGGTTTAAAGCGATTGAGCACCAACCGCCTGGCGAAGAGCCCGACGATGAATATCCATTCCTGCTGAGTACCGGCCGGATTCTCTACCATTATAATATTACAACACCCGGCTATTCGAAAGCCTTGACCGATTTCCGGTCGGAAGAGCGGGCCATGCTCCATCCGGACGATGCCGCCAAACTCGATATTGACGACCTGGAAACAATCACTGTTTCCTCACGCCGTGGCAAAGTCAGGACAAAAGCATGGGTTACCGATAAGGTTCCGCCAGGTGTTATATGGATGTCCTTCCACTACCTTGCTACTCCTACCAACGAACTGACCAGCGGTTTCTATGATAAGACGACTAAGACTTATGAATACAAAGTATGTGCTGTCAAAATTGAAAAAACCGAAATAGCAAGCTAATATTACAAAAGAGACGAGCGCTTCAACTGGGGTTTTTACCCCAGTTGAAGCGCTCGTCGACCTTATCCATGAACTAACCGCTTTAATAAGAAATTACCGTATAGGAATCTTTAGAGAAATAGTCGTACCCTTGGACCCTGTCCCAATTTCTACTTTGGCATTATGTCGTTCGGCAATGCGATAGCAAATAGCCAGCCCCAGACCAGTGCCTTTTTCTTTTGTCGTGATAAAAGGCTTACCAATATTGTCTAACACGGCTGTTGGGATTCCATTGCCCTCGTCTTTGACACTAAGCAGCACATGCTGATCTTGCACCCGTGTTTCCACCTCCACGTTGCCACCGCGCGGCATTGCCTCCAGGGCGTTGCGCACCAGATTAAGCAATACTTGTTTTATCTCATTTTCATCCACTAATAGGTCGGGAATACTCCCTAAATTAAGCTTAATACCCCAATGATCAGGCTGAGCATTCAATAAAACCTGTCTCATGGATGCCTGGTCTGATATAAGTTCTGAAATGCCGCCCAGCTTCTGGTCGACAGCATGATCAGCGCACAAAGCCAGCAATGGCTGTAACGTTTTAATAATATAATTGATATTTGTTTTTTTTAAATCAAGCTTTTTGTCTTTATGAAGCGACAAATATTCTGTAATAATTTGATTGGCGCGGTCGATCTCCGTAACCATGAGATCAAACCGACTTTTATGCTCACTGAGTTCTCGTTTGCCACCGATAAATGTCAGGTATCCTTTTATGGCTGTAAGAGGATTGCGTATTTCATGGGCAAAACTGGCTGCCATCTGCCCGGCAATATTTAACCGATCCAACCTTGCCACATCCTGCTCAAGTAAAACGCGGCTGGTAATATCCCGCACAATGCCTTCAACGGCTACTGCGTTGTTATTCTCATCTTTTAGTAGCGAATATTTTTGCTCTGTCCATATAACGTCACCTGTCTTATGCACGATTCGCCAAGTTATAAGTTTACCATTATGCAGCCTTCTAACAAAATTTTTAAACTTAATTCTGTCTTCTGGGTGGATTATTCTTAAGACCTGCCTGATATCTTTATAATAAGAGACCTCATATCCCGTTAGTTGTTTAGCAGCGGGACTGATATATTGAAATCCAATTGGAGGATTTATTTGGTATCTATATATTACGTCACTTCCATTTTCCGCCAATAATTGATATGCACTTTTTGTTTTTTCTAAATAAATAAAAACGATATTTAATGCTGCAAATATTTTAAGGGAATTGTCTAGGAAAAAGCTCCAGGGAGCCGTCCAGAAAATGGGTAGTATGAAAGGTATACTAAAAATTTGCAGCCCTAATATAATAAAAGTGATAGCTGTTAACTTTCCGGGAACGCCACCGGCTTCAATCTTCCCAATGATAAAGCCTGTCGCAATATAGGCGATTCCAACATAAATTACCATAGGAATAAAACTGATCTGTAAAGGGATTTCCAACCATATCATTATAACTGATAATAGTGAACATATTAATGCAGCAATCGGCCATTTTTTTTGAAGTTTGTTTGCGGCAAATTCGGCAGTACCTGCGATTATTAGCAAGGCAACCACAACTTCAATTACTACAACAAGCATGCTAACAATTATTGGTGGAACAACATCAATATAATAATATTTCTCAATACTTGTCTTGAGGATATTTATACCCCATGCTGCCAGCCATTTTTTGAGATAAGGTTGTCTGTATTGAAGAAAAAGACTAAAATAGATAAATAGTATAAATAAGTGTGAACATATGCTAATGATTAAAATATTAATTGACATTATAAAATCACCTAATATATAAAACTTTATATATTTACATGTTAATCTATATTTCTTGAAATAATTGTCAAAAAACGTCAGCAAGTGTGGATTATCTTTAAATTTTCGAGCAGCAATTCCTCCTATTCGACAATCAAACATTCAAGAACAGCACCACCTGGATATAAAAAATCATCTGATGTATGCTAAAGAAAACAGCAGATGATCCGCGTGGGTGTACCTAATGATCGATTAATTAATATTATGCAGCTTTCGGGAATTTCTTCAGCTTAAGGAAAGCATTTTTTCCAACATCGCTATCGTTTCGCTACTGAAATCTGCTTAAAACGTATCCCAAATAAGCCTGATCATTATCCATGGCCGTTTGAATCAGGCTGTATAAAGCAGCATCGCATTGATAAAGAGAGACTCAGCTTCCGATGGGGTAAAACCCACACCTCCAAGTTAAGTCTCTCTTTATTCAGTACTTCTTGCTCTTGCAAGCGAGCTTTTAATTTCGCAATTTCTGTTTTTAACTGATGCCATCACTCTACTTTTACAAGCCTTCCATTATCGACAGTATACCCAGGAGCAGCCTTAGACCTGGTTAGTTCCTTGGCCTGATCCTCAATTGCCATATAGAGCTTATAAAACTCGCCTTTTTCCTCTTCACTTAATTGCCGTTCATAAGATTCACAGGCGATAATCCTAGCGATCCTTCAGGTGTACCAGCCTTCTGTAGAGCAAAAGACATTGCCACGATAATCATGACATCTAACTCGGTTCTTATACTTACTACCAATACCGAGCATACAAATCACGCCTTAACGTTATCCCCAGTCCTTCTACCTATTTTGATGGCATTCCGTTAAAAACTACGATTATATCTCAATAACACATTAAAGCCTGTTACTGTTTTTCCCGGGTCGCCCTTTGAAGAAACGCCATCTTTCATAATAAATTTTTGTAACCCAATAAAATAAGAGCTTTGAGGATTAAGTTTTACATCATATCCCACGCCAATAGTATATTTAGTACGCCCATCAACATAGACTGTAGTGGAGTTAACCAGGCCCTCATCATCGAATGAGTATATTGTACTATCATAGCGAGTGCCGCTCGCTCTCATAACATCGATACCGCCCATAATAGTATGCTTGTCATTTAGTTTTTTGCTCCACATAGTTCCCAGATAATGAATGGGGCTTTCCTTGGTATCATCAAGCTGCAACCTGTCCGACGATTTATGAGTATAAAAATAATAGTACATGAGATCTTGATTTTGTGGCAGTTTTCGGTTATAGGCCAAGCGATATTCCCATTGTCCGCCAACATGAAAGCGGTCGCCATTAGCGACTTTTGTAACACCGGTGTTAGTATTACTGATTTCACCAACTAGCTGCCACGCTTGTCCTGCATGCCGCCAGCGCAAAAATCTTCTCCATTCCGAGCCTGGGGAAACACGATCATTTGCGATGAATGTCGTAGGATCATAACGACCCCGAACAGCATAGCTTGTCCCCAAAGTCCACAAATCTTCTTTGCCGATTTTGCGATTGACGACAATACTGGGGGTGAAATTCCATCCCTCGCCAAACTGGCTCTTTTGTACTAAATCGTCATTCATCATGGCATTTCTTTGCCTTAAAGATAACGTCGCCTTGCCGGTAGGCACATTAACACCAATACCATATTCAACAAGAAATTTTGCGTTATCGTTTCTCCTAGCGGCAAATAACGACATATCAGTCAATGTATTGATGCTGCCGGAACTACCAGCCGTATTATTTTGAGACCTAACATAACTAACACTTGCCCCAAAGGAAGTTTCTTTACTCCAATAACCAAAATTTAAGGGTTGAATAAACTGGTGTCCGCTATTTGCTCCGTTACTCCAATAATAATAATTAGCTTCTCCAGAAAAATAATAAACACTTTTGGGGTGGTCTTGTTCAAAAATCAATGTTTCTAAATCTTTCCTGGCCTCTATACTGTCAGCTATCATATCAGCTAGAACAGCCTTAGCATCTTCAGCCGCCTCCTTAGCATCAATCGCCGCGTCCAGAGCTTGCTCAGCTTTGTCAACAAGAGCATCGGCCGCGTCGGCCTTTTGGTCAGCAATTAGGTCGGCTTTATCTGCCCTGATATCGGCTGCCTCGGCAATTGCATCCAGCCTGTCCGCTCGAACATGAACAGCGTCAATTTCGGCCCCGGCGGCCTGCTCAGCTTGCAAAATGGCCGCTTCGCCTCTTCGAGCAATTTCTATTAACTCAAAATCTCTGATATCTTCTAAAGCATCGGCAGCCAACAGTTTCTCCGTAGCAGCTTTCGTTATCTTTTGAACTTTTGCCTTTGCAGCAGCTTCTATTCTTAAGGCAGAAGCACGAGCCTGTTGCGCGGCAGCATTAGTCTTATCAGCCTCTGCCCTTAAGTGAGCGACAGCTAAAGCCGCTTGCTTCGCTTCTGCTTCCAAAGCTTTAGCATCTGCTGCTAGCTGCAGAGCATAGTCTTGAGCTTCTTCCGCCGTTTTTGCTGCTTCTTCTACCTCGTATTCAGCAATAGCAGCAGCCTCTTTCGCTTCTCTCACATATTCTTGCGCCCTGGTACGATCCAAAGCTGCTTGTTCAGCATCAAGGATAGCTTGAGCGGCAATTTTCACATTGTCGATCATGTCTCTAGCCTCACTAGGCACACTGACGGCATCTGCAAAAGCTGTGGGCAGATTTAATAAAAAGTGTAGCAAAAATACTATACTCCAAGCTAATTTTCGGTTCAAAACACATGCCTCCATTCTAGCCTCATATTCTTCAAAACAGCAAAGAAGGCAGCTCTATTAATCGCGCCAGTCTATTTATGTCTTATTGCTGCCAGTTGCATGAGAAAATATTTCCAACAGAGTGGCTTTTAGTTTAGACCAGAACCCACTTTTAACATTATTGAATACAGGTACTGAGCAATAAATAAAGTAATCAATTCGCACTGCATAGTAGTGCAGCCGCAGTAAGGCAAAAACTACACTAATCAACGCCGCCAGGAAAAAACCAAAACCATAAGTATTTTCACCCAATTGTAAGCAAAGAAAATTGAACAATATATTAAGCAACAAAAACACCGCCGCAGAAGCTAACGCTCCCCGTCTATCTTCAAAGTAAAGCAGAAAAATAATAATGATCTGTAAAATTCCATTGCAAAATGCACCAAGAACAAGCAAATTGTAAATATTTACCGCAGAATATATTAGTCCTATTTTTGGCAGCAAATAGTTGCCTAACGCCAAAAACAATAAGGAAAATGCTAATTGTACTTCGACTAAATTGCATATTTGCGACCACAGCACCTGAAGCATATCTTCTCTGGCATCTTCAATTTCTTTAAAATTGCCTTTACCGGTAATCAAAGTTACATAAGTTTTATATTTTTCATAAAACAACAGTTCCGTAGACACGACAAAAATTGCGGCAAGTGGCAAAATGGATAAGAATGCATAGAAAGTCGCGACATCATAAATCGGTGAATAAATATAAGTATTAGCAACAGAAATGCCCCACTCCCCTTGCCACATGATGATATTGGGAGCATATAAACCAACTGTATAAAACAGGTTAGTCAGAACAAGTGTAAAATGAGTGTCTAGATAAGGTAAAAATAGGAAATAGTTTTTTTTACCGTCCGAAAAAAAACTTCTTATATTGCGCATCAGCATTACGGCCATAATAAAAAAACCGATATCCATAGCCACCATTACATTCACAATTGAGACTTGAAAAAACGGCGCAAACAAGATAAAAGCTGTCAGAAGCAGA
>Ga0153941_1000241_pt1 | contig 25358 bp, 25 predicted proteins | sample TSNJ025MetaG_FD_104733 | JGI IMG/M metagenome (GOLD analysis project Ga0153941, IMG submission 104733) | Attine ant fungus gardens microbial communities from New Jersey, USA - TSNJ025 MetaG | ecosystem: Host-associated > Fungi > Mycelium > Unclassified | place: USA: New Jersey, Brendan T. Byrne...
CAGGTAGATTCCTTTATGCTGATCTGCAATCTGCTGCGCAGCGGCAATATGTGGATGATTGCGCCGGCAGCGGTTGCCAAATCATTGTCTGAACGGCTGCCGGTCTATATCAGCGAGATTGAAAATGAACCACCCAAAAGAGTGTGCTATCTGATTAAGCACAAGATTTCCAATACTGCTTCTGAACAGGCCATTTCTATTTTTGAAAAAGAGCTGCGGGATTATATGGAGGGGGCGGCGGTGGAAAGCTGGAAGGAGGAAAAGCAGTATGGCATTTGATTATAAAAAAGAATATAAAGAATTTTATATGCCTAAAAACAAGCCAGGTATTGTGGAAGTGCCATCTATGAATTACATTGCAGTTCGTGGTAAAGGTGACCCAAATGCGGAGGGCAGTGAGTACAAGGAATCAATCGGACTGCTTTATGGCATTGCATTTACCATAAAGATGAGCAAAAAAGGAAACTATCAGATTGACGGTTATTTCGATTATGTAGTGCCTCCGCTGGAGGGCTTTTGGTGGCAGGATGGTGTCACCGGTGTCGATTATGCCCACAAGGAGAATTTTGAGTTTATATCGGTAATTCGTCTGCCTGATTTTGTTACAAAGGAAGACTTCGATTGGGCAGTTGCAGAAGCAACAAAGAAAAAGAAGACGGATTTCTCGAAGGTTGAATTTCTGGCTTATGATGAGGGATTATGCGTTCAGTGCATGCATATGGGCCCTTATGATGACGAGCCGGCGACCGTCGCATTAATGCATGAGTATATGGCGGCGGAAGGATATGAATTGGATATCAGCAATAGAAGGTTGCATCATGAGATTTATGTAAGTGATGTTAGAAAGACGGCACCGGAAAAGCTTAGAACTGTTATCAGACATCCGGTTAAAAGGACATGAATAGATTAGCCGCTGAGCATTTGCACTTATTTAGGTTGATAAAATCGTCAAAATCTGTTAACATAAATGGTATATATCTTTTTTATTCCTCACGACAAGTAAAATAGGAGGTAAAACCATGAAATTCATTGTGGCCATCATTAACCTGGATGATGTTGCTGGTGTTATAAAACACCTGACCAAGGGCGGATTTTCCTCAACCAAGTTAACCTCAGCGGGTGGGTTGCTGAAAGAGGGAAATGCAACAATCTTCGTTGGTGTGGAGAACGTGAAGCTTAACGACGCACTTAGGATTATTGATAAGTATTCTCACAGTCGTATAAGACTGATCCAGACCCCCTCCCTTGAAGGTATGGATTCTCCGCCGACCGAAGTCAAAGTTGGTGGTGCAACTGTTTTTGTGCTTGATTGCGAGCAATTCATGAGGTTTTGACATGGATAAAATCTTAGCAATTATAATTGGTGCCTTATGTGGTATCGGACAGTTTTTTATCTTGCGCTATTCGCTAAAATCCCTTGCTAAAGGAGAAAATCCGGGGGTTGGCAGAACGGTGTTTTTGCGTCTGCCTCTCCCCCTGGCTCTTTTGGTTGGCTGCGCATTCGTTGATTTTACTCTTTTGGCGTTTGTAGGGGGGGCGTTTTGCTTAAGCATGATTACGGCGTCCGTTATTAACCACTTTGTGACACTGAAGAAGAAGGGATGATATATGAAGTATATTCCGTTTGCTGTTTCGGCCATTATTGTACTGTTTGGATATTTGATGCATTTAAAGCTAAAAAAAAGGGACGGAACATCAGGAGCAGGCAAATCGATCTTTACGCAGAGACTATTAGCAAGAATCGGTATGATGATCTGCATTTTCGGCATTTGGCTGGCGGTGGGATCGGCAATTACACTTGTATTCGGAACCCATGTGGAAGAGGAATTCACCGTCAGTATATTTTCTCCACGTATGGACTTTTCGATCTTGGGATACCATCCCAGTGAAACCATGGTGGTGGGTTGGGCAGTGATCGCAGTATTGAGTATTGGTGCTGTTATCTCGCGCATTTTCTTTATTCCCAAACTTAGCAATGAGCCGGGGAGATTTCAAAATGCCGTTGAGATGATTGTTGAGCTTATTGAAAGCTATGCTTCGGAGCGCACCACCGACCTTGGACGACCTATGTATGGTTATGTTTTTACGATTGGAATGATGCTGATAGGAAATGCGGTTGCGGAGCTTTTGGGCTTTCGGTCTCCGTCATCCGACCTGACATTCACATTAGCACTTTCCATTTATGCGTTTCTTATGGCAAATTGGTACGGTATCAGAAAGCTTTCGCTGACGGGAAGGCTGAAAAGTTTCCTGAAACCGACACCGCTGCTGCTGCCGATTCGCATTATTACGGATCTGGCCAATCCACTTTCGATGGCCTGCCGTCTGTTTGGCAATACGCTCAGCGGTATGATCGTCATGAATCTGATCTATTCGGTACTTGGCAATTTCGCCGCTGGCATTCCCAGTATAGTTGGCCTTTACTTCAACGTATTTACTGCATTGATTCAAACAGTCATTTTTATCACACTTGCACTTTCCAATATCAACGAGGCGACGACGGCGCCGGAAATTTAAGCCGTCACCAAATAATATTTGAATTTGAAAGGAGTAATTACTATGGAATCAATTGCTATCGCCCTGTGCCTTTTGCCTGCTGCTGTTTGTGGATTAAGTGAGGGGCTTGCAACATACAAGGCCGTCGATGCGGTGGCCAGACAGCCGGAAGCCGCTGGTAAAATCACCTCTATGCTGATGATGGGTCTTGCTTTGACAGAAGCATCCTCTATATACGGATTTGTTATTGCGCTGATCATGCTGTTTCGCTAATACTGCATAACGTTCGTGTTCTGGTAATCAGGAAGGAGGGCATATGGAAAACCTTAATCTGGTTGATATACTAATTTTTATTATCAACTTTTTCGTAACATTTTTACTGCTGTACCTGTTGCTGTATAAGCCAATCAGCAGATTCCTTGGTGAACGCAGGGAACGTACGATAAATACACTAAAGGAAGCCGAAGAAACCCGGGAAGAAGCTGAGCTCATCCTTCAGGAAGCAAAGGCTGAATTGGCAAGTACAGGCGAAAAATCCAGGCAGCTTTCGCACGAGACAATCGAAAATGCGGCCCTTGCCGCAGAAAAAATCATAGATAATGCGCAGGAGGAAGCTTCGGCGCTGATTGAACGTGCACGTGAGCAAATGGAGGCGGAGCGGCAGGTGGCACTGGAGCGTGCGCTTACCGATCTTGTTTCTTTTGCCGGCATCTTAGCTTCGCGTGTACTTGAACGTGAAGTAAGTATTGAAGACAACCATGCAATCGTTGAGCACTTTTTTAAAGAAAACAACGCAGAAACCAACAGGCAGGAGGAGATGCAGTCATGAGCATGCTTAGAACGCCTGTATTGAAAATTGCGCCCCCTTATGATGATGACCTGATTCGCCGTATTGAACAGGGTTTTTCAAACAGACTCAAGACGGAGGTGTGCTTTGAAGTGAACGAGGATCCATCACTGTTGTGTGGTTTTGTTGCTTATGTCAATGGCATGGTTTTTGATGCAAGCGGAAAAACCCGGCTTGCCGATATAAAAGAGTACCTCCTTGATTCGGTCCTTGTTCCGCCGGCGGTAAAAGAGGAGGATGATTTTTAATGAAAATGCGAAAGGATATTTCCAGAGAAAAGCTTGGCAATTTTCTTCGGGAAAAAGTCGGGGCATTTGAATTTAAGCCCTCTGTTTACTATTACGGAACTGTACAGAGTACCAGAGACGAAGTGGTCTGGATTGACGGGCTTTCAGGATGCCATTACGGCGAAATTCTGCAATTTGAAAATAACGTCTACGGTCTTGCTCTTGATCTTTCGGAGACTTCGATTGGTGCGGTCCTTTTGACAGCAGAATCTGATGTAGTAGCCGGATCTCTTGTACGCGGCACGGGCAAAGTTGCGGATGTCTGCACCGGTGATGCGCTTCTCGGGCGGGTCATCGATCCATTTGGCAGGCCCCTTGACGGAATGCCCCTGTCGGTTATTAATACACGTGCACTGGAGCAGCGTGCTCCTTCCATTATTGATCGTTCTCCCGTTAAGCGCCCGCTTGAAACGGGTATTTTGGCCATTGACAGTATGATCCCCATTGGCCGGGGACAGCGGGAACTGATCATTGGAAACCGGCAGACGGGAAAAACGACCATCGCCCTTGCGGCGATCCGTAACCAGATGCCTGATGATGTTATCTGCATTTATTGTGCGATTGGCCAAAAGTCCGCGACAACGGCTCGTATCATTCATGAACTGACCGAGTCCGGGCATATGGAAAATACAATTGTGGTTGCTTCCTCTGCCAGTGACAGGCCCGCTATGCAATATCTTACGCCTTTTGCCGGCTGTGCGATTGCGGAGAGTTTTATGTATGACGGACATGATGTTCTGATTGTGTATGATGACCTCTCCAAGCATGCGGTTGCCTACCGGACGATGTCACTGTTGTTGGAGCGCCCGGCGGGCCGTGAAGCCTATCCGGGAGATATATTCTATCTGCACAGCCGCTTACTGGAGCGGTCCGCACAGCTTTCGCCTAATCTTGGCGGCGGCTCGATGACTGCACTTCCCATTGTAGAAACTGTCGGCGGCGATATCTCGGCCTATATCCCGACGAATATTATCTCGATCACAGATGGCCAGATCTATCTTTCCAGCGATCTTTTTTTTGCCGGGATGCGCCCGGCGATCAATTTAGGCTTGTCAGTTTCACGTATCGGCAGCAGTGCCCAGCGTGATGCAATCAAATGGATTGGCGGAAGACTGCGCCTGGCCCTTTCACAGTACCGGGAGCTGGCTGTTTTTTCCCAGTTTGGGACTAAGATTGATGCTGCAACCAGTCAGCAGATTCACCGTGGTGAGCGGATGCAGGAAGTACTCAAGCAAGCGCAGGATGAGACCTACCTGGTTTCCGAAGAGGCCGTGCTGCTGCTGGCTCTTTCCCATGGTGTATTTTACAACCTGGAACTTAGTCAGATCGAGCAGGCCAGAAAAGAGCTGCTAAAATATATCCACAGAGTACATCCCGGCTCAATGCATGCGATTGAGTCCACTGGTGATTTAACCAAGGAAGAAATGGATACGCTCAAGAAAGCGATGGATGCTTTCCTGGAGGAATATAGCCATGCCGGAGAATAATTTGTTTGATATCAAAAAACGTGTTACAGCAGCAAGGCAGACGCGCAAGATCACCGGTACGATGGAGCTTATCGCGTCCTCGCGTCTGTACCGCGGCAGGATATTGCTTGCTAATTATCGGGACTGGGCAAAATATATGCGCGAAGCGGTGCGGTGTCTGCCTGATGCCTATTTTGAACCCCTGGCCGGTTCCGAGGAAGGAAGTAAAAAGGCTTATATCGTATTTTGCGGAAGCAAAGGGCTTTCCGGTTCTTACGGTTCGAATTTGCTGGATTATGCAGCACCGATCGCAGACGGACACCTTGTGCTTGCAGTCGGCAGTGCGACAGAGACATATTTTCCCGATGCATACAGATATTTTGATGAGGAGACCCCTTCCGCAGATGTGGCCAGGGCCATCGCCCAAACTGCGAAGGTACTTTACGAAAGCAAGACAGTCAATGAGGTTTCTATTATCTATATGCGCGGTACAGAGATGTACACAGACCGGTTGTTTCCGCTTACACGGATAAAAGAATACAATGATATGGTAATTGTGGAACCCTCGAAAAAAGTGCTCTTTCCAGAGCTGCTTGAAGAGTATATGGAAACGGTTGTTTACGAAGCCTATCTTCACACCTTCGTTGCCGAACAGGTGGCGCGGGTTACCGCGATGGACAGCGCGACCCAAAATGCGGATGAAATCATTGAAGATCTGCAGTCCACCTACAACCGCATCCGACAGTCTGCCATTACCCAGGAAATTATTATGGTCAGCAACGCTGCCAGAGGAGGGAGAGCATAGTTATGGGAAATAAAGGATTCATCTCCCGCATAAACGGCCCAGTGCTGGACGTTCGTTTTGAGGAAAAACTCCCGGGACTCAATGAACTGCTTATCTCAAAAAGTGGTATTCATTTGGAAGTGGCCGCACATATTACGCCCAAATTGGTACGTTGTATCGCCCTTGATCCGACAGACGGCTTATTAGCCAGTGAGGAAGTAACTGCAACCGGCGGTACGGTTACCGTACCGGTGGGAGAAACGATGCTGGGCCGCACGATTGATGTGCTGGGTCGTCCCATTGATGGAAAAGGACCAATTACGGCATCTCACTGGAGCATTCACAGAAAGCCGCCGGAACTTATCATGATTAACCCCAACACCGAATTTTTTGAGACCGGCATAAAGGTGATTGATTTGCTTACACCCTACGCAAAAGGTGCGAAAATCGGCCTGTTTGGCGGTGCCGGTGTTGGCAAAACGATTCTGATTATGGAATTGATCAACAACGTTGCACGCAATTCCGGAGATTACTCGGTATTTGCCGGTGTCGGCGAGCGCTCCCGCGAGGGCAGCGATATGATTCTCGACATGGAATACACCGGAGCGCTGTATAATACCGCCCTTGCCTTTGGGCAGATGAATGAACCGCCTGGCGCCCGTTTGCGCGTCGCCCTTACCGGTCTTACCCTGGCGGAATATTTTCGCGATGAAATGAAGCAGGATACGCTGCTGTTTATTGATAATATCTTTCGTTATATCCAGGCGGGCAGCGAAGTTTCGTCCCTGCTTGGGCGTATGGCCTCAGCCGTGGGTTACCAGCCTACGCTGGCCAACGAGCTGGGAGAGCTGGAGGAGCGTATCGCATCCACAACCAATGGTTCGATAACCTCTATCCAGGCGATCTACGTCCCGGCGGACGATTTGACCGACCCGGCACCGGTTGCGATATTCTCTCATCTGGATGCGACGACGGTTCTTTCACGTTCGGTTGCGGAGATGGGAATCTATCCTGCCGTTGATCCTCTTGAGTCCAATTCGCGCATTCTTGAGGCCAATGTGGTTGGAAAAGAACACTTTGACACGGCACGGCGGGTACAGGAATGCCTGCAGCGGTATAATGAACTCAAGGATATTATCGCCATCCTCGGTATGGATGAGCTGTCGGCTGAAGATAAAAAAACCGTAACCCGTGCACGCCGGGTTCAGCGCTTCCTTTCACAACCGATGAGTATGGCGGAAGCGTTTACCGGTATTGAGGGGAAATATGTGTCCGTTAAGGACACGGTACGTTCTTTTGCTGCGATTATAAACGGTGATTGTGACAATATCCCCGAGGCCGCTTTTTTCATGGCCGGGAGTATTGATGATGTATATGAGAAGGCGAGAAAGATATGAGAGTCTATCTGCTGAAAATATTGACCCCCGAAGAACAGATCTATGAAGACCGGGTGATTTCCCTAACGGTTACCGGCGCAGACGGCCGGTTAACCGTTCTTGCCGGACATGCACCTATGGTTGCAATGCTTACAGAGGGACCGATCGTCATCCGGACGGAGCGGGAGACGTTGGAAGGAGTTACGGGACGCGGCACGTTGTGGGTTGACCGTAATGAGGTTGCGGTTATGGTTCATGGGTTTAGGTGGGCGGGTGATGAGACGGAAACGCTGCCTGCGGAGGATGCGTTTGCGAATGATATGATGTTATAGTTATATTGTATACCGCAGTCTTGCGAAGGATATTGCGGTGAGGTATCATTCGAGTCAGAAATTGAATTATTAGTGGTGGTTGTGAGAATCCGGTCAGGGGGGCATGAAGTGTTCTGGTGGCTGGATTTTTTGGTTTTCTGACAGGATGTTGAATGCGCTTAGTCAAAAAAATGTAAATTTTATCAAAAACTTGTAATGAGCTATTGCCATATAACAAAAAATTGAAATAAAGGATAATAATGTGGATTTACCTTGGTTTTTACAAATGATATGATGAGGTCACAAAATAGCAAAAGCAATTACAAAGAAAGGGAGAAGTTTACACATGAAAAAAAGAAGAGTGTTGAGTTTTTTGATGGTGAGCGTAATGATGACAACGATTTTGGCAGGATGTGCACCAAAAGCAGCAGACGAAGGAACGACGATACAGGCACAACAGCCTCAGGAAAAAAAGGAGGAGAACGTTGTTGAAGCTGCTGCAACTGCAAATACAGAAGACCTTCCAGTGCTGAAAGTTGCACTGATGCCATTTTTGAATAGTCTTCCGATTAAGTACATGATAGAGAATGGTTTGGATATCAAACATGGATTTAAGATTAATCCGGTTTACTTTGCCAATGGCGGAGCCATGAATGAGGCACTGGCAGCTAATGAATGGGAAGTTGGAACCTTGAGTGCGGCGGCAGTTAATTCCCTTGCTATCTATGGCGGATACTGTATTGCAGATATTGGACATTCAGAGGGCGGTCTTTATACTCTATGTCAACCGGATTCACCTATTGCGAAAATAAAAGGAGCCAATCCTTCTTACCCGGATCTTTACGGAGATGCCGAAACGCTGAAAGGAACAATCATAGCTACAAATACCGGAACAATTACCCACTTAAACGTTATCAAGTGGTTGGAAAAATTTGGGCTTACTACAGACGATGTGGAAATTGTTCATATGGATTATCCTTCAGCCTATCAGGCGCTGAAGACAAGAAATTGTGATATAGCGGCATTGAATCCGCCGACCTCTTACCAGTCAGAAGCGGAAGGTATGGTGGTTACTTCCAGCCTTTCCATACTGGATGTACCACAGTATGATTCCATTATTGTAAGTAACAACGCATTTACTAATAGGCAGGATGTACTTGTAAACTATGTCAAGGCATTTTTTGAAGCAACAGATATCCTTCAGGCAGACCCGGATACGGCGGCACAGTTGCTGTTAGACTGGTATACAGAGAATGGTTCTGCATCATCGCTGGAAGCTTGCAGGATGGAAATCATAACGAGACCTTTTGTAACATCAGAAGAAGCAAAATCTGTGAAAGTGGGAGATTCCGTATTGGTGACAGGAGAATTTTGGGTATCACAGGAACTGTTGGAGGAAGAAAAGTTTCCTGAAATCGCCAAACATATTGATACAACGCTTGTACGGGAAGCACTGGGATATTGAGTTTTGTGAAAGGAAAATGCAGACATGACAGAACTACAGAAAAAGAGACAAAAAGAAACCAGAAAGTTTGCTGCTATATCGGTATGTTCGTTGGCGATATTCTTCCTTTCCTGGTACATCGCAACTGGGGTTCTTCATTTGGTGCCTGACTATGCCTTGCCAAGTCCTGTACAGGTCTTGAGAGCTTTTATTGCGAAACTGACAAAAAGGGCTCCGGATGGTGCTACCTTATTTCAACACATAATGGCCAGCCTGAAAGTTGCCTTAAGTGGTTATTTTCTCGGAGCAGTTGTTGGAATCCCCCTGGGAATCTGTATGGCCTGGTTTCGCAGGGTTGATTTGTTTGTAACACCGTTGTTTGATATGATTCGTCCGGTACCGACGATCGCCTGGATTCCTTTGATGATACTATGGTTTGGAATCGGATTGGGGGCAAAGGCGGCAATCATATTTGTATCAGCTTTTGTACCATGCGTTATTAATTCGTATGCTGGAATAAAACAGACAAAACCAGTTCATTTGTGGGTATCTCAGACCTTTGGTGCGACGAGAAGGAAAATGTTATTTTCAGTTGCGATTCCAACGGCTATGCCGCTGATCTTTACCGGTCTCCGAATTTCTTTGGGAACGGCCTGGATGACACTTTGTGCGGCAGAAATGCTGGCGGCAAATAAAGGCCTTGGTTATATGATTCAGATGAATCGGGCAATAGGAAGAGCTGATATGATCATCGTTGGGATGCTTACAATTGGAGCGATAGGAGCACTTTTTACAGTGGGACTGGATAAGCTGGAACAGGCCATGGTTAAAGGAGGGCGAAGAAAATGAAAAAGAAAGTCAGTGAAAAAACTGTGAAGACAATATATGCCATAGTTTCCATATCCTGTTTCTTTCTTGCGTGGTCCTTTGTCACAAATTTTACGCCAGCCAGGTTGACAACGCCAGGACCACTGCAGGTACTGAAACTTTTAGTGACTTCTATTACTACGCCGATTGGGAAATACACGTTGTATGGTCATCTTTACTTTAGTTTGCGCAGGGTTATTATCGCGTATTCGGTTGCGTCGATTTCAGGAATTGTGGTTGGCATTGCCATGGGTACATCAAGGTATGCAGAAGCGATAATAAAGCCTATTTTTGAAATGCTTCGCCCGATTCCTCCGATTGCCTGGATACCACTTATTATTCTCTGGTTTGGGGTCGGAGAACTGCCTAAATATGCGATTATATTTATTGGTGCATTTACAAATGTAACCCTGAATGCTTATACCGGTGCCCAGCGTGTGGATCAAACACTGGTGGGGTGCGCAAAAATGCTGGGGACTGATAAAAAGGGGATTTTCTTCAGGGTTATTCTTCCTTCCTGTATGCCACAGATTTTTGCCGGTATGCAGGTGGCCTTGTCGACTGCCTGGATGGCAGTTCTGGCATCGGAGATGGTGGGAGCAAGGGAAGGCTGCGGATGGATTATTTTAAGGGGCAGCGACACAACAAATATTCCATTGGTTTTAGTTGGAATGGTTGTGATTGGTATCGTTGGTTTGTTTCTTGCAACTGTGATGAGGGTAATAGAAAGGAAAGTGTGTGCATGGAATATCATAGAGGTGTAGAGAAACCAATGATACATATTCAAAATGTGTCTAAGTCATTTGAGTCATCCGGACGTGAAAAACAGGTGGTAATGGATGTTGATCTGAAGGTTGAGGAAAATGAATTTGTTGTTCTTTTCGGCCCCGGGCAGAGCGGCAAGACAACGTTGCTGAACTTAATTGCAGGGTTGGAATTGCCAACTACAGGCGATATTTGTGTGGATGATAAACCAGTGAACGGACCAGGAAAAGATCGGGGCATGGTGTATCAGACCACATCTTTGTTCCCCTTCTGCACGGTGATGGGAAATGTAGAGTTTGGTCCGAAGTCACAGGGGATTCGTAAAAAAGCGAGACGGGAGCGGGCACAGTATTTTATCGATCTTGTAGGACTCCGGGGAGTTGAAAAAAGCTATCCCAATCAACTGTCCGGCGGTATGAGGCAGAGGGTTGGCATTGCCAGGGCATATTGCAGCGATCCCAAGGTGTTGCTGCTGGACGAGCCCTTTGGACATCTGGATGCACAAACTCGCTATATGATGGAAGAAGAGTTGGAAAAAATATGGCAGAAGGAGAAGCGGACGGTAGTATTTGTTACGAACAACATTGAGGAAGCAGTTTATCTTGCTGACCGTATTATTCTCCTGACAAACTGTCCGGCCCGGATAAAAAAAGAATATCGGGTAAATCTGGCAAGGCCCCGCAATTATGTAGATCCTGAATTTTTGAAACTTCGTCAGTTGATTGTTGATAATATGGATGATACGCTTTAAATCAGGAGGTATTTTGATGAGCGAAGAGAATATAAAGGTCAGAGTATCAAATCTGACTAAGAAATTCGGGGATCTTCTTGTGCTTGATGATATTTCATTTACTGTCAAAAAGGGGGAATTTTTGTGTATTGTAGGTCCGACCGGGTGCGGCAAGACAACATTTTTAAACAGTCTGACCAAGCTTTATGAACCTACGGCAGGAGAAATTTTGATCAATGGTCAGCCGGTGGATTTGAAACGGCATAATATCGCTTATGTGTTCCAGGAATATTCTACATTTCCCTGGCTGAAAGTTGAAGAGAATATCAGATACGGATTGAAAATAAAAGAAATGCCCAAGGATTTGATTGATGAACGTACAGAAGAAGTAATTAACATGGTTGGTCTTGATGAATATCGCAATTATTACCCGGATCAACTGTCGGCCAGCATGCTGCAGCGTGTTGTAATAGCCAGAGCCTTTGCAATCCGTCCGGAATTGCTTTTAATGGACGAGCCTTATGGACAGTTGGATATTTCGCTCCGTTTCAAACTGGAGGATGAATTACTGAATCTGTGGAGAAGAACAGGAACTACGGTTATTTTTATTACCCACAACATTGAAGAGGCAGTCTATTTAAGTGAACGAATTTTGGTTCTGACAAACAAGCCGACTAAAATCAAGGAAGAAATTATAAACGAGATGCTATATCCCCGTAATGTGACAGACGAAGTTTTTGTAGATATCAGAAACCATGTAACGGAACTAATTAAGTGGTGGTAAGGAGAAGCCGATGAGGAAACCTAATATTATATTGTTTATGGCGGATCAACTGCGGTTTGATGCATTGGGATGTTATGGGAATACGCAGATTCATACTCCGAACATTGATAGTATTGCTTTAAATGGAAGTATATTTGATAATCACTATATACAGAATCCGGTATGCTCACCTTCCAGATGTTCGGTGATGACGGGGCGTTATCCGAAAAATCATGGTACCAGAGATAATGGAATTCCGCTTCGTGATGAGGAAATTACATTGCCGCAGGTGTTGCGCGACAATGGATATATTACAGCAGCAATTGGGAAAATGCATTTGACGAATCAATTCAACCCGAAAGAAGAAGAACAGGAAGATTGGCCGGAAGATAATTACGGGTTTGATATCATCCATTCCAGCTGCGATACAAAAACCGGGCAATATCTGAACTGGCTTAAGGAATTTTGTCCGGAGGATTATGAAGCGGTCAAACTTCAGGGTGAAAAAAAGATGCGGGAAGATAAAGCCTCGGCAGCGGATAAGGATCTCAGCGGTCTGCCGCAGGTCTTTAAAAGTGAGATTGCATCACAGCATCACCAGTCCCACTGGATTGCAGATCGTACGATTGATTTGATTGAACAGTCTGATGGTGAGAGTCCCTTCTTCGCATTCTGCTCGTTTGTTGATCCTCATCATCCATTCGATCCGCCGGAGCCATATGCCTCTATGTATGATCCGGAGCAATTAGAACTGCCGGTTCGGGCGGAAGATGAACTGGCTGACAAACCGCCGCATTTTCTTATGGCTCATACTGGTCATGGTTTCAGCAATGAAAAGTATGATTACAGCAGGCTTACGGCTCATGATTGGCGGGTGATAAAAGCAGCATACTATGGAATGATATCTCTGATTGATGATAATATCGGACGAATTCTTGATGCTATTGAGAAGAAAGGGATAGAGCAGGATACGCTAATCTTATTTACCAATGATCATGGTGAATTGATGGGTGATCACGGGCTGCTTTTCAAAGGCCCTTTCCTTTATGACAGTCTTATCAAGGCTCCGATGATTATAAAATGGCCGGGAATGATACCACAGGGCAGCCGCTACAGTCAGATCACGGAACATGTGGATATTATGCCGACGATTCTTGAATATGCCGGGATTCGTCCCCCTTATGGGGTTCAGGGAGGATCCATGGCATCCATCTTACGGGGCGATAAAGGAGCCGGCCGCCGGTTTGCCATGACGGAGTTTAATTGTTATGACTGGGGCTTAAGCATGAAAACCTTGACAGGCAGAGATTATAAACTTACCTATTATGCCGGAGAGAAGTATGGAGAGTTATATGACAGAAATAATGATCCCAACGAGTTCAGGAATTTGTGGTGTGAGGAAGGGTATAAAGAGATAAAAGCCATGATGTTGAAAAGCCTGCTCGACCGGATCATTGAGACAGAAGATACATTGCCGTTGAGAATTGGAAAATTTTAGTATTATAAGCGCCTTGAGTGGGGGTTCCCACTGAAGCGCTTATTGTGCTATAACGCTGCAAAAGCAACGAAGGGAGAGCCAGTGTGAAAAAGATCATTGATTTTAACAGTATCAAAACCAGACTGCTTTTGACTTTGGTAGCAGTTGGTATGCTGCCGGTTGTTTTTGTTGCGTTTATAGGCTTCCGATCTTTTGAAACAACATTGATAGACGAAATAGGAAGTAACCGTTCCGATGTGCTCAGTCAGATTGGTGACAGGGTTAAGCAGGTGAAGAATAATGCATATACGTTATCAAACCTTTACTATTATGATCAAACACTTCTTGATGCGATAAAGATATTGAATGAAGTTGAGATGAACCATTCATTTGAAGATATCAAAAGCCATTTAGATACGGTGACAGCTCAGTATAAAAATTCATTGTATGGCAACAATCTGGATTTTGAGGTGGTGCTTTATACAGAAAGCGGTTTTCGCTATGTTTCAAGGCCGGTTTCAGAGGTTTATGATTATATGAGCCCATTGACAAAAATTTGGTATCGGGATATGCTGGAGGCAGGGGGAGAAATCATTGACGTACCCAGTTACAAGGATAAGATAACCGGGATTAGTTATTTCAGTGTAGCCAGAGCGATCATGGATCAGGCCGGCAATCCGCTTGCTTATCTGATGATAAATATAAATGAACGCCAGATTTATCAGATGTACGAAGCAGTCATATCGAATGAAAGTATCATATATATTGTTGACAATGAAGGAACCATTATTTCCAGCAATCAGGAACGATTGAATGGTTTTAATTATTTTAATATGAAAAACTTAAAGCAGTTGTTTGGCATGGAGGTTTATACTATTACCAGGATGAGAAACCAGCGGATTCTATTTACAATGTATGAGGAAATAAATTCTGCCTTTACGGTATTGGAAGAGATTAGCCTCATCAGCCTGCTGGAACCGATTCGCAGGGTGCGTATAACGATAGTTTTGGCGGCTTTGGGAACAGTTCTGGCGGCTGCACTGTATGCATATCACTTTGCGGATAAGACGACAAAACCGGTCAAACAGCTATGCGATTTTATGCAGCAGGTTGAGGAAGAAAATTTGGATCAAGGGTGCCAGGTCAGTGGCTATACGGAGATCAACATATTAAGTGATAAGTTGAATCTGATGCTTGTCCGGATGAAAGAATTGCTAAATAACATAAAACAAAAAGAAAAGCAAAAGCATAAAATGGAACTGGGGTTTTTGCAGGCGCAAATCAATCCACACTTTATGTATAATACGTTATTTTCAGTAAAATGTATGGTTGATATGCAGCGAAATGAAGAGGCATCCCAAATGCTGACTTCATTTATCCAGATTCTCCGCAGCACATTATCCAATCCGGACGAATTTGTAACCCTGCAACATGAATTTATGGTATTAAAGCAATATGTGGATATACAAAAGTTCCGCTATGACAATCAATTTGAAATTATTTTTCAATGTGACACAGAGGTGGAAGATAAGAAAATTCCAAGACTCTTAATTCAGCCGCTGTTGGAAAATGCAATTTTTCATGGCGTGGAATTGCGGAAAAAGGATGGTCTGATTATAGTGACCGCTGAAAAGTCTGGAGCGGATATACTGATCACGGTAGAAGATAATGGTATTGGAATTTCCCCGGAAATGGTTCAAAAGGTTCTTTCCGGAAACCTGTCAGGAGATAAGGCTCATATCGGACTATATAACGTCAAGGAGCGAATCCAATTAAACTTCGGTAAACGTTATGGGGTGGATATTATCAGCCATCATTGGAAAGGCACAAAGGTAATTCTTACATTGCCGATAGTAGGATAGAATAGATCAGGGGGTGGTGTGATGCTCAAAGTCTTAGTTGTTGATGATGAAATGCCGATTCGTCAGTGGCTGGAATTCTGTATACGCAAGATGGAGGGATGTGAAATTGTGGGTACGGCGGCTCATGGTGCGGAGGGTTTTTCACTGTTTCGGCGAAATAGCCCAGACGTTGTGATAACCGATATCCGTATGCCGGTTATGGATGGGTTGGAGATGATGAAGATGATTCAGGCAATCAATCCATCGGTATATGTGGTTATCCTGACCAGCCATGAGGAGTTTGAGTATGCCAGAAAGGCGATGAATCTTGGGGCGGCTGAGTATATACTAAAGACGGAAATATCAGATGCCAGCTTGCAGGAAATTTTAAATAAAGCGGCAGCAGCATTGGGAAAGGGAAGACGGGCCAATTCCGAAGAGCTTTATGAGGGCATCGGAAAACGAAATCATTTCTTACGTTCCCTGGTATTGAATAATCAGGAGCTGCAGATAAGCGAGGCGATGATCGTAGAATATGGAATTCCGTTAAACCATACTCCGTATTATGCTGTTGATATATTTCGGACTCCGGGGGACAATGTGGGTATAAAACTGCCGGATACCGACTGTTTTCAGCAGCTAATCAAGATACCGCTTGATGATAACCATACCATGTTGGTTGGAAACATCGCCGGTTGTTATTTGCATAGCAGCAGCCAGAGTCACAAGGCTGTCATTGCATTTGCTGAAAAGCTTATTGCTCAGAACAGTTGCTATATTGGTATCAGTGATCTTGCAGATGATCCGGGAAGTATGGTGAAGCGGATGATTCAGGCATATCATCGTGTGGGGAAACACTTTTACCACCCGAAACGGTATATTTTTGACGTCGAGGATGTCTCCAGCAGAAAGCCGACAAATGGAGAAAAATACAAAATTCTGTATAACAGAGAGTTGGTTAACCAGAACTATGCCGGAGCGGTAGAAGCAAAGAATAAGATGGTGGAAGAAATCAGGAATGAGGAACCTTCAGACATTGCTTATGTGAAGGAACTGTATTTGTTTTTTATCACCACACTTTTTCATATGACAATGGGTGATATTAATAAATCAGAACAACAGATAGCGGAGAGCAGAGAAACCGTTAAAGCCTGTTATTTTTTTGAACAGTTGAATAAAGCTGCCGACAATGTATTTGAGGAATACAGCTGCAGTACCAGGAAAGTTGCCGAATATTCTTATGCAGTCAGATATGCCGTGGAATATTTGAAGGATCACTATGCCCAACCAGTTACACAAGCAGAAGTAGCAGAGGCCGCCGGAATTAGTTCCGAGTATTTAAGCCGGATTTTCAAGGAAGAAACAGGCGTGAATTTTATTGTCTATCTTAACAATCTGAGGTTGAAGCATTCATTGAAACTGCTGGAAACTACAAATCTCAAAGTGTATGAAGTGGCGGAGCAGGTAGGGTATTCCAGTTTGAGTTATTTTTCAATTGTATTTAAGAAAAATTTTGGACTGAATCCGTTTGAATATAAGAATAAGTATTTGACTTATTCTTAGTAGGTTCTGAGCTGCCACCAAAAAGGAAGAGCAGCCACAAAAGAAAGGAGATGAAAATTATGGTATCTATAAGAAAAATGAAAAAAGATGATGTTGAAATACTTTATGGCATTGCGCTGCGTTCTTTTCAGCCGGACTATGAAAAATACGGATTATATCCGCCGGTAATAAATTTGAAACGTAAAAAATTTTTACCGCCGCTTATATTCGGAAAAACAATTCTTGTTGATGATATTATTATTGGCGGAGCATTTGTGATCGGATTTGGGAAAAAAGGTGAAATCGGTTCTATATTTGTCGATACGCTTCAGCAACACAAAGGCTACGGGAAACAAGCGATGTTAATGATTGAAACATTATATCCCCGAGTTAAAAGGTGGAAATTAGATGTCCTTGCAGAAAATTATCACCTGCACGGATTTTATGAGTCTTTAGGATATAAAAAAACAGGGGAAATGAGAGATAAAGCAAGCGGTTTGAACGGGTTTATATATGAGAAAATTATAAGGCAATAAGTTTTCCATTTTCGGCGGCTTATTATGCGATGAAAATAAAATATTAATCGCGGGAAAACCTATTATATTGACGAGGGAGGATCAGTTGTTATTTATATTTTTAAGTGTAATTTCAGAGGATGAAAAAGATGTGGTTAATCACATCTTTTCAAAGATGAATGTGAAAATGTATCATATTTCTTTTGATATATTAAGGTCGCATATTGAAGCAGAGGAAGCCGTAGCACAAACGTTTATAAAAATTATAGAACATATAGAGAAAATTTCCGCATTACCAAGTCCCCAAAGAGAGGCTTACTGCGTTATAATATTGAAAAATGAAACTATAAATATAGTAAGGCAGCGTGCGAAAACTGAAATCTCAAGCCTATACTTGGCAAACTGACCAAATGACCTATTTAATATGGTGTCAGGACGGTATTGAATGCCACGTTTCAGGAAACTTGGATAAGGATGAGGTTATAAAAGTTGCGGAAAATATTGAAAAATAATTAAAAAAACATGTCCCTTTTTTCCTTCTGGTGCGTTATATGTAGGTAAGAACCTGAATAACAACAAGGAAGATTTATCCAGAGGTTTGCATATGAGGTGGTCAATTACGAAAAGAATATTTATTTTAGCTATTTCACTTATATCTGTTTTGGGCATTATAGGATGTAATTCTAATGTCAAAAGAGATTTTAAATTGTATGACGGACAAGATGTGAAGATGGAAGTTATAGAAATCGAGCATACGAAAATCAAGGTGAACTTTACCTATACATCTGATGAAAAGGCTATATTCGGTGATGATTATTATTTGGAGATAAAGAAGAATAACAATTGGGTTACTGTTCCATATAAATCGGATGAATTATATGTATTTACTGTAGTAGGTTATTCATTGGAGTCCGATTCCGAGTGGGAGGTGGACTACGATATTTTTTATGGGACCTTATCTCCAGGTATGTATCGGATTATCAAAAGTATCATAATAAATGACAATGATCCAGTCTATATAAGTGCAGAGTTTACAATTCAGAAATAATAAATAGATAAATGGGACTATATTAGCATTTAAGCTGTCGCTGTCAGGAGGTGTCAATACATGTTTTGGAATAACACGCAAGGATGGTTTGGTAAGCAGCTTGATAAGAATATTTTAGCTTTGGAAGAAGGAGATCGCAGCCGGATTCCATGGATTTTCTGTGTGTTTTCTGAACGACACACTGCTTCTAAACAGATAGCGGCGCAAGCTCTTTCTCATGCGCTTGATCATCTTGGGTTTGATGAAATAATACGAGTAGATGAACAGATGCGCCAAACCACTTCAATGGAATGGAGCATTGACTGGAGCAAACAGAAAATCGAAGCTTTCTTCACACCTAAAATGTCATATGCTGAGCGCCGCGCCGTGATTGTATTTGCTTCATTCAATCCCAATGGATTCATTCGCGAGAGAGCCGTTCGGCTGATGAAAGATTATGATAACACATTGTCCTATATCATTTTGCGACAAAATGATTGGGTTGTTCAGGTTCGACAGGCAGCATCAAAGTCTTTTAGTGAGAAGCTGCAAAAGCTAAGTGATGGCGAATTGCTCGATGCTTTACCATATGCTGAAAAACTTAAATGGGGCAGTCGAGGCTCTCATGGAGAATATACAAGGCTTTTCTTCGAAAAATTGACCAGCACCGATCATCGGGCAGATTTATTGAATGGATTGCAAAGTAGTAATGTTAGAACAAGAAGAATCTGCATCAGTGCACTGCTTGAATCGGCGACTCCATACACTGGTTTGGCTCTAAAGCATTTAGAGCAAGAGTCTGACCCATTTCTGCGCTCAGTATTATTCAGAAAGCTATGCCTCCAGAAAGCGAAAATGGACGGCACTGCGCGGATTCTGTTAAGAGATAAGTACTCGGCAAACCGTATATTGGCTTTAGAGTATCTTCATAAGGCAAGTGTTGGGGATATTGGAGACATTGCTTCCACGTTAATGCTTGATAGGAATGCTTCTGTCAGGGAATTAGCGCGTGATATTTTACACGAGCATAGGAGCGGCTTTGATTTTCGTTCATTTTATATAGCAGCATTGGAAGACAATCCGGCGGTTGCAATAGCTGGACTTGGTGAAATGGGCCAATGGGTGGATGCGCGGCACATCGAAATATATATAGGCGATAATCGCATTGCCGTTGTTCGTGCTGCACTTGTATCGCTCATGGGATTGGATGCGGAAAAGTATAAAGCCATCGTTTTGGAAATGCTCAAAGATAGCAGAATTGGAATAGTCAAAACGGCGCAACAACTGATTTTGAAATATGATATCCAAGACTACGGCCTAATCAAAGAGACATTCTGGAATACGCCTTATGAGTATACAAAAATTAAGTGTGCAGCAATTCTCTTCTCAGCTTCCAAATGGAACAGTTTGATTTATATGTTGGAGGCCCTATCCTGTAATATTGAGAGTGTGCAGCGCTTGACTTTTCAGGCAATAAGGAAGTGGTTGTTCAACTTCAACCGCTCCTATGTTAAAATAAGCGCTCAGCAAAGGGAAAGCATTGACGGGTTGATAAACGGTCTGAATAATAAACTTCCAGATTCGATGAAAAGAGAATTACTATTTGTTTTGCGATAGAGGTATAAGGAGAAATCATGCTCAAAGAGGATTTGGATGATCTGCTTGAAAAAAGTAAAGCTCAACCTGTAGGTTGGGGCTATATTGATTGCATCATAAAGCCTGACAATGTGACCGAATTTGTCAATAAGCTCACCGAAATGGATATAAGAATTTCTGCTCTGACGTGGTGGTGCGATTGCACTGACAAAAAAATGAACCACGATGGATGCCCTCATGGTATGGGGGGCCCGGATAGTCGATTTTACGACGGATGGTTCAGTGAAATGCCGTGGGATTATGTGCGGTGCGATGATTTCGAGGATAACACTGAAGTGCTCAACTATATATTCAGTAATTTCCCTCAAAGCGAAGATTATTTACCATGCTTAATCCCGGCTTTGTGGCTGGATGTGCCGGATGATTGGAGAAATATACAATGTTAATTGAGATTGGGGGCTATAAAGTAAATGTACTTACCCAAAAAGATGTTGACAATGGAAATCCCCAGCGCCAAACATCTGTAGGCAGATCATCAGAAGAATCAAGTTGGGAAGTTATAACTGAGCGCTTCTAAAATATAACCGGCAGGAGGCATCAATGCAACCCGTCGGTTTTCTCTATTTACAGAGCTCCGTTGATACAATCATTTTGCATTAATCATATTGGTATATATAAATTCAAACTCATCATCGAATCGGTATAATTGCTGTTCTAACGCTAAAAGCCCCGTATACAGGTCAACAACACAATAACAACTGGTTCCATCTTCGAGATATATTTAAATAACTGCATCCATCATCCTGATCTCAGACCCATCTGCTTTTTTTTCATCGCAAAATTGTTTTAAAAGCAAGGTAAACTCTGTTGTATCTAATGTATAGTGTTCATATTCCATTGCTTTGCCTTGCTTTACATTCAATATTTCATCTACTTCAAAATATATTGTGGCAAGTCTCTGAACATTTATTTGATCTGGATCAACTTGCCACCATCCGGAAATATCCTTAACTTTTTCTGCTAATTTATCATTTACTGTGATGTAGCATTGATAGTTTACGGGGGTTTCGTCATTTATATAAATGAAAACTCTATTACTTGAACCTGCTGAAATACTAAAGGTTGTTTCATATTCATCATTACTAATTCCAAAGTATATAACTGTCCCCAGATTCGAACCAAGCGGAAATGACGGGTTAAACTCTAAAAATTGTTCATGGGAATCATAGAAAAAAGAAGTTTCAATTTCATTTACAAGTTCATAAAATTTCGCCTTATGAATATCTATTGATTTACGATGATAATTGTGGTAGCGAAAGTATTCAAGTCTCCCATATGGCAATATCAGGCTATTATTATTGAAAGCGGACTTATGTGTTCGATTAGCATCAGGTAATTCTATATAGTTATTACTATCGTTTGTCTCAGTCTCTGTTGTTTCATTATTCTCCAATCTAGAAATAACCACAACACTTAATTTTCTCATCGATACCTCCTATTATAATTCTTCCAAATTTTAAGTTCTTACCTATATAACGCACGAGAAGGAAGAATGGGACATCTTTTTTGAAATCATTTGCGGAATCAGCAGGACAAATGCCTATCAATTTGTAGATTGTTATATGTTTTGCGTAATAAATTACATAAAAAAAGAGGTATTTTTTACATAAATCACACAATATTATTCATATTGCATAATTTAAAACATTCAAGGATGAACTGAAAAAAGCTAAAATAGTATTATAATTCTTGTTAATTGTATAGACGAAATGGAGGTGAATTATATATAGCAAATTGAAAAACAAGAATTCGTATTGCTGTCATGTTATCCGAAATTGTTTTTATCAGGTAGTCAGGAGGTTTTTATGAATAAGTGTAAGCGATTGATAAGTACGATACTAATGATAACAATGATTATGACAAACATACTAATGCCAGGAAACCAGTTAACCGTATATGGTGCCCAATACGAAGTCAAACATGATTTTCCGGAAGCAATAGCTTCATTAGAAGTGCTCGACACCTCAATCAATGTTACAGAGACCGGAGGAACCAACCAGTTTCCCAAAGAAGCATCCTGGAAAATTGACGGAAAAGGGACATTTAACGATGCCGGAAGTATCGTTAAAACGATTATGACACTTACAGAGAATAAACAACAATTTTCGTATGAATTTGTGGCAATTCCCAAGGATGTTGTTTATCTTGTGGATTGTGCGGTTACAGAATCTGAAGACTTTAACCGATACCGGAACCATGCTGCGGAAGACTCGCTGGCAGCATTGATCAATGATGTGCCGGATCAGGCATATGAAGAAGGTTCCTGGGGATATACTTCGGTTATGGATACGGATATGGGGATAAAGGCATGGAATACTTCTTTGGCCGGAACCAAGCATCAGACCGGTTACTGGGCTAAGGAAGGAAAGGTGATATCTTATAAACTCCCGCTGGAGGCTGGAAAGTACAGCATAACAGCGGCTTTGTATGAGTGGTGGGACCAAACCCGTGATGTTGGAATGAACATCAGCTATACTGACGAATCGGGAGAAAGTCAATCTAAAGTTTTGGGGAGTAAGACGATAAGCAAGGATAATAAGCAGGACTACATATCAGGTATATTTGAGCTTGCTGCTGATCAGACAATCGAAGTGACTTTTTTGAAAAATTCCGGTTCACAGGAAGCTGTTTTATCGGGCTTTACCGTTGGGAAGACAACCGCGGATATACCGGAGGAAGGGGTAATCAGCTTTGATTTAGATGGCAATGTAGTTGATCACGCCAGTCACTACGGCGGTTTTGGCCTGGTTACCTGTAACAATACATCAAGGCTTCTGATGGATTATAAGGAGCTGAATCCGGATGCCTACTGGGAGATTATGAATCTGCTGTTTGATAAAGAAACCGGAGCCGGACTTACCCATATCAAAATTGAGATGGGGGCGGATACAAATTCATCTTCCGGCTCAGAGCCTTCCACAATGCGTTCGCCAGACGAGGAAGCCAATGTCAGGAGAGGGGCAGGGTTTGTCTTTGCGGCCGATGCAAAAACGATCAATGAAAACATGAAAGTGGAGCTCTTAAGGTGGGCGGAACCAAAGTGGACGCAAGAAGGCCTTGGATATGGCGGAGACCGGTATGAGGCCAGATACCAATGGTACAGAGAGACCATTGATGCGGTGTATCATACCTATGGCTATAAAATCAATGAAATCAGTCCGGGTCAAAATGAACGAAGAAATCAAATGGATGATAACTTTTCTTTTACGAAATATGTGGCAAAGAGGTTGCGGGAAGATGCCGAAAATGGGATTGGCGCGTATGATTATCGTGAGATAAAGGTGGTTGCCGGCGATTTGTACAGGGACATAGGGACGACGGTAGACTATCTGATGAATGATGAGGAACTTCGCAGTCTGGTCAGTGTCATCGGCGATCATTATCAGATTACGAATGCAAACAAAGATTTACAGACGCTGATTGATGATTATGGAATGACGGTTGGGTATACAGAAGCTACCGCGCCCATGATTACTGCGTCAGACCGATACAACGTGGAGCAAAGCACCGGTGGGATCGGCGGACGCTATGGTATCGTATCACATGCAGAAAGATACATTGCCGCATATGCATATAAGAGTTCTTCCGGCTACTCCAACCGCATGACGTACATGCTGTTTCAACCGGCCGTGGCAGCTTTCTATGAGGGGAGCGCATACAATCCGAAACAACTGATCATGGCAACAAATCCATGGACCGGATATTATTCTGTTGATGGCGGAATACAGATGGTTCAGCACTTCAATCATTTCATCGAGGAAGACTGGGTATATCTTGCGGATGCCTGCTATGCAGACGGGACACATGATGATGGTGCGGTTAAGTTTGATACGGCAACGGATACCAGACTGGCTTTAAAAGATCCGCAGACGGATGATTATACCGTAGTGTTTGCCAATAATACGAATAAGCCAAGGATATACAGCATCACCCTTAAGAACCTTGCAACAAAAACAGCCAGTTATAATATTTGGGAAAGTAATGGACCAGGTGCCGGGGAAGCATTTGACGCAAACTGGATGCAGAAAACCGGAGCCGGCCTGCAGCCGGAAATTCTTGATAATGGTGATGGAAACATCAAACTGACGGTTCGGCCAAATTCTATGGTAACATTGACGTCCGACCTTAGCCGGGGGAAGGAATATCAGGCCGGGCAAAATGACAGCGGCAGAGAAAACGGGATTCTGGAGCTGCCATATCGTGATGATTTTAACTATGCTGACGATTTTGCCCAGCGGCGCGGCGGAACACCTTTGTTTACAACCGACCAGCATGGCGCTTTTGAGGTGGAGCCTTGTGAAGACGGCGGATATTCGTTAGTACATCAAATTGATAATGATAATCGCCCGTATACTTGGAATGTATGGGGATCAGGAGGAGATGAAAAGGGGCAGACCACGTCTGTTTCATGGACTGCATTGGGCGATCACCGCTGGTCAAATTATACGGCAGGAGCAGACATTAAGTTTGATACGGAATCAAACGGATATGGTGATAACTTTTCGGCAATCGGCGTGCGTGAACTGACACACGGAAGCGGAGCGGCTTACCGGGCCAGGCTTTATGCCGACGGTAAATGGGAATTGCTGAAATATAACACGGTAGTGGAAAAAGGCAGCCTTCCGTTGTTTGATCATGAGTTATGGCATCGTCTTGAGCTGCGGGCCGATGAAGATGTGATTACAATTATAGTTGATAACGAAGAGTTGGCGGCCATCACCGACAGTACGGTAATGAGCGGACGAATTACGCTGATGAGCGGATTTTATAAAACAAGATTTGACAATCTGCAGGTAATGCCGATTGAAGGAAAAGCAGCCTATTCTTTGGCCAAGCTGGATGATACCAGTGAAGTACTGAGCTGGAACGGGAACGTTAGTCATGCTTTGGTGGAAGGATATGGGCATTATAATCGTTCCCGAACCACCTTGCAGTCAGGCGGTTCGGTTGCATTTACAACATTTCCGGGAACCGGATTTGATATTTTCGGGAATACCGGCGGAGCTAATATCACAGTTGCCGTTGACGATGGCTCGCAGGCAGTGACGACTCCGGCACGCAGTGACAGGGAAACCTCCTACTGGACCCATTCCCTGGATGATTCCCAGGAGCATGAGGTGGAAGTTACTGTCAATTCCGGCAGCTATGTGATTGACGGAATCAA
>Ga0153941_1000242_pt1 | contig 25257 bp, 39 predicted proteins | sample TSNJ025MetaG_FD_104733 | JGI IMG/M metagenome (GOLD analysis project Ga0153941, IMG submission 104733) | Attine ant fungus gardens microbial communities from New Jersey, USA - TSNJ025 MetaG | ecosystem: Host-associated > Fungi > Mycelium > Unclassified | place: USA: New Jersey, Brendan T. Byrne...
ACGCCAACAACGCTATAAAATGTTTGAAGAATAGCGCTGTCTGATGATAAAGAGACGAAAGGCGCAAGCGCTACTGCTAGAACAACTGGAAATGATAGTCGAATAGCAAGCTTGTTCATTGTCAATCTGCTAATGCACTCAAAAATCTAGTCATTCCCTGCCTAAGCCCTTCTTCGACAATTACACCGCTGTCAGTGGTATCAACCTCAATTTGTTCAGACCGCTCAATTACCGATCCTTTGATTGTACCATGTTTTTTATCTTTGAACAGAACTTCGTCTTGATCAGCTATCGGTTTCATAACGGCTCCCAGTATTTTTTGATACTCTTCTTCCGTCATTTTCCGAGGTTTTTTAAATTTAAATATCACCTGTGCGGATGCTATCTGTTCGATATCAATGTCTTGTAGGCTTTTTGCCTCAACAACAAGGTTTGATATAAAATCTTTTATTGTTTTCTCACCAAAGAACAAGGAACGACTAGGGGTCCCTGTAGTCTGATGGACTGGTACGAATGGTTTTTGAAAGGTTATGCTCTCTATATTCGCTAATGTACGGCCTGGCGGTACTTGAACAACAGGGGTTGCTGAATAAGCATTTGTTCCCAATAGCCAATTAAGATAGGTTTCTAGTCTTTTTATTGTTGTTCCTGTTCTTAGTGTTGTCACTAAATGGTTGCCATTTGTACAATAATAATAATGGTCGGTTACCTTATAGCCAGCGGCTCCCGCTGCTTCTAATTCTGTTAGGGTAAAACTATTTTTGTTAAGTAATGTATCGGGGAGATGTTGGACATCACCGCTTGATTTTAAGCGGATCATGGTCCCGAATAGTGTATTATTCGCGCCATTGACCATCATGTAGTGGCAGCATAAGTCTTTATCTACCACTTCTTCGTTAAGAGGCATCATCCTAGATTGAACGTTGGAAATTAATGCTTTCTTATATATATCGTTCGGCAGAGATGACAGTCCTTTTTTTATGTCACTGCAAGAAAATTTAAAAGCTCTCAGTTTAACTTTCTTTGGTCGTGCCATCTTCATACCCCCATCAACTCACTCAACGTCAGGACGCGATGAAGATTATCTGATCATCCCGATAATGACGTGGACAGATTTAACCTCTGAGCGTTCGAACTCAATTTCCTTGGGCGGGTTAAACTGGCGGACGATCAGCCTTGTCGGCGTCCATGTTACAAACTCCTTGATGAACCCGTAGGGCGATTCTTCTTCATTATCGGGGTAAAGCTGTACAATAATATCATCGCCGCGTTTTGGCGGTAACTTGGGGTGGACTAGGCACGTTTCCCCAGCCTTGAACCGTGGGTACATGCTCTCGCCGGAAACCCATACTCCGTAGGCGTCGGGGACATTCTCCAGTCCGGGTGGGCAAACGACGGTATCAAGCATTTCGCCATTAAACTCAAAGCGTCCATCTTCGCCGCCGACTGCGACGCCAAAAATTGGCAGCCTCCGACCGCTGAAATGTGGAAGCGGGAATGTCTGTAAAATATCGGCTTCCCGCCCAGGATGGGGAGATGCTACTTTGGAATCGGCCCGGCTTTTGTTCGCGAGCCTGGCATTTTCAGGATGGTTTCTTTCGTCTTGTCCTGTCAATAACCACTCTACGGACGTTTTGAACGCCTTAGCATACTTTATCAATTCATCTGACTTGATGCCGCGAGATCCATTTTCGTGGGCTGTATAGGTTGGGTAGGGCATGCCTAGTCGTTCTGCGGCAAGCCTCGCAGTTTTAATCCCGGCTGCAATGCGAGATGCTTTTAGTCGGTCATGCATTTCCATTTCGGCACCTTAGTTAAACAAGAAATGCAAATCGCATTGACTTTCTAAAATGCACAATGCATATTAACGCGCATGATGCAGTCATTTTCCTCCCTTATCGAAGCCATAGGCCCTGTTGCGCTTTCTGAAGAGTTAGGCATCCCGAGGCCTACGATTTACTCGTGGAAGCTAAGGAATGCCTTGCCTCCGCGAATCTGGCCGCAGATTGTGACCATTGCTAAGAAAAGACGCGTTCCCGGCGTTTCATACGAGCTTCTGGTCTCTCTCGCTGCCAAACGCTCGCACAAAAGCGAGGCCGCGTGATGTCCCCTGCTACTGTCATTTCCAAAGGAACGTTAACGGTTGAATATCTGGCGACCGACAGCGCCCTTCATCTCGATTTCTGTTTCCAGTCTGATGATGCTGAAACATGGAAACTTTTGAAAGAGTTCCACGAACTATTTTCGGGTGATGACGACGGACAAAGGGATAGTGCAGCTTCCGACAATCTTTCTCGTATCCTCCTGTATCTCGGATTCTACGACAACATCCGACGAACGGACGGTCATAGTCGTTCGGCAGTTGGGGCAGACGCACTCGTAAGTCCATCTGCTGCGGTCTTCCAGATTACTCAGAATTTCATTGAGTGGCTTTCTGATCTCGTGTTCGCACTCAGGACAGGTGATCATCATGCCTTTATCCTCAAACATGGTCTTTCTCCGTGGTCTGGTTTTGCGACTTCCACGGTAGATGAGGGAGCGGGCGGCGTCGAGTCGTCCGCTCCTGATGGCGGAGGCAAGCAATGAGCCTCCCTGAACTGATCCTTCTCACCATTGGCATTCTCGCTCCTATCGGGATCGGGTTCACGGTTTACGGCCTGGCTCTACGCATTGACGCGATAGAGCGCCGTCACGCTGCGAGCGATGCCGGGTTCAGGGCGGTGTGCCGCGCAACCGAAAAAAGTGAGGTCGCGTGATGACGGGCGCTCCGCAATGGATAGCAGCGATTTCTCTTGGAACCCAATTTCTGGTCGGTTTCCTTCTTGATGGCACGCCCAGAACAGATCCAAATTGGGACGGAACCTCGCTTATGGCGGGTGCGTTCATGTGGTGGGCGCTTCTTGGATTGGGAGGGTTCTGGAAATGAACCCGTCCTCATTCTCTCCTGGTTTTCAATCTGCGCGGGGTATCCCCCCGACTTCTCCGCGCGATAGTAGGCGGGGCGGCTTTCACGTGCCCGTGCGGTCGCTCCGCCTGTCTGCGTTTTTCCTGGACACGTTGTCCCTCTGCGATCAGCGCCACATAGACCACCCACGGCAACATGGCGCTGATTTCGTCATCACTCAACATTCCGCGTCCGCTCTCCTGTCTCCCTGTGCTGGAAATCAATTCAGCACAGAGGATTTTGCGAATGCGACAGAACATCTTTCGAAAACGACAAACGATGATTACAGCGGCTGACACGACGGATCGTGCGCGGCCTATCGCGGCTGCGCTTGTTGAACGGGAAGAGCGGACAACGCGTTCCCGGATGACGGCGTATGACCGCGTGGCGTCTCGCATCGGCGTTTCAGCATCGTGGCTGCAAAAACTGATCGGGCGGCGGCATGTCGCAATCGCCGCCCATGAATTCTTCAATCTTTACGCGGCCTATCAGCGCCTTTGCGAGCGCGTTGAGGCCGACGCCGAACACGAGCGCCGATTGCTGATCGCGCTCAAGGATCAAACACATGCGGCTCTTTCGTGCCTTCCTCTGGAAATGGACCCTACGGATATGGCGTCTCTTATACGAGAGCGTGCTCATTCCGTTGTGGCTGATGATCCTGAGGCTTTGGCGCAGAGCCAGGGGCGATAGGAGGTAGATGGTGGCGAAGAGACAGAAAAGCCGGTCGATCATCAGCGATAACGGTGCTCATGACAGTTCATATGGAGGTATCTGCTTCGATAGTTACCTCTATACCTGCTCGGAGTGTAGTTCTCATTTAGCGTTCGGGCACAGCGTCCGCATTCGGCAGGATGAGGATACGAGGCCCGTCTGTGTCGATTGCCGCCTCAATGTCAGGAGGGCGGCATGACGATTGTTCAATCCGGCTACGAGCAAAAAGCCAACAACCTCTACGAAACCGAAGCCTGGGCGACGGAAGCACTGTTGCGCCAGATGCCTGATATTAGCGGCTTATCAATCCTCGAGCCTGCGGCGGGCAACCATAAAATAGCCGACGTTCTCAGAAAGCGCAGGGCGAAAGTTTGGACCGCCGATATCATGACCTATGCCAGGAATCACGACCTGATACAGGATTTTCTTTCTGCGACAGGGCATATCAACGACGCGATCATTACCAACCCTCCATACGGCGCGGGTAATCGCACAGCCGTTAAATTCGTTGAAAAGGCCCTTGAGCTTTGTCCCGGCTATGTCGCCATGCTGCTGACGGCAAAATTTGATTTTGGCAAAACCCGGCTTCACCTGACCCGCGACAATCCCCGTTTCATGAAGAAGATCGCGCTGGTGGACCGCATTCAATGGTTTCCCGGTGACACGAGCGGAACAGAGGACCATGCTTGGTACGTGTGGGGACCGGCTATCAGTGGCGGCTATTCCAAGCTGCTCGCCTATGAGGGGAGGGCCGCATGAGCAACGTAATTTCGTTTCTCTCCCCCATCGACCGCGCCTTTCAGGAATTCAGCGAGGCCCGTGAACGTGCTCTGATGACCGGCCTGCGGGAAGACGCGGATCGGGCCATGCGGCTCTTTGCCGTCTTCCTGGAAGCGGGCCTTCCGAAAGAACAGCGCTGGCCGCGAGAGCCTGGAACATTGCGGCTGCTCGCTCCATCCGAACTGAGGGGAAGAGGCGCATGAATGCTCATCCCGGACAGTTGCAGGATAACGACATTGCCACAATCGAGGCCGAACAGGCTTTGCTTGGAACGCTTTTCACATCGCCTGATAGTTTTCTCAACGTTTCGGCGATCATGAAGCCGGAATATTTTTCCGAGCCGGTCCACGCTACGGTATACGGCGCCATAGTGGAATGCAGGAACAACGGACGGAAGGGCAGTCTCCATGATGTCCGGCAATACCTTGGCACATCTCTGGATAAACAGCTCGGAGAAGGCGTTTCCGTTGCTCTCTACCTGTCGAGGTTGAGTGCGGCGGCAACCGGATCAAGCGCAATGGATCATGCCCGGGCAGTGCGTGACCTGTGGGCAGTGCGGACAACGGAAAAAATAACCGGCACAATTGATTATGGATTGCCGTCACAAGCCCTTAGTCGCATTTTCGACCAGATGGACCAGTTGCGCCTATCGATTGAAGAGGCCGCTGTCACACGCTCGTCAGTTGGCGATGTCGTTGCCGATGTCGTGACCAATGCCGCCAAGATTGCGAGCGGCCAGAAAGAGCAGCCGGGAATAACGACCGGTCTGCCAATTCTCGATGAAGCCATGCTCGGCCTGCGACCGGGGGAACTGGTCATCATGGCCGGTCGCCCTGGCATGGGTAAATCCACTGTCGCAACCTCAATGGCGCTGGCTGCCTCCGATATGGAGCGACAGGGAAGGCGTGGCGGGGTTGGTTTTTTTGCATTCGAGCTCGGCCGCGAGGCGATAGGCGCGAGAATAGCCGCCGATCTGGCATCGTCTGACAGGCATGGACCAGCACATTCAGAGGTCAGGTCAGGAAAAGTTACGGATGAGCAGATTTGGGCGCTGGAAGAGACAATTCGTTCAGCCAATGCCAGGCCGTTGATTATCGACAGCCGGTCCACCGCGACAGTGGGAGAGATCGAAGCGGCCTGTCTCGCCATGCGTCGGGAATTCGAAAAGCAGGGACGGCGGCTCGATGTCGTGTTCATTGACTACATCAAGCAGGTGAGGGCAACCGACCGCTATCGCGGCAACAAGGTCTACGAAATAGGCGAGATCACCTATGGTCTGCGCGATATCGCCAAGCGGCTGCAAATCTGCGTTGTCCTGCTGGTCCAGCTCAACCGGGCGGTCGAGAACCGCGACAACAGGCGCCCGACGCTGGCCGATCTGCGGGACTCGGGCGACATCGAGAACGACGCTGACGTTGTGATGCTGCTGTATCGCCACGCCTATTACCTGGGCCGCGAACTGCGGGAAGAAGACGATCCGACCGAACAATCGGCAATCCGGCACGAGCTGTCGAAATGCGAACATGAAATAGAGATCATCCTCGCCAAGAACCGCAACGGTGAAGGTGAGCGCGTCGTGAAGGCGTATTGCGACATTGGTCGCTCGGCAATCAGGCCGCTCGATTACAGGCATGGAATGGAGAATGCGAGATGAGCGAAAAGCCTTGGCATAAAAGGTACCATTCAGACGCACTCTCCGGCTACATGGAACTCACGCTGGAAGAGCGGGGAGCATACACAACCCTGCTCGACACGATGTACGACCGGCGAGAACCCATCATGATCAATGAGCGTCTTCTTGCCGGGTACTTCGGTGTCAGCATCCGCAAGATGCGCTCTCTGGTCGATGCGCTGATTTCAAAGGGCAAGATTTATCGCACGGAAGACGGACGTTTGAGCAATCGCCGGTTTGAGAAAGAGCTCGAAAACGAGCTGAAAACGAGCCGAAAACACTCTGAAAACGGATCGAAAGGCGGACGAAACCGCGCCGAAAATGAGAAAAAATCCAATGAAATCAATGGTGCGGATCAAGCCCGGCTTGACGTTGGCTTAAGCCATATCAGAAGCCAGAAGCCAGAACCAGAAAGCGTAGTAAGTACCGTAGCGCCTGACATAGGCACCGATCCGCCACCACAACCGGCAGCCTCTCCGCCAGGGCGAGACAAGGCAGAGCTTGACCGGATCGAGGCTGCGCTGCGCTCTGCTGCCGGATTGGAAAATTCGACATCGCCGGGACTGTTTGTGCTGAGCCCGATTATCGGGCTGCTCGACGGAGGATTTTCGCTGGAAGAAGATATTCTACCAACGTTGAAAGCCAAGTCTGCAAAGGGTTTGAGAGCTGCGTCGTGGTCCTATTTTGTCGCCGCGATCCGGGATGCGAGGGAGGCGAGACTGTCAGCCGGGAGCAGGAAAGCCCAGGTCGAAAAGCGCCGTGACCAAGCAAAAATTGAGGCAGGCTTTCGCTTCTCGGTGGAGGACTGGCGGAAGACCGGCATTTGGCGGCTGAATTGCCCTGAACCTGGGGAACCTGGCTGTGTCGTTCCGCCTGAAATTCTCGCTGAATTCGATATCGCAGCCAAATCCATGCAGTCCGACCGGAGACATGCGGCATGAGTAGAATTAAAAATTTTTATAACTCAGCAATGAATTATCTCATCCCGGTAGCGCTCATCACGGTGTCCACCGTGATGATGGTGACTGCCGTCGCAACCTATTCGACCGGCGACATCGTGTTTGCGGTTGTTGGGGCCATACTTGGTAATTGCCTTCTCCAGGCTCACATTGAACGTGAGGTAAGCCAGCGAAAAGCTGAGTTTTTTGTCGATCTGATCAAGGTCTTGCAGAGGGCTGACGAGATTGAAATTACAAAAATCCATCGAGACCCGACATGAGAGCCAGCTCCCGCAAACGCCGCATGGAAGCCAAGCCCGGCCCCGGATATGAGGGTAGGGTGGAGATCGGCGTAAAAATCGTTGATGATCCCTATGAGCCGGGCAGGAGCAAGAGGGCGCAATTCAACGTCCGCCACGACGCCCTTGAAAACGAATACGCCCGTAAACGGATATCTCTCACAGCGTATATGGCCGGACGCGTCTACCAGGGCACATGGGATGATAATCGAGAGGCGGCAGAGTTTTGCATGGAGAGGATCAGCCGGATTTTCTCAGCAAATGACATTCCGATCATCCTCGGCATTGATAAAGCAAAGCGCGTGAACGAGTTGAGGAGTCAGGCCAAGATTTTATTAGGTCCTGACAGAGAACGATTGGTGAACAAAATATTGAGCGATAACAAAGGGATAGAAGAAATTGCATTAGAAACAGGTTACAAAGGCAAAACTCAAACCTATTATGTTGGGGAAACCTTTCGACAATCTTTGGAAATTTTAGGGGATGCATGGTTTTGTTCTTGACGTAGACCCTGAAATGTGCCACTCAGGTACAAATGAATTTTTGCGTCTAGGACATAGCGCAAACATAGCCCGCCCCACAACGGCGGGCTTTTTGTTGGCCAACTCCAGAACAATGACGTTATGCCGCGTGAAGTGCGCGATCTACAGCATCCGGCTCGCGAGCAATGACCATGATATAGGCTCGTGTCGCGCCAGTAGGGCAGAAGCGGCCTTGCTCCCAATCACGCACCTGAGACGGGGTAAACCCATAGCGCTTGGCAAAGGCATTCTGCGATAGCCCCATGCGCCCTCGTATCGACTTTGTGTCAACCTCAGCAGGGACATGGACACGATAGGCGGAGGGGTCAGCTTCGCCCTTAGCGATAGCAAGAGCCTCACGCGCGCCTTGCAGGATTTTTGATCCGGTTTTTTTCATTTCTGTCTCCTCTCTCTCCATACTCTTGGTAGGGCGGTCAGTATCTCTCTCAGTTCATTTTTCTCGGCGGCGGTTAGATTGTCCTTGCTGTCCTTCCCATAAACGTCCAGCAGAAACACCGGGATATCATCGCCGCCGAAGAAGGTGATGACGCGATATCCTCCCGATTTACCTTTCCCGCGACCTGCGACCCGTACCTTTCGAGCCCCGCCGGTCCCCGGCATCAGGGCTCCGGCGGTCGGGTTATCAGCAATAAACGAAACGATAGCCGCCCTCTCATCGTCCGGTATGCCTTCATCTCGGGCACTCGCAAGAAAGGTTGGGGTTTCGATCACGGTTTGCATCATGATGATTGTATATGTGTTTCACGTATGGCCGTCAAGGCAAAATACGTGTTTCACGTACAATTTCCCCATTGGCGCGACCTCCTTCGGTGATGCCTCACCATAGCATCTGCACATCAGAGCATCGGACATGCCGCGCCGATAACCATACGTGACAACAATGCCCATACTCAAAAACCCAAAATATGAAAAGTTCGCTCAAGAGGTAGCGAAGGGGAAGGGAATTGAGGAAGCGTATCGCCTCGCAGGCTATGAAAAGCCTCACCGTCAGAATGCGCACAGATTGATGACAAATGATGACATCAAGGCTCGTGTTGCAGAGATACAGGGCAGGGCAGCGGAAAAGGCGGTTGTGACGGTTACGATGATCACTGAGCGGCTTCTTGACATAGCCGAAAACTGCGACGGTCTTGGTCGCGATGAAGGTAATGTGAAAGCGTTTGGCGTTGCACGGCAGGCCTATGTCGATGTCGCCAAGCTCAACGGGCTTATCATCGACAGGCAGGACCACACATCCAGTGACGGCAGCATGACGCCGCCGACGCGAATTGAACTCGTACCGTTAAAGGGTAATGGCGACGGCACAAATTGAGCTTCCCCCCAAGCTGATTGATCTCTTCGTTGGCAATGCTGACGTAAGGGCGGCTTGGGGAGGGCGCGGTTCTGGCAAGACCCGTTCGTTTGCCAAAATGGCAGCGGTGCGCGGGTATCAGTTCGGCATGGCCGGAATCGGCGGTATCATCTTATGCGCCCGCCAGTTCATGAACTCGCTGGAAGATAGCTCGTTAGAGGAAATCAAGCGCGCTATTGAAGACGAACCGTTCCTGAAAAACTATTATATCGTTGGCGAAAAGCACATCAAATCGAAGGACGGGCGCATCTCATTCGCCTTCGCTGGCTTGGACAGGAACATTGCTAGCGTAAAATCAAAGGGGCGAATACTTCTTTGCTGGGTTGACGAAGCTGAGCCTGTCACCTCCGTGGCATGGACGACGCTTATTCCGACCCTGCGCGAAGAGGGCGATGGTTGGGTTGCTGAATTATGGGTAACGTGGAACCCAAAGAATGAAGATGCCCCTGTCGAGGAGCGTTTCAGGCTCACCGACAATCCTCGCATCAAAAAGGTAGAATTGAACTGGCGCGACAATCCGAAGTTCCCGGCGAAGCTGGAGCGTGACCGCCAGGCCGATTTGAGGGAAAGGCCGGAAGAGTACGACCATATATGGGAAGGCGGATACCGGACTATTTCCGATGCTCTGATTTTCAGAAACCGGGTGTCGTTTGAGGACTTCGGGGAACCGCCGGAAGGCACGACGTTGCTGTTTGGCGCGGATTGGGGGTTTGCCAATGATCCGACCACTTTAACCCGTAGCTGGATCAGGGACGACTGCCTGTACATTGACTACGAAGCATTCGGGCATGGTGTTGAAATCGACGAGACGCCGCAGCTGTTCGACAGCGTTCCGGGTTCGCGGTCATGGCCGATCAAGGCCGACGGCGCGCGTCCGGAGACAATCAGCTATATGGCGCGGCAGGGGTTCAATATTCGTGCCGCCGAGAAGTGGCCGGGTAGCGTTGAGGACGGCATAGCCCATATGAAGGGCTTCAAACGGATCATCGTTCATAGCCGTTGCATTCATGTCGGTAAGGAATTTCGGCTCTACAGCTACAAGGTAGATAAGCACACGGAAGATATTCTTCCGATCATCGTTGACAAACACAATCACGGTATCGACGCGCTGCGCTATTCGCTGGACGGCTATATCCAGCGGCGGGGAGTGCTCGGCACTTGGGCAAGGCTGGCGGAATGAGCGGCACTGGAAAAATACGGGTTCGGGTTCCTGCTCGCACTGCCGACAGCTTTGCAAATTTCTCGGCTCGTCTTGGTGTCGGTGCTGGTAATCTGTCCAGCGCATCGACCTACACGTTCAATCCGATCAGCCGCAACCGCGTCTTGCTCGAAAACATGTATCGCGGTTCGTGGCTCGTCGGGCAGGCAGTCGATCTGGTTGCCGAAGATATGACGCGCGCAGGCGTGTCAATTCAATCGTCGCTCCCGCCGGATGCTACCGCAACGTTGAACAGCGGTATGGAAAGCCTGTGCATCTGGCAACGTCTGAGCGACACCATCAAATGGGCGCGGCTTTACGGTGGCGCTATCGGCGTCGTGTTGATCGACGGGCAAAAGATGGAGACACCGCTACGGCTCGATGCCGTGGGTAAAGAGCAGTTCAAAGGTATCTTGGTGCTTGATCGCTGGCTGGTTGAACCATCGCTCAACGATCTGATTACGGAGTACGGCCCGGATTACGGCTATCCGAAATATTATAAGGTTGTTGCCGATGCGCCGGGGCTTTGCTCGCAGGAAATCCACCATTCCCGGTGTATTCGTCTTGATGGCGTTGAACTGCCATACTGGCAGCGCATTGCGGAAAACGGATGGGGCATGTCCGTTGCTGAACGGCTGTATGATCGCCTCGTTGCTTTCGACAGCACGACGACTGGCGCGGCACAACTGGTCTATAGGGCGCATCTGCGTACCTACAGCGTTGACGGGCTACGCAACATCATTTCCGCCGGTGGGCCTGCTTTTGAAGGTCTGTTGAAGCAGGTCGAAATGATCCGCCTTTTTCAGTCAATCGAGGGCATGACCCTGATGGACAAGGAAGACAAGTTCGAGGCGCACAGCTACACCTTTTCCGGCCTGTCCGACGTGATGCTGCAATTCGGGCAGCAATTGTCCGGCGCGTTGCAAATCCCGCTTGTCCGGCTCTTCGGGCAGTCCCCGGCGGGGCTGAACTCTACCGGGGATAGTGATATTCGGCTTTATTACGACGGTATTCAATCACAACAAGAAAGCCGGTTGCGTCGCGGCGTCGGGATGATTCTTGATCTGCTGTGCCGTTCCGATCTGGGTATCGCGCCGCCGTCTGGCTTCAATTTCACGTTCAATCCGCTTTGGCAAATGACGGACGTAGAAAAGGCGACCGTCGGGCAGGCAGTGACGCAATCCGTAACGCAGGCTGTCGATGCCGGGCTTGTCACGCCACAGGCCGGGTTGAAGGAACTGAAGCAATCCAGTCAGGCGACGGGGATATGGACGAACATAACGGACGAAGAAATCAATGATGCAGAGTCCGATCCGCCCAAACCGCCAGAAGCCGACGAAGACACCGCCGGAACTGGCGAGATTGATGCAGACGTTCGACAGGGCGAAACCGAGTAAGGCATCTGCTTTCATTCGGTCGAAAAAGGTCGAAAAGCAGTATCAGAGGCAATTACTTAAGGTTGCCCACCACGTCGGGGATATCGTTTCCCGGTTTGGCGGCAACCTTGACGCAACGGACGCAATGATTGCGGCGCTGGAGCGGTATGCCAAAGCTGTTGAACCGTGGGCTACCGCAGTCGGTGCGCGGATTGTTGCGGAAATAGACGCTCGCGACAAAGTGGCGTGGCGCGCAGCCAGCGAGCAGATATCGCGCGGGTTGCGTCGGGAATTGCAGAACGCCCCTACCGGGGCCGTGGCGCGGGCACTGGTCGAAGAACAGGTTGCTCTCATAAAGGGCCTGCCTTTGGAGGCTGCTCAGCGGGTTCAGAACCTTGCTCTTGAGGCATTTACCGGCGGAAAGCGGGCGGACGATATTGTTGCCGCCATCATGGAAACGGGCGGCGTTACGGCGTCTCGGGCGCGCACCATAGCGAGAACGGAAATAGGCCGATGCACCGAAGCGTTCACCGAAGCGCGGGCAACCAGCATTGGAAGCGAGGGCTATATCTGGCGCACATCGAAAGATGGTGATGTCAGGGATTCACACCGCCGCATGGAAGGCCGGTTCGTATCATGGGATAGCCCGCCAGTCTTAGATGGATTGCGGGGTCATGCCGGAGCGGTTCCTAATTGCAGGTGCTACCCGGATCCGGTGCTTCCGGCTTCGTAGTTGTGGATCATCCGGGCGAACGGGTCGAGCGCCTTCCGGGCGATTTCTTCCGGATTCGGTGCGCCATCGGCAATCTTTTGTAGCGCTGACATAAGCTCTTCGATCAGGTCGGCTGCATCCCATTCAGGCATGGTTTCCGGTCTTTCGCCAAGCTCTGCGGAGTTGAAATGCGCGATATCGCGCAGATCGTCAATTATGCCCTGATGGGTATCTTTTAGAGGCATCATCTTCATCATGCGATTTTATGCCAACGAACAGCTTTCGCCAAGGAAAAGTCTGACGCCGGAAGGATTTCTGATTTGTCAGAACGTGCCTATCGCTCGCGTCGGCGTCATGGTCTATGGCGAGGGCGAGACGCCGGTTGATATCGGCAAGGATGACATCGTTCACATCGAACGCACCGAAGACGAGGTTTTTCGGAAAGAAACGATTTCCAGCTTTGAGGGAAAGCCCGTTACGCTCGACCATCCGGTTGATTTTGTGGATCCGCAAAACTGGAAATCTCTCGCCAAAGGCATCGCTCAGAATGTGCGACGTGGCGATGGTCCCGAAAATAACCTTCTGTTTGCCGACCTCTTGATTACGGATGCGGAAGCTATCCGGGAGGTTCAGTCGGGCTTGCGCGAAATATCGTGTGGCTATGACGCCGATTACGAACAGCTTGAGCCTGGGCGCGGGGTTCAGCGCAACATCATTGGAAATCACATCGCGCTTGTGGAGCGGGGCCGCTGCGGTCCCCGTTGTGCCATCGGAGACAAGGAGACTATAGCCATGGCAGGAAAAAGGACGGTATGGGACCGCATCCGCACGGCCTTCAAGGCCAAGGACGAAGCGGCCCTTGAAGAAGCTCTTGAAGAGGCGAAAACCGCCGATGACGAGGGCGAGGAGGAGGAGGCGAAGAAGGATAAGGACAAGTCCGAGACTTCCGACGCCGCGCTGAAAGCGTTGGCGAAACAGGTTCGCGATCAGGGCAAAATTCTCGCTCGGCTCGTCAAGGATTCCGAGGAAAAGGAGAAATCCGAAACCGAAGATGAAGACGAGGAGGGTGAGGAAGAGGCTGCGGACGAAGACGGGGAAGAGGGCAAGGGCAAAACCGCCGATTCCATCCGCGCTCCGACGTTTGCCCAGTGGAAAGACGCTATGTCCCGCGCCGAAATCCTCGCGCCTGGTATTCGCCTGCCAACGCTCGATGCCAAGGCGACGCCGAAGAAAATGCGCGACGCGCTGTGCGGCTGTAAACGCCGCGCGCTCGACGCTGCTTCGACCGGCGAACATGCCGACAGGCTGCAATCCCTTCTTTCCGGCCAGTCGATCAAGTCGGCACCATGCGCCACGGTGGACGCACTTTTCGTTGCTGCGTCCGAAATGGTGAAGAGCGCGAACAATGCTGGCGGCATCCGCTCGGCCATTTCGACGAAGGATTTTGGCACCGCCACCACGGCAGCTGACATCAACAAACGCAATCGCGACTACTGGGGTCGCAAGTAAGGAAATCATTCAATGTCGAACGCTTTTCTTTATAGGATGCCTGCGGGCATTCCGGGCGATGTAACGCGCCCGTCCAACTCCACCATTGAGCCGGGTGTTTTCGATCCGGCCAAGCCTTTCACGGCGTATGGTGTGCCCGGCAAGGTTGTGAACGAAAAGTTCGTTCCGCTCGAAGCCGGTGACGCCGCAACGGCTGTTTACGGTATTCTCGTCCGTCCATTCCCGACCAATTCGAGCCAGGACGGGCTTGGAACATCGACGCCACCGAAAACCGGCATCAACGATGTCTTGCGGCGCGGCTACATGACCGTTCTGCTTCGTTCCGGCACCGCCGCCAAGGCTGGGCAGGTCTATATCCGCGTCGGCGCTCCGACAGCGGATAAGCCGCTTGGCGGTTTTGAGGCATCAGCCGATGGCACCAATACCATTGCGCTCGCCAACACTACGTTTATGGGGGCCGCTGACGCCTCTGGCAACATCGAAATCAGCTATAAAATCTAAGGAGCATCCCGACATGCTGAATACTCTCAAGGCCGGGACGGCTCTTTCCCGTCCCGCGATCATCCGCGCTCGGACTAAGGATGCGATGCATACCTATGATGCGCGCACCATCGACGGCACTGGCGCGTTTCTCGTCGGGGAACTGGAGCGTCTGGACCAGACCCTGCATGAGCCACTTGTTGACTATAAGTGGTCGCGCGATATCGACCTGCGTGAAGATGTGTCGATTGCTGACGAAACATCCAGCTTTACCAATTCGACGTTCGCCGCCGTGGGCGGGACGAACCCGACTGGCAAAGCGTGGATCGGCAAGGATGCCAGCGCTATCGCCTCGATTGCGCTCGACATCGGCAAGACGGCCAATCCGCTAACCCTCTGGGGTATGCAGATCGGCTATACCATTCCAGAACTGGAATCGGCGCAGAAGCTAGGTCGCCCGGTCGATCAGCAGAAGTTTGCTGGCGTGAAGCTCAAGCACAACATGGACATCGACGAGCAGGTGTATGTTGGCGATACCGTGCTCGGCAATTTCGGCCTCGTCAACTCGCCTCAAGTCGCGCTGTCCAACGTCCCGAACGGGGCGGCTGGTACGCCGGGTTGGGCGACAAAAACCGAGGACGAAATCCTTGCCGACGTTGATCTGATCCTGAACAACGCCTGGCAGGCTTCTGCATTCGCGGTCTGCCCGAGCAAGCTGTTGCTGCCGCCGAAGAAGTTTTCGGCACTCGTGTCGCGCAAGGTCAGCAACGCTGGCAATATGTCGATCCTGAAATACGTTCAGGAAAATTCGATCTGCAACCAGACGAACGGCAAACCGCTCGACATTCAGCCGGTGAAATGGCTGACCGGGCGCGGTGTCGCGAATGCTGATCGCATGGTGGCGTATACGCAGGATCAACGGAATGTCCGCTTCCCGCTGGTTCCGCTACAGCGTACCCCGGTCGAATTCCGCGACATCCGGCAGTTGACGACCTATTTCGGTCGCCTCGGCGTCGTGGAGTTCGTCTACCCCGAAACCCTCTTCTACATGGATGGAATCTAATGCCCAAGATGAACTTTCCGAGGGCTTTTGAGCTGACGTTGGACGACGGGGAGAAGGTCCATTTCAAGGCCGGGATGCAGAACGTCCCAGCTGATTTGGCGAGCCATTGGTTCGTCAAGGCAATGGCCGAGCCGGATATCGACGATGCCGATGACGACGGTATGGCATTGCTTCTCGCGATGGCCGAAGAACTCGGTATCAAGGTCGATAAGCGGTGGAGCGAGGAGAGGCTTGCCGCTGAAATCGAGAAGGCCGAGGAAGCCAAGAAAAAGGCAGACGAAGCCGCCACGGGCGAGGGTGTATAATGAACGCGGCGAAGTTTCGAGCTGATTTCCCCGAATTCGCGGACGTGGCTCAATATCCTGATGCACAGGTCAATTACTGGCTTGGCTTCGGCGAATTGATGCTGCGCCCGGAACGTTGGGGTACGGCGTTGCCTTATGGCCTTGGATTCTTCGCCGCTCATAATCTTGCGCTATGGCGACAGGACATGAATGCGGTTAGCAGGCCGGGCGTGCCTGGCACACCTGGCTTATCGACCGGGGCAACGTCGAGCAAAACAGTCGATAAGGTCAGCGTCAGTTACGATCAGTCCGCCGGGCTGGTCGAAGGCGCTGGGCATTGGAACCTGACGGTCTACGGCAAGCAGTTCATTCAAATGTCCCGCATGATGGGCGCGGGCGGGATACAACTGCCGGCGGGACTCCCATGAGCGCGAAAAACGGCGTCACGATGCGGAAGGACAGGGTGAAAAGCCTCATGTCCGATATCCGTTTGCTGACGAAGCAGGATATTCTTATAGGCATCCCGGCGGCGGGCGGAGGGAGAAAGGACAAAGTCTCCGGTAAGGGGAAAAGTCGCAAGACCATTCCGGACAATATCAATAATGCCGCTATCGGCTATCTGATGGAAATGGGCGAACCGGCAATGAATCTGCCAGCGCGCCCGTTCCTCGTTCCGGGTGTCGAAGCCATAAAGGACAAGATATCTAATAGACTTAAGAAGGCTGCGAATGCGGCTATTGATGGCAGGCCAGAAGAGGTCGAAAAGCATCTTCGCGCCGCCGGGTTGCAGGCTGAAAGCTCGATTAGGGCGACCATCACGAACGGCGATTTTGCGCCGCTGTCGGAGCGTACCATTGAGGCACGCCGTCGCCGGGGCAAGACCAGCGAAAAGCCGTTGATCGACACAGGCCAGATGCGCCGCGCCGTGACGCATGTCATTCGCACGAAAGGGCAGAAATAATGCCGATGCTTGATGTTTCGGACATCTTGTCCGATCCAGATTTCGCTGACGTGTTGACCGTAAAACGGACGATACAGATGGCGAACGATAGGGGCCGCGCCGATGAGGACGCCAAAACCTTTGACATTACCGGCGTTGTGACTTCCGACAGGGGCGATATTCTTGATCGCCTACCGGATATGCGACGGGTGGCAGGCTCAATCCTGATCCATACACAATTCCGGCTGATCGCCAGCGAGGGCGACACGGACACCGATATCGTGACGTGGAACGGGAAAGAATACACCGTTACCGATGTGAACGATTACAGCCGATACGGCGCGGGCTTCGTCTGCGCGAAATGCGAGCCATTGCGCACAGCCTGAGTTTTCGACATGCCGAACACTTCCGCAACCGGTGGATACCTTCTCCCGGAACAATTCCCTGCGCCGCTCGATGACGACGCGCTGGATGACTTTTTTCAGGCTGTCGCCGTCGGCATCACCGGCCTTGATCCGAAGCTGGTTCGCCCGCGCTTTCAGGAAAAGCCGCTGAAACAGCCGGACAGGAGCACGACATGGGCGGCTATCGGCGTGATGCGCGTCGATACTGAGTTTGATGGGTATATCGGTCACGATCCCGGCGAGGGGGCAGGCGACAAGGTTCGTCGCTATGAAACCCTCGAAATCATGGCGAGCTTCTACGGCCCGCTCAGCCATCGCTATGCGTCGTTGCTGCGCGATGGTCTGTCGATCCCGCAAAATAATGAGCCATTTCTATTGCGCAGTATGGGGCTGGCCGATCTCGGCCCGCTCTTCCGAACCGGCGATCTGCTCAATCAGGGCTGGGTACGTCGCGTCGATTTTACCTTCCGCGTTCGGCGGACGGTTTACCGGACCTATCCGGTTCTCAACGTCAAAACCCTTGATCTCGACATCGAGACAAAATCAGGAGCTTAATCAATGGCAAAAGGGCTTTCTGTCCAGCGCGTCGTCAAGGTGTCGATTAATCTCGCGCCAAAGGCTGTCGGTACGCGCAATTTCGGAGCATTGCTGATCGTCGGGGCTTCGCCCGTTATCGACGTGAAAGAGCGCATCCGCAAGTATACCGGGCTGACCGGTGTCGTCGAAGATTTCGGCACCGATACGCCGGAATATTTTGCAGCCAATCTGTTCTTCTCGCAATCGCCGCAACCATCCGTGCTTTACGTCGGGCGATGGGCGAAGACGGATACTGCCGGGCAGCTTAATGGCGCTTTCCTGTCTGCCGAACAACGTGACATGGCGGCGTTTACTCCGATCACGAATGGAGCGTTCAAGATCGATATCGACGGTACGTCGAAGTCGGTGACGGGCTTGGATTTCAGCGCGCAGACCAACCTCAATGGTGTCGCAACCATCATCAATGCGAAGCTCGGTAGCGGTGCAGCCCTCGTATGGGATGGCGTCTATAACCGCTTTGTCGTGACCAGCGCCACGGCTGGAACCGCCTCAAAGATCGGCTATGCCACAGCGGGGGCATCCGGCACCGATATTTCCGCGATCCTTGGCCTTACTTCCGATCTGGCTTCTGTCCCGGTCGATGGTGTTGACAAGGAAACGCTGGTGAACTGTTGGGCTGATATGCTCAATCAGAACGCCGACTGGTATGGCGGACTGACTGCCGACACGGGCGCGACCGATAGCGATCATATGGCCGTGGCCGAGCTTATCGAAGGCACCGACGAAAGCCAGTCCCGGATTTACAGCATCACGACGCAAGATCCGAAAACGCTTGTCGCAACGAATGAAAGCGATATCGCCAGCCGGTTGAAGGCTCTGGCACGGAAACGCACTTTCGTGCAGTTTTCTTCGTCCTCGCCCTACGCCGCTGCATCGCTTTACGGGCGGGCCTTCACCGTCAATTTCAAAGCGAACAAGAGCACGATCACGCTCAAGTTTAAGCAGGAACCGGGCATTGTTGCGGAAACCCTGACCGAAACGCAGGCTTCGGCACTCGAAGCCAAGAACTGCAACGTGTTCGTGAATTATGCCAACGACACCGCCATCATTGAGGAAGGTGTGATGTCGAATGGCTATTTCTTCGATGAAGTTCACGGTTGCGACTGGTTGCAAAATGAGACGCAAACGCGGTGCTGGAACCTGCTCTACACCAGTAAAACCAAGGTTCCTCAGACTGATGCTGGCACGAATATGCTGGTCAATCAGATCGAGGCGGCTTGCGAAGCCGGTGTGAACAACGGCCTTCTCGCGCCCGGCGTCTGGAACTCGGATGGCTTCGGGCAGATCGAGAGCGGAACGACCTTGCCGAAGGGATACTACGTCTATGCACCACCGGTTGCGACACAAGCGCAGTCGGACCGCGAAGCCCGTAAATCCGTGCCAATACAGGTTGCGGCCAAACTCGCCGGAGCCGTCCATTTCGTTGATGTCCAAATTGACGTTAACCGCTGAGGAGCGATGAAATATGTCAACTTACAGTTTTATTGATGTCGTCGCGACCCTCAGCGGTCCCGGCGGCACGGTCCAGCTCGGCATGGGCGCAGCCTCTTCCGAAGAGGGTATTTCTATCGAAATGGTGGACGATAAGAACACCATGATGATTGGTGCGGGCGGCGAGGGCCAGCACAACCTGCACGCGGGCAATGGTGGCACGATCACGATTTCCTGTCTGAAAAACAGCCCGACAAATGCGGCCATGATGGCGCTGTACAACTTCCAGAAGCGTACCAGCGCATCATGGGGGCAGAACATTCTCACGCTTCGTAATATTGCGTCCGGCGACGGAATTACGGCGGTGGAAGGGGCGTTCAAAAAGGCTCCGAAGAACGTTTTTGCGAAGGATGGCCCTGTCATGGAATGGGTCATGGATTTTGTGAAAATCGAACAGATGCTTGGATCAGGTACTCCTTCGCTTCTGCCGGAATGAGGTGAGATATGTCTGAATTTGAAGTTAACGGTATCCGCTACAAGGGCGGCAAGTTGAACGCCATGACACAGCTTCATGTGTCGCAGCGACTTGCCCCCTTGATCGCATCTCTTACCGAGGTGCAGCAAGACGGATCATTGGATGCAAAAAAAATATCCGTGGTACTGATAGAAAGCGTCAGTAAATTGTCGGACGCCAATAGTGAGTATGTCATTTATACCTGCCTGAACGTCGTAACACGGGATCAGGGAGGGGATAGGGGATATTCTCCTGTCCTTGCTTCGGACCGAAAAACTATCATGTTCCCTGATATCGACAGCAACATGATAACGATGCTGACCATTGCCGCGCATGTTCTACAGGATAACCTTTCAGGTTTTTTTCCCTCGAACGTCCTCGCTTTCGGCGGGGATGGGACGGCCCCAACGTCGAATGGGTGAGCCTGCCCCACGGCGATGATTGGCTGTATCGGCCCGTTATGGCCGGTATGTGCCGCTATGAAAGCCTGATCGACGGCACCTTAGACCTTGCCGATATAGCTCGTATGAATGACGCGCTCGATGTGCGCGACGAAAATCAACGACGCCTGAACAAAGCGATGGAACGAAAATGAGCGATACAACCATCCGCGATTTCTTTGTATCGCTCGGCTACGACATCGATAAGTCGAGCGAACGCAGCTTCAATGACAGCCTGAAACGAACGGCCGAGAACGCGGCCAAGCTCGGCCTCGCTATTGAAGCTGCCGCCGCGTCCCTGACCGCAGCCGTCGTCAAGATGGCTCAGGGCATGGAGCAGAGCTATTATGCCTCAAAGCGCCTTGGTGCGTCGGTTAAAGACATCAAGGCCGTAGAGCACGCTATTTCTCAAGTCGGCGGCTCTGCCGAGGCCGCTCACCAGTCCATGGAGAATATTGCTGCCTTCATGCGTCGTCTGCCAGCGGGCAAGAACTATATTCAGGGCCTGATCGGCAAGGATTTCAACGCCAATGATACGACGCAGATTATGGCGGGTCTGTCGAAAAAATTCGCCTCGATGGGGTATGCCCACGCCAAGGTTCTTTCCGAAAAGCTCGGTATCGACGAAAATACGCTACAGGCGATGTTGCGTGATGGCGGCAAGTATTATGAGGAATATCAAAGCCTTGTTAAAAAGGCCGGTGTCGATCAGGACGCCTATGCCAAGAACAGCCAAGAGCTTATGCAGAAGGTGCGCAGCCTCGGCGCGTCGTTTGCCGTGCTGTCCGACAAGATCGGGGCAGAGCTGATCAAGAAGGCCGGGCCGTATGTCGAGCGGTTCAAGACATGGATGGATAACAATTTCGATGAGATCACCAACGTTATCGTCAGGGTGAGCGATGTCGTGATGCGCCTGTCGGACCGGTTGCACCAGGTCGCGAATGATTTGATGGAATGGTATCGGAAGCTCGACCCTCAGGCAAAATCCCTCGTCAAGACCATAACAGCCGTTGCGGGCGCACTGTATCTGCTGAACCGAGGATTTCTCGCCACGCCCCTTGGGCGCATTTTCGCCATCGGTGCGGGAATCATGCTGCTCTACGACGATTACCGGAAATGGAAGGAGAGCGGCGAGAAGGGCCTGATTGACTGGGAGAAGTGGGAGCCTGCCATCGAGGCGACGATCGAGGCGCTTCGCGATATTAGTAGATGGATATCCAAATTAGTAGGGAATGAGGATGGCAGTATAGCCAGCTTGCAGACGGCATTCGAATTGTTTGCAGCGTACATGGCGACCAAATGGCTTGCATCCTTCATCGGGACCATGGGTAAGGCTGTCGGAGCAACCAACTTGCTTATCTCGGGCGTCCAACTTGCAATTATGGGATCGGTCGCAGCAGGGGTATCAACAGCCCACTCCCTCAAAACAGGATCATATGCTGTTGATCCGAATACAGGCGGATTGGTGCCGGTAGCAGGCGCGGGACAGTATCATGAACCCTATGTCGACCCGAGAGGCGGGGGATTCGGGAAACTTGGAGTTTGGTGGAAGCAGACCATGCCGGGTTGGCTTGGTGGCGGAGGGGCGGCTTCTCGGAACCAGGCGATCAGAACGAGGGCGGGGGTTGGCGGACAGGCTCCGCCGACATCTGAAGAAAAGAAACGCATCGCGCAGATGGCATACAACAAAGCAATCGCTCGCGGTTATACGCAGGAACAAGCCGCAGGATTTGTTGCGCAAATTGCCCATGAATCAAACTTCAATCCAAACGCTAGGGGCGATGGTGGGGCGGCTCACGGCTTATTCCAACATCACCCTGATCGCAGGGCAATTATTCAACGGAACACAGGCATAAACCTCTCAAATGCCACGCCTGAGCAGCAGGTAGATGCGGCCCTATGGGAACTCGAAAATTCGGAAAAAAACGCTGGCCGCGAAGTTAAATCCGCAAAAACAGCTGCTGAGGCTGGCTATGCATTGGGATTTTATTGGGAAAGACCGGCTGATAAACATGGCCAAGGCATAGCGCGTGGCAGAACAGCAGAGCGTTTGCTGCCCTCTCTCAAGCAAGGGCAGGCACAGGCAAATGCAATAGAGCTGGTCAATATGGCTACAAAGCTACCAACGCTTCCCGGAGTACAGAATGGGGGCATTCAAGCTCCCGGTGTTAATGCCGCACCTTTGTTACCAAGTCAGGTTAGCAATTCTGCAACGTTGAACCAGAAAACGGAGATCAACATCAATGGAAGTGTCGATGCCAATCAGGTTGCAGCGGCACAGAACGCAGTCAATCAGAATGGAGTGCGCAATATGATGACTGCAATAAGGTAGCTTTAGAAGTCAGACGGTGCTTTTGTTGGACATAGGTATTTGAAGATGCTCATATTAATTGGGTATCCACTTGCCGATGATCCATCGGCTTCTTCCCCTGTGTCAAGATTTATCAGGCGATATCTCGCTGAGTTCTCGTTATCGATTGAAACACCCGCAAACTTGAAGCGAGCACCATAGAAGTCCGTAAAAACCCCTGCGCTGCAATTAGCAAAAACGGTTGAGGCTAGCTTGATGGCCATTTCATCTTGTATGCAACGAGGAGTAACCTTTCCAATGTACTCCTTGCAAAATTTGATGGCGTTTTGTCGGGTGTGAATAGTGCTAATGGAGGCGTTTTCGGTATCCAGTCCTTCTTCGCGCAAAATTGTTAATTCCATACCTACACGGGAACCATAAGGAATGGTCCTAGACTGCTCACTCCCTACTGTCGCCTGACGAAGCTTCTTCGCCACCCTTACCATGCAATCATCAAAGACCTGCTGCCCGAAGCTGAACGACTCCGCAGCCCTGCGGCGGCAGTATTCCGTTGCCGGATCGGCAGAGGCGATAACCGGCACTGCCAGTACCGCAAGGACAAGGATGGTTCGTTTCATGGGAGCCTCTATGAGATTACAGGTTCGCAATAACAACGGCAGACATGACCGTTATCGCAAATGAAGGTGCCGGGGGCTTTTCCTATAGGCGTGTCCGCGTATGAGAACTTCTTTCCGTCCATTTTACGGCAAGATGAGCACCAACCGGAGCCAGCGCCGCAGCCTCGCCATTTAAAATGCGTTACCCGAAGCCCTTTTAGCCTTCCGATATCATATCGGTGCCGGGCAATGTTTCTAGGAAGCATCTGCGCATTTTCGTGATTCCGCTGCTCTTCCCGCTCTTCTGGAGTGTATCGCTTCCCCTTGCGGTGGGGCGGGCGCTCATATGGAACAGATGGAGCAAGAAGTTCAGGCGGATAGTCGTCAGGAGTTGGAATGGCGATGCTCGGTCTTTTTAGTTCAGCGCTTTTCTTCTTTCCGAACAGCCACCCCAAAATACTCATCGCTGCCTCCGAGCCTCTCCGCCAGCAGCCTTCTTATCGCCTCTGGTCTGGTTTGATCGTCTACCGAGAAGGGCGGGACGTCAAGGCCGGACGGAGCTCATTCGCCGCCCTCCTTTTTGAAGGGCCCTCGCGCCGACCGGATGGGGTTTTCCTGGCTGTAATCATACATAGTTTTAAAGTATTGCGCGAAGGCATTGCTTTTTTTTGTTAAATCTTCAAGTTCCCCCTTGTGCTTGTTTATTTCGTGTTCAAGAGCTTCAACCCGCTTCCATAGTTGATCAATAGTTTTCTCAGAAGTGAACGATTTTTCAAGTCTGGAAATCATCTCAGATGTCATGCTGCGGTTATTCGCTGCCGCCGCATCTTCAATCTGAGATTTGAGCGCCTCGGGGATACGAAGGCGAAAATGTAAGTCTTCTCTGGCCATGCCACACATATGCCGCGAAATAGGCTTGACTTCAATGACACACAAAATTATAAATGTGTGTCATTAGATCAAAGGAGATTCGACACGTGGCACGAGGCGATCCTCAAATGAGAATTAGGCTACCGGAGGATGTGAAGGAATGGCTCATTAATAGGGCCGGGAGGAACATTCGGTCACAGACAGCCGAGATTACATTTATTTTGCGAATGGAAATGGCGGCAGAGGCCGCGAAAGACGGTAGCGGGGTTTCAAGTTTGCAGACCGCGAACCCCGCTACCGAGAACCACGCCGCTGCTGAAACAGCGGGCATGACATCAACCCAGTACTAAGGATACTGAGATGAAAAATCAGATTACCACGGTTTCAATTCAGGGAACAGATGTTCAGAAAATCGCCTATCACGGCGAACCTGTTGTGACCTTCGCGCAGGTCGATGAGGTCCATCAACGGGCCGATGGGACTGCGAGCCGTAACTTTCGAGATAACCGAGCCCGATTTAAGAAAGGGGTAGATTTCATCGAACTGACATCCGACGAAATACGTCGCATGTCGTCGGATGGCGTTTTCCCGCCTCGCACTGCGCGCGGCATCCTCCTCACCAAGCGCGGATACCTGAAACTCGTGAAACCCATGAACGACGACCGCGCATGGGAAGTTCAAGGAGAGATGATCGATCGGTATTTTATGGTCGAGGAAATCGGCGTCGGTACGGTCCAGAAGATGGTCGGGTCAGCTCGCGAGGCGCGTCTTTGGCTGAAACAGGGCCTCTCTATCGCCAAGATAGCTGGCCTTTCCGGCAATTACGCGTTGCTTTCGGCTAATCAGCTTGCACTCAAGGCGACCGGTTTTGATGTTCTGGCGGCGATGGGTTCGACCCACGTCACGTCAGCTGAGCAAGAGCCTGTCCTGACGCCAACACTTCTTGCCGAGCGCGGTGGTTATCGCTCCGGGCAGTTCGTCAACCAGCTTTTCGCGGACAAGGGATTCCAAATTGTCATCAAAGACAAAAATGGTAGGGCCATCGGATGGGAGCCGACTGAGAAGGGTAAGCCCTATGCGGTTTGGCAGGATACTGGAAAGCGGCACGGCAACGGAACGCCAATCCATCAGCTAAAGTGGCGGGCGAGTATTCTTGATGCTGTCAACTCTGAAACTGCGCATTGATGGAGGTTAATATCATGGACTCAAAACCAGAACTTCCCATCATTGATGTTGATGCAAACGGTACGGATGCCGAGGGAGAGGATAACTACGGCTGGCGCGCTCATAAAAAA